>ERZ832317.4238-NODE-4238-length-14088-cov-3.544431_pt1 | contig 14088 bp, 11 predicted proteins | sample MGYA00519695_ERZ832317 | MGnify/ENA primary metagenome ERZ832317 (study PRJEB31850, sample SAMEA3708726) | human gut metagenome | biome: human gut; feature: human-associated habitat; material: faeces | place: China | collected 2014 ...
GACACGAACTGCATCTGACCCGTTTTTCTTTCCGTGTAAAAGAACTCCTGCAGGCCTGCTACAACGGTTCTTCCGAAATGGTCACCCAGTTTTCCAATGCCGTGATCACCTTTTTGTTTAACATCATCCTGATGCGTCTGGCCGGACCGAACGGAGTTGCTGCCATCACCATTCTTTTGTACGGTCAGTTTTTATTCCAGGCCTTTTATCTGGGATTCTCCATCGGCATCAGCCCAGTGATCGGATTCCAGTACGGCGCTGAAAACCGAAAGGAACTGAAAAATATTTACCATATTTCTTTCCGGTTCACTGCAATCGTTTCCGCATTTATGACTGCGGCAGCCATCTTCCTTTCCACCGGCATTGTCACCATCTTCACGGATGATCCGAAAACCTATGAGCTGGCTGTCACCGGCTTCCGGCTGTTTGCCATAAACTTTCTGTTCTGCGGGTTTAATATCCTTTCCTCCGGATTTTTCACCGCACTGTCCAACGGAAGAGTATCCGCAATCATTTCCTTTGCGAGAACGCTGGTCTTTACCACGATCTCCCTGCTGATCCTGCCGCAGTTTCTTGGAATCAACGGTGCCTGGCTCGCTGTACCGATGGCAGAGTTTCTCACTCTGCTTCTGTCCATTGGTATGCACCGAAAATACTTTTTCCGGGAAGGTAGGCAGAATTATTTTCTGAAATAACACCAAATTCATTATAAACTGCTTCGACAATAAAAGGTTCTCTTTTACCGGTTATTTCGTAAAAAGAGAACCTTTTTGTTACTGAAATCTTATTGATCGCACACAGAACCATCTATTCTCATTCTAGTAGCAATCAAAGACTGCTGACCATCTCTTAATGTACAATCACAAATTTTAATAGTTTTAGACATTATATTACCTCCTATCCTCTATATAACTGTAAGAATATACCAGATGCAATAGCTGAACCAATTACACCGGCTACATTTGGACCCATAGCATGCATAAGCAAATAGTTGTTAGGATTTTCCTTTTGACCAACGATCTGGGATACACGAGCAGCCATCGGAACAGCGGAAACACCTGCGGAACCGATCAGTGGGTTGATCTTTCCGCCAGTTACCTTGCATAAGATCTTTCCTAAAAGAACGCCGCCGATGGTTCCTACACAGAATGCTACCAGACCTAAAACAACGATCTTGATAGTAGTTGCATTTAAGAATGCCTCTGCACTGGTAGTAGCACCTACAGAAGTACCAAGCAGGATAACAACGATGTACATCATTGCATTAGAAGCGGTCTCCTGAAGCTGTTTTACAACGCCACACTCACGGAACAGGTTACCTAACATCAGCATACCTACTAATGGAGCAGTAGATGGCAGGATCAGGCACACAACGATAGTAACGATGATCGGGAATAAGATCTTCTCCAGCTTGGATACAGAACGAAGCTGGGACATTTTGATCTTACGCTCCTTATCAGTGGTAAGAAGCTTCATAAATGGCGGCTGGATGATCGGAACCAGAGCCATGTAAGAGTAAGCTGCAACAGCGATCGGTCCCATGATCTGGGTCTGTCCTAACTTACTGCAAAGGAACAGGGAAGTAGGGCCGTCTGCACCACCGATAATGGAGATACAAGCTGCTTCTTTTCCTGAAAATCCTAATAAGATTGCAAAGAAATATGCAGAGTAAATACCTAACTGAGCTGCAGCACCCATTAAAAAGCTGATTGGGTTTGCGATCAGCGGACCGAAGTCTGTCATTGCACCTACACCCATGAAGATCAGGGATGGAAGGATACTCCACTCATCCAGAGTGAAGAAGTAATACAGCAGACCGCCTACGCCGTTTGAAGTCTGTTCCGGAGAATACATGATGTCCGGATAGATATTTACAAGCAGCATACCAAATGCGATCGGAATTAACAGCAGTGGCTCAAATCCCTTAGCAATAGCCAGGTATAAGAAGACCAGCGCTACACCGATCATAATGTAGTTTCCTGCTGACAGATGGAAAAACGCCATCTGGCCAAGCAGGTTTGATACCAAATTGCCAAAATCCATAATGTTACCTCCATAATGGAATCCTTAAATTAAGGGATCCATCTTGTTGACTAGTTCAGAGTAGCTAAAACAGCGCCGGACTCAACTGCATCGCCGTTTGCTACATTAATGCTGGCAATTGTACCATCTTCTGGAGCAACGATATCGTTCTCCATCTTCATAGCTTCCAGAACCAGGACAACTTCGCCCTTCTTTACAGCCTGTCCTACAGAAGCCTTAACTGCTACTACCTTACCTGGCATTGGAGCGGTAACCTGAACGGAACCTGCTGCGCCTGCTGGTGCTGCTGCCGGAGCTGGAGCTGCTGCTGGTGCAGGTGCTGCTGGAGCTGCAACTGGAGCTGCTGCTACTGGTGCGCCAGCTGCTGCTGCGCCTTCTTCAACGGTTACTGCATATGCTTTTCCATTTACTGTAATGGTATATGTCTTCATAGTTTGTTTCCTCCTACTTGTTGTATAAGCACACTGGTTTTCTAACCTGAATGTGCAGTGATTATCTTCCCAGACCTACACGGCGGATAGAACGTACTACCAGACCGTTAGATGTAGCGCTGCCTTCATATGCTGCAATAGCAGCAGTCATAACAGCTACTAATTCTGCATCATCAGAAAGATCAGGACCGGTTACTGCCGGTGCTGCTGCTACTGGCTTAACAGCAGGTGCTGCTGCCTTTGGTGTAGGAGCAGGTGCTGCTGCTTTCTTCTTGCTTTCTTCCCATGCATGGATGTATTTGAAGCATGAGATCAGGATACTGATGAAAATTAAAACAAGGAATACAGTGCCGATACCAATAACTGTATATACAGTAGCGGTCTTTAACAGGGTGCCCATAGAAGTATCTTCTTCAACACCTGCGGACATATCTGTAAACTCAGCCTGGATCTGCTGGGTAGCCATATTGATATTCATCACATATTTCTTGGTTCCCTCTGTAAAATCAACTGGGATCACAACCGTATAGCTGCCATCTGCCAGAAGAACAACAGAACCTTCATCCATATTTACATTCTTTAATTCGCCCATGTCCTCGCGAACTTCCAGCTGAGCCTCATAAATAGCTGCTGTAGTCGCATCGCCTGTTGACTCTGCCAGAGTTTTCTGAACGATCAGCTGATCCTTTGGTACGCCTAAAGTCTGTGCTGCAGACAGCATAATGGACTGAGCCATTGAATCATCTACAGGAGTTCCGTCCATGCTGATGGTGGAATCAGTCTCTGCATCCTGGTTAGAGGAGCAGCCAGAAAGGCTTACCAGGCAGGCGGACAGAAGAACTGCTGCTGCCATTCTCTTTACAAATCGTCTCATATACATGTCACCTCTCCTTAAACCGTGCCATGCTTCTTGGAAGGACGGTCCTCACTTTTTGTGTACAGCATCTCAAAAGCGGCGATCACTCTCTGACGGGTCTCTTCTGCCTTGATGATGTCATCTACATAACCTCTCTTTGCAGCAGCAACAGCGCCGGACTGCAGAGCGGTATATTCAGCGGTTTTCTCTTTGATCATTGCAACTGCATCATCAGCAGCTTCGATCTCTTTTGCGTACATGATCTTAACAGCTTCTGCCGGATCCATAGTTCCGATCACTGCATTTGGCCAAGCATAAACAACGTCTGCGCCCAGGCTCTTGCTGCCCATGGTAAGACCTGCACTTCCCAGTGCATTCTTAACAACAACAGTTACCTTCGGTACAGTTGCGTCAGCGTATGCATAGGTCAGCTTAGCTGCTAACTTAGCGATCTTTCTTTCGCTGCACATAGTTGCACGGTAGCCGTTTACATTTACTAAAGTCAGAACAGGAATGCTGAATGCATCACAGAAATTGATGAAATCAGTTGCCTTCTCACAGCCTTTTCCGCAAAGAGCTGCCTCTAAGGTCTGTACCTTCTCACCGTTTTCGTAAACTTCGCTGCGGTTAGCTACACATCCTACTGTGCTTCCGTTTAAGCGGATAAATCCGGTTACCATAGAAGCGCCGTAGTTCTTCTTAACTTCCATAAAGAAGTTATTATCAGAGATCATCTGTAAAGCTGCAGCAGTATCTCCGGTATATCCTTCGATACCAGCACACATACGGTTTAAATCGTCTGTGCAGTCAACTTCAGACAGATCTTCTTCATTGTTAGAAGGCAGGATAGATACCAGTGTACGGATCTGTGATAATACAGATGCTTCATCACCTGTGAAATCAACCAGACCAGACTCTTCTGCCTGGAACTTAGCGGAAGAAGTATCACATTTTGCCTTGTAATTGCCCTCCAGGGCATTTGGGGAGTTAACAAACAGTTTTGCAGAAGTATCTTCCATGAAGGTGAAATCTGCCATACCTGCAGATACAGCCATACCGCCGCCGCAGGTACCGAAAATTGCCATAATCTGAGGAATTACTCCAGATGCCATTGTCTGGCTTAAATACAGCTTTCCAAAACCATCCAGTGCGTCAGTTGCTTCCTGAAGACGAAGTCCTGCGCAGTCGATCAGACCGATCACCGGTGCGCCCATCTTCATTGCCATATCATAAATGTTCGCAATCTTCTTTGCGTGCATCTCACCGATGGTTCCGTTCAGTACAGATGCGTCCTGGCTGTATACATATACCAGGTTTCCATCGATTACACCGTAACCTGTGATGACGCCATCTGTCGGAGCTTTTTTCTCCTGCATGTTGAAATCTGTTGCTCTTGCAGTTACCTGTCCACCGATTTCAACAAAGCTTCCCTCATCGAGCAAATTGGCAATTCTTAAGCTCGCCGGGTTTGATGATGTTGTGTTGCTCATAAATCTAGCCCTCCATTTTTATAAATTTAATAATTAAATCAAATTTTCTGCCGTGTATATTATACTTGCTTTCTATGCAATACGCAACTGTTTTTGATAAGTTTTCTCTTATTTTGTTAAATTTTCGACAAGTAATTTTCACGTGCAAAAAAAGCCTCTGCAACGCAGAAGCCTTTTCTTACATAAACATATTCCCTGTTCCAACATAACGGATTCCGTCTTCAAAGACTCTCTTTCCGCCAAGTGTAACAAATTTTACATCTTTTAATCTGGTGATATCCCGGCTTAAGTCACCGCCAACTACCAGAAGATCTGCATCCAGTCCTTCCGCAACAAGTCCGCGTTCTTTTTCCACACCCAGTACCTTTGCCGGGTTGGATGTTGCCACTTGTATTGCCTGCACCGGCGTAATTCCGTATTCCACCATATATTGCAGTTCTCTCGGAAGCGGCAAGAGCGGAGAATGATACATCACCATATCGGTGCCGGCAAGAACCGTCACACCCGTATCATAAAATTCTTTAAAATGATCCCGGTACGCTTTGTATGCCGGTTCAAAGAATTCATAATTTGCCATCTCTTTTTGCATGACCGGATCGCTGACCGGTGCATCGCCATTCTTCTCAATATTTTCCTTGCACAGTTTATAGAGATAAGTATATGCCATGATAGTCGGTGTCCAGGCAATACCTTTTTCTGCCATCTGCTTTGCATGATCCAGTGTCATAAAGGTCCCGTGTTCGATCGTATCAAATCCGGCATCAATGCACATCTGGATCCCCGGATTGGTTCCGGCATGCACGCCACACTTGATTCCTCTTCTGTGGCACTCATCCACCGCCGCATCCAGTTCTTCCTGGGTAAACTCCGGATATGGTTCGCGGTTGGTGGTCAGGATCTTCACCCATTCCGCACCGTCGCGAACCTGCTTACGGATTTCTTTACGGATTGCCCACGGACCGTCCGCTTCCTCGACTTCATCCCAGGCATGTCCGCCCGTCATGCAGATTCCGGTATCCGTATGCACGATTCTCGGAATCACGATAAATCCCTTCTTTTCCGCCAGTTTCAGATTCTTGCATACACCATGTGCTGAAGACATATCCCGCACCGTGGTGATTCCTCTTTCAAATGCAGCCTGCGCATGCTGCAACGCATATAACATGATCAGCTGTGCCCCAAAATTAAAGCTGTCCGGCTGGGAATAGCCATATGCAAGATGCGCATGCATATCCATAAGTCCAGGAAGAAGTGTCGCATCACCATACTCCTTAACTTCCTCCTGCGGAAATTCTTTCAGCAACTCTTCTTTCGGTGCGATTTTTCCGATCTTGCCGTCCTCTCCAATATAGACTGCCTTATCCGTAAGAACGGTCTTTCCATCTCCTGTAATCAGATATTTCGTACTGATAATCATCCCTTGATCCCTCTTTTATTCCTTTATTTTTCAAATACACGCAGCCCTTTCATGCTGCCTTTCTCCCGTCGCATCCATTCTTTAACATTTTAAAGTGCAACCATCTTGAAGTGTATTATACTTGTTTTTTCAAACCAACGCAACCGTTTTCCACAGAATCTGTTAAATATTTTGCATTTTTTAATCCGTTTTACGTCCAAAACTTTATACGGATACACTTGCGCTTTTCATTTTACTCACAACATCGTTTAACAATCAATATTAAAATTTTGTGATTCCCAGGTCTGCGAAAAAAGAAAACCCTTACCCGGCAAACCACCAGATAAGGATTTCCTCAATTCTTTATACTTTTTTAGGATGACAACATTTTTATTACAGTGTGATCAGAGCATCTGTAATATTTGTAATTCTGCGGTATCCATCTTCTGTGATCAGGAAATCATCTTCCTGACGGACGCCGCCGATTCCCGGAATGTAAATTCCAGGTTCGATCGTATGAACCATTCCCGGCTGAAGGGTCACTTTACTGCCGGTACAGATATACGGCTGTTCATGAATATCCAGTCCGAAGTTGTGTCCCGGACCATGTGGAATATGATAGCCTGCATCTTCTACTACCTTCACGATGATATCTCTGAGCTCGCCCATAACCATTCCCGGTTTCAGGCTGTTCTGACCAGCATCCTTTGCTTTTCTGACTACGTCAAACATCTTGTAAAGCTCCGGATTTTTGGCTTTCCCTACTGCAACAGTACGGGTAATATCCGAGCAGTATCCGTGATAATAAGTTCCGAAATCAATCGTCACAAAATCACCAAGCTGGATTTTTCTATCGGATGCTGTCGCATGACAGTTTGCTCCGTTATCCGGACCAGATGCTACGATCGTCTCGAAGCAGAATCCGGAGCCGCCACGGCTTCTGAACTGATATTCCAGTTCATTTGCAATATCGATCTCTGTAACGCCCGGTTTGATCACATCAAGCAGTGCATAGAAAGATCTCTCTGAAATCCGGCATGCCTGTTCGATCGTCTCGATTTCTTCCGGTGTCTTGATCGCACGTAAAGGTTCTACATAAGACCCTTCGGAAACGAATTTGGTATCAGGCGCCTGACTTACCAGATCCTGATAATCATCAAACGTAAGATCGGCTCCACAGATTGCACACTGTTTTACCCCTGCTTCTGCCGCCAATTTACCGGTCTGGCTGAAGTAATTCAGTCCTTCACCGTAGACGACAACTTCAAATCCTTCTGTTTCCTGTGCGGCCTGAAATTCAAACCGTCCGTCGGTTACAAAATAGTTTTTCTTTTCTGTCAAAAGCAGGACCGCAACTCCATATTCTCCGGTAAAGCCGGTCAGATACTTAATGTCGCTGCCTTTGCTGATCACAATTCCGTCATGACTATTTTTCTTTACAGCATCTACAATTTTCTGTATGCGTGTATTCATTGTTCCATCTCCTACTGAATGAAATCCCAGTTGAATTTCATATTTTCATCATATGATTTGTATGGTTTTCCATCAATATCATAGATGTTTACATTATAATGCCAAGGTTCCGGAAGTGTCTTCTCCGGATAAATGTGCTTCATCAGCTCATATCCTTCCGGATCATAGACCTTCAGTTCCTCTCTTGTGTTGACCGGTCCACGGATACCATCCCATCGTCCGTCAACACCTTCCTGCATGACATTGAACCAGACAGTACTTAAGGTTGCAAAATACTCTTCGTAATTGCTGATCGCATAAGTGTCCGGCCACAAACCATTGTCGCTGGCATGCTGATATGCTTTCCGGATCATGTCTGCAAGCGTCTGGTCTTTCAGACCATTCATTCCAACCAGATGGATCGCATGTCCAAATTCATGCACAAGGATCATCTCATTTGGATAACTGGTTGCATATCTTCCGGTTCTGAGACGGATTACATTTGCCTCTGAAATAGAGGATGCCGGATTCGTCATCTCACCGCCGTAACCTGCCACGTGGCGGGTTGCAAGCAGATATCCCATTCTGTGTTCCGGGACATCGTATGCATTCTCAAGCAGTCCGAAAACAGATATCTCTGCGCCTCTGCGGACGAGCTCTTCTGCTACTTCCGGGATCTTTTCAAGCATCATATCAATAATTGCAAGTGCTTTATCCACTACAGCCGGTGTTGTTTTTTCTCCGGCTTTTACTACAATGCCGGAGGTTCCTTTTTTGCGGACTACATAATATGGCTGATACACGGTCTGGTAGACCTTTTCATTGTCTACCGGTCTGTCTTTTACATCAGTCAGCTTTCCGACAACCTGTACGGTAACCTCTCCTGCACATTCCGGATCAACCGGATGAACCAGGGAAAGTGTGGTACGCATGGATTCTTTCTGGTATACCGTACCATAATCCCATGTCATATCACTGGTCCAGTGTACCAGTTCCTGTACTTCCCCTTTGTATTTTACCAGATAATCGTTTTCATTATCAGCACGGCGCATCTGTTCGCCCCAATAAATCTCAATTCTTCTGTCATCGATCAGAATGACTTTTTCGACCGGTGCATAATTACAATTCTCTGACATTTATTTTTCATCCTCCTGAAACATAAACTTATTTTCTAATCTTTTATGCTTCTGCGTTCTTGTCCAGTCCCATTCCGACTGCAAGCTTTTTACTGAAAATTGCTACAACCACACCGACTGCACATACACCCAAACCGATTGCTACGAAGAACGGAATTTCGCTTCCTTCTTTGTAGAAGTTTGTGAGCAGCGTGTTAAGAGCAGCTCCTGTAGACTGTGACATTGACCAGATTGTCATCATCTGTGTCATGAATGCCTTCGGTGCTGCAACAGCCGTGATTGAGTAACCGATCGGGCAGGTAAATCCTTCGCCAAGCATCAGGATTGCATAGAATAATACGATCCACCATGCGCTGACTTTTGCATCTCCAGGATAGATTACATAGAGGAGTGCAATGATTAAAGCTCCAAGTCCCCAGAAGATTGTTCCGATACCCATCTTTGTGGTTCCGTATGGCTGTTTCTTTCCGAGTTTTGTCCATACTGCTGTCAGGATACTTCCGATGATAACTGCAAATACTGCTGGGATTGTCTGCATAGATGCTGCAGGCACTTCAATTCCGAACAGTACACGGTTAACCTTTTCTTCATAGAAGATTGCAAGGATTGAAATTGTCTGTGTCCAGATCAGCAGGGTAACTGCGTTACAGATGAACGGCGGAACCAGGCAGAGGATTTTCTTCTTCTCATGTGGCTCTGTCTTTTTACTTTTGTAAATAACTACCAGGTATACGATCGGGATAATGATCGATACAGTACTGATTACATTTGAAAATACAGAAATACTTAATGTTCCTGTTGCAAAAAGCGTTGCAAGAACAACTGCGCAGATAACAAGTACAATGATCATCTTTGTGATGAAAGAACGTTTCTTATCATCCGGAAGCGGATCATCCGGTTCAATACCGATATTACCGAAGAACGGTTTGTATGTAACTGCATATACAACGATACCCAGGAATGCAAGGACTGCACATGCCGCGAATGCTACATGATATCCGAGTGCTGCTGCGATTATACCGGAAAGTACCGGAGCTGCTGCACCAATGTTGGAAATTACGTAAGAAATCGTGTAAGCGCTGTCACGTCTTCCATCGGATTCATCATAGAATTTTCCAAGAAGAGCATCCAGGCATCTGCCACCGAACATCGGTCCGATTGCCAGACATCCCATAGCGATTCCATAGCCAGGAACGCCAAGTGGTAATGCAAGGCATACATATCCAATAAATGAAAGTGATCTTGATATAAATAAGGACTTCCGGCATCCTAAGATACGGTCGCAGACAAAGCTTCCGACAATACCTGTCAGTACGACAACTGTTGAATATAAAGAGATCAGCTGTGCTGCATTTGCCTTGCTGAATCCAAGTCCTTCCGGTGCATTTGCGTATAAGTAGTAAATCAGTACCGCACTCATCGCATAGTTTGCAAAAGAGTTACAAAGCTGCATAAAGCTCAGGGTTCCCACACCCTTTGGCTGTCCTTGTTTTCTTAACGCCTCATCATGTTCGTTCATTATTTTTTCCTCCAAGATAACCTTTTGTATTCTATTCATTCAGCAAAAAACAATCGTTAATTATTTCCCCATCCTCAGATGTCTTCACTCCTCCTTTTTCATAATTTTTAACTTTTGTTTTTTATTATGAACATACAAATATCTTACTTTTTTTTGTTTACTTTGTCAATAATTTTGCCTGTAAATATGAATTTTTGTTCACATTCATAAACATTGACAAAAAAGGAACGCAAAAAACGTCTTTTTAACCGTTTTTTGCGCCCTTTTTTCGTCATTTTTCTGTATTATTTATTTCTGGTTGCGGAACTGTACCGGTGTGATATTGTACGCCTTTTTGAAGAGCCTGTTGAAGTGCTCTACATTCTGGTATCCAACGGTCAGTGCAATATTTTCAACGGTCATGCTGCTGCTTTTTAACAGGGCACGTGCCTTTTTCATTCTGACCTTTTTGACAATATCCCCGAAAGTCGTTCCGGATTTTTCTTTGATATATTTGGAAAGGTATGGTTTGGACAGGAAGAATTTCTCTGCAAGGTCATCCAGAGATACATCCAGATAATTTGCCTGGATATAGTTCATGATCTCTACCATTCTTTCATCTTTACATTCATTCGCATTCTTCAGTTCATCGATCTTATTGACAGCAACTGTCAATGCCTCAATAGAAGCTTTGATGATATCGGCATCAATTCCGACTCCCCAGTAGGTCTTTCCATTGCAGATGACACCTACATAAGCACATGCCTTGGAAGAAGAACCACGTGTCAGGGAATGTTCTTCGTAGAAGCTCAGTTCATAGCTGATACCAAAGTACTGTTTGATCGCATTGCTGACTGCGTCAAGACGTCCGTTACCGCCTGCTGTTACCACACGTTTTCCATTTGCATGGGAAATGGTTGCATCTGCTATAATACCATCTTCCTGTTTGAAGTGGCATTCATCGATAGAGAAGATTCCTTTGTAATTTACATAATGATCTTCAAAAATGTGGTATACCCAGTCCGGAGTCAGCTCCTTGTGTGCTTTATCGGATACATCTTTTACCATGTAGCCGACTTCTTCACGCATTTCTTTCGGAACGCTGATGCCAAAGTTCTGCTTCAGAATGTAGCTTACACCGCCTTTTCCTGACTGGCTGTTGATACGGATAACATCTTTATCGTAAGTTCTTCCGATGTCCTTCGGATCGATCGGCAGATACGGTACGGTCCAGTGATCTGTTTCTTCCGCTTCACGCCATGCCATACCTTTTGCGATGGCATCCTGATGGGAACCGGAAAATGCGGTAAATACCAGATCTCCTGCATATGGCTGTCTTTCATAGACATGCATTCTGGTCAGGCGTTCGTAGATCTCACGGATCTTTGGAATGTCAGTGAAATCCAGTCCCGGATCTACACCCTGCGAGAACATATTGAGTGCCAGTGTCACGATATCCACGTTACCGGTACGTTCTCCATTTCCAAATAAGGTTCCTTCGATACGGTCTGCACCTGCAAGAATACCCATCTCAGCAGTTGCCACACCACATCCACGGTCATTGTGTGGGTGAAGGCTGAGTACAACCCCGTCACGGTATTTCAGGTTCTTGTCTACATATTCTACCTGTCCTGCAAATACATGCGGCATTGCGTTTTCTACGGTTGTCGGAATGTTGATGATGACTTTTTTATCTTTTGTCGGCTGCCATACATCCAGTACTGCATTGCAGACATCCACTGCATAGTCCACTTCTGTTCCGGAAAAGCTTTCCGGACTGTACTCGAAAGTAAAGTTTCCTTCTGTCTGATCAGCAAGCTGTTTCAACAGTTTTGCTCCGTCGATGGCGATCTTTTTTACCTGTTCTTTGTCTTTTTTGAAAACCTGTTCTCTCTGTGCAACAGAGGTTGAGTTGTACACGTGGATCACAGCATGTGGTGCTCCCTGTACGGCTTCGAAGGTACGTTTGATGATGTGCTCTCTTGCCTGTGTCAGTACCTGTACAGTCACATCATCAGGGATCATGTCTTTCTCGATCAGAGTACGCATAAACTGGTATTCTGTCTCAGATGCTGCCGGAAATCCGACTTCGATCTCCTTGAATCCCACATCGACTAATAACTGGAAGAATTCCAGCTTTTCATCCAGACTCATCGGCTCGATCAATGCCTGGTTTCCATCACGCAAGTCAACACTGCACCAGATTGGCGGTGCGTCTACATAATCTTTTTTCACCCAATCATATTCAAATTTCGGAGGCATAAAATATTGTCTCTCGTATTTTTTACAGTTTTCCATTTTGTTTCTCTCCTTTTATTTAATTGGAAAGGGCGGCATCTGCTTTTTCTTCTGTTCATATGAAAAAACAAGAAATTTTTCATAAAAATCACACAATTTGCCTAATTCCTGACTTTTCACAAATATCCGTCAACTTTCTTGTCTTATTTTGTTGTCTAGCTAATGCTAACATATCTTATCGCGAAAGTCCATTGATGAATTTAAGCAATTTTCTTGATCTATTTTATTTTTCTCGTGTTTTAAAAATTAAATTGGTAAAACATTTCACACATTTTCATGGCTATCCAGGTAAATGTTCTCCGTCTGACTGTTTCTTTTACAACAGCCTGGCAGCTCCCCCATTTCTCCCCGTTTAAGAGATACGTGATCTGTCCGACCGGTGTTCCGCTTTTCACCGGCGCATCCAGTTTTTCCGGTACTTCTGTTTTTTCTTCTGCCACATCATCATCTCCGACCAGAATCTTACCCAGACTTTCTTTTCCTTTGATTTCCACTTCCACTGCTGCTTTTCCAAACAAACCATTTTGGGAAACACCGTTTTCCACGGGTATTTTCGAAAGCTCCGGTATTTTCCACACCTCATCATAACGATAATGTGCCATTCCGTACTCCATCAGTTTTCTGGTATCTGTCCATTTATAATTCTTGTTGTTTGGCCAGCCACAGGCAAGCAGTGCCACTACAAATGTACGATCCTCACTCTGTAAAGCCCCTACATAGCAATATCCGGCATCCCCGGTAAACCCTGTTTTTCCGGAAATCGCGCCATCCATCATCTGAAGAAATGCATTGTGGTTGCTGCAGCTAAAATTCCCCTTTCCCTCAGCATCAGAAAAGCTGTATACCGGCATTTGCGTGATCGCAAGAAATTCTGCTGCTTTGGGAGAACGCAGGACACAGTAGCTCATGATTTTTGCCAGATCTGCAGCTGAAATGCTGTGCACACCGCCCACATCCTCTCCATCCAATCCGTTTGGCGTAACAAAATGTGCCTCAGTGCATCCGATCTCTTCTGCCTTTTCATTCATCCACCCGGCAAATTGCGGAACGGATCCTGCAAGGTGTTCCGCGATCGCCACTGCAGAATCATTATGGGATTCCAGCATCAGGGAATATAGAAGATCCCCCAGATAAAACGCTTCCCCTTCGTGCATTCCCAGATGAACCTTCGGCTGTGCGACCGCATTTGCAGAGGCTGTCACCAGGTCCTTCGGATTTCCCTTTTCCAGCGCAAGAATGCAGGTCATGATCTTCGTTGTACTTGCCATCGGACGCATTACATGCTCTTCCTTTCCGAGCAGAACCCTGCCGCTGTCCGCATCCACCAGCGCAGCGGAACGGGCATAGAGCCGGGCAAGAAGCTGCTCCCTTTCCTGCTCACGGGTTTCTTTTTCCTGTGCAGTCTGCGCATCCGAGACCGGTTCCTTTTGCTGCGTAGTCTCCATTATCTGTGTCCGTTCATTTTCTTCCGCAGGCACTTTCCCTGAT
>ERZ832317.4245-NODE-4245-length-14075-cov-3.797432_pt1 | contig 14075 bp, 15 predicted proteins | sample MGYA00519695_ERZ832317 | MGnify/ENA primary metagenome ERZ832317 (study PRJEB31850, sample SAMEA3708726) | human gut metagenome | biome: human gut; feature: human-associated habitat; material: faeces | place: China | collected 2014 ...
CATACAAAGTCGTAAGCAGGGCAACCGCCATATTCGGACCTATCGTAGACATATCATCCATGTTGTACAGCATGTTTACCAGACCAACCAGTGTTCCGATCATACCCCAAGCAGGACCCATTCCCGCCCAGTTTGCCCAGAAATTAATCTTTTCATTATGTCTTGCGTCGATCGCTCCCAGTTCAGTCTCCATAATACTGCGGACAAGCTCAGGATCGGTACCATCAACGATCAGCATGATTCCTTTCTTTAAGAAATCATCCTCTATGTTATTCGCCGCTTCCTCCAAAGCAAGCAAGCCTTCTTTTCTTGCAACATTGGAAAGGTTGATAATATTGCGTATCACCTCTGCCTCATGTGCCTGCTGAACTTTCATTGCCAGTCGAATCGATTTGATATCCTCAATAAACTTTCCAAAACTCTTAGATTGGATGATCATACAAGAAATAGAACCACCAAGCGTAATGAAAATGGATGTCAAATCATAAAAGTGTCGGAAACCTGCCATTTTCTCCGGACCGGTAACAATTCCCAAAAATACCATGACCCCACAGGTAATCAATCCGACTAAAGTTGCTATATCCACTTAAGCCACCACCTTATTTCATTTTGTTGTACTTTCTATGTCATTCCATAAAAGTGCATTCTCTCTTAAATGATTTTACTAAATTTTTTATCGTCTGTCTACTCTCTTTTACAATTATTTTCCGGCCGGTAGTCAATGTGATCACTGTATCCGGCGTATCTTCCACTGTCTCGATCAAATCAGAATTGATTGTAATGTTCATACCATTCATTTTTGTTACGTCAATCATACCTTCACCTTTCTTCCCATAATGTAAAAATGGCAACAGATATTCGCAATAGGTGGTCTACATTTATGCAACCATTTATCCATATTGCAAAATACCTGTTACCACGAAGTATTCATCATGCTGATCCTGTATGTTTCATACTGTTAACGTTTCAAATTTACCAATTCTTCCAGCATTGTATCTGAAGTTGTAATAATACGGGAATTAGCTTGGAAACCACGCTGTGTCGTGATCATCTGCGTAAACTCTGTAGACAGATCAACATTAGACATTTCCAACGCACCAACCGTAAATTTACCGCCGTCACTGGTAATATCCATACCAACTCCATCAAACAATCCCGAGTTCATAGATGCTGCAAACAAACTGTCTCCCACTGCTTCCAACCCCGAAGGATTTGAGAATGTTGTTACTGCAATCTGTCCAAGTACTCTCTTTTCACCATTGGTATAAGTTCCAATGATCTTGCCGGACTGATCAATAGAAAGGCCACTCATCTCACCGGCAATGTTACCTGCTCCCTTGCCATTAGCATCACCTCTGGTGTACGATGTGTTTCCAACGCCTCCCTTAGAATACTGTGTCAAGTAACTTACGTCAACTTCTACACCACCTAAGTCATTCTGTGAATTATAATGTGTAAACGTATCATCAATACCGCTGTTAGCCGGCACCGTAACCACATTAAACAAAATGGATTTGTTGGCATAAACAGAGGTTGCCGGTCTGGTTAGACCAGCCTCTTTCGTTCCGACGAACTCACCACTGGTTGAGTCAAACAATACCTGTGAAGCTGTTCCGGTACCGGATAAGGTATACTTTCCTGTTACCTTATCAATATCATTGTCATTTACCGTATAGGTTGCTCCACCGAGCTGTACAACAACACCTGTCGCAGAATAGGTCGTTGTTTCGACACCATTCGTCGTTGTGGCTGTCTTCTTCACAAATATGGAATCTCCCTCGGAATTGCATACATCACTCACAACCAAATCATAGGTTCCCGGTGTTCCGGAATCCTGCAGATACATCTGTACCGTATACTCCTCACCGATACGATCATAGAACGTAAAGGTCATGCGGAATCCTTCTTTTGTGTTAATGCCCTGCGTTGCCGTAGTAAGCTGTAAGTTTTTATCATTTTTGTCAATATTACCAGATAAGGTGATATTTTCTGTGGCTGTTGGTGCGGCATACATATTATCTTCAGTCATGATCTTTAAATCCTTGACACTATCACGAACGACATTACCATCACTATCAGCAAGCCACCCTTGTACCGTTGCTCCATTGGTCGTGCAATACAATGTTCCTGCATCATCAACGTTCAATGCACCGGATTTGGTAAAATACGTCTCTCCACCGGATTTTACGATCAAAAAAGAATCACCGTTGATCGCTACATCCAACGCACGGTTTGTCGTAGAGGTTCCTCCGGCTTCTGTTATATTAGTGGTAATGGCTGCCACCGTAGATCCAAGACCAATCTGCTTGGCATTTACACCAGCTGTCCCGGTTTCTGCATTTGAACCACTTGCAGCTGACATTGTCTGATAAAAAGTGTCTGAAAAATTAACAGAACTCGACTTAAATCCAACTGTATTTACGTTTGCAATGTTATTACCTATAACATCCATCTTGGTCTGGTGTGTTTTTAAACCTGCTACACCAGAATAAAGTGATCTCATCATAATTATTGTCCTCCTAAACTTATAACTTAGGAATACGTCTTGAAATTCCTCTGGCATTCAGAATTTCACTGCCTCCTTAAGGTCCGGCTGTATGTATTCCCTTTACCCGATAACTGCCCCATCAATGTTGGTAAAGATTCCCTCCGAGGAATCATCCATTGCAGTGATCACGGTATTATTTTTGACATTTACAATAAATGCCAAGTCATCTACCAACACCAAAGACTCTCCAATTCCTTTTTCTCGTGCCTTCGTGGTTCCTGTTGCCAAACGCTGCATCTGTTCTCTTGAAAGATTGATATTCCGTGCGATCAATCGTTCGCCGGCATGTTTGGAAAACTTTAGATCAGGTACTGCATCCTGCTTAATCTCCGCTGCTTCGTGCAAAACCTCCTGAAAGGAAAGCTGCTCATTGGTGGAAGAAGATTTGTTATCCGATCTTTGAGACTGCAAATACCGCCCTGTCATCTGCTCGATCGATTTTGCATAACCATTATGTAAACGCTGCATCTTCACATCACCTCTTTCTTATTACCTAAGTAATCCCTCCGTGAATCACTCTGATACTGTCTTTCCCGCATCATCTTTCTATATGTTGCTGTCAGAATTCTCTGTTTTATCAGAATTATCCGGCTTGATCCCCTTAACCTCTATCGTGACCTTGTCTGAAATAATTGTCTTGTTAGCATCATCAAAGACAAATGCAACCGTATAGATACCTGCATCCTTTTGACTGAACGCATCCTTGCTGATTGTTAATCTGCCATCCTTGTATGACAAATACTTTGAATCAACGGCCTTCGTATCCCCGGATGAAGAAACCAATGCAACTGCAAAACTAGTGGCTTCATAACCGTGTGAACCGAGTGAGATACCCTCTACCGTTACATCCTGCGGATCATGATGACGATATGCCAATGCCTGTTTTTGTACAGATGGGATATTGTTAGAAATGACATAATTATCATCCAATACTTTAACAATGCTGTCATATTTATACAATGTGCCATCAACCGAAACGTAAGCTTTGCCATTCTGAATCGACACATATTCTACAGTGCCTTGAACTTTCGTTACATCACCTGCTTCAGACTGATCCTCAATATACACTTCTTTGCCAACTAATGTAAAAGCAGAGGTATTGCTCGTCGTAGAATTTAAGTTTTGCATCTGCTCCAACTCTGAAAATTGTGCAAGCTGTGATACATATTCGGTATTATCCGTCGGTTCTAATGGATCCTGATACTTCATTTGCGTCACTAGCAATTGCAAAAACTCTTCTTTACCAAGCTCTGATCCAACTTTGCGCTCTGTTTCCTGAGAACTTTCTGAAATGTTTAGCTTACCATTTACAACATCTGCTATCGAACTCATTTTGCCTCCTTTCTATCTGTAAAGCTACTGCCTTAAGCAGTAAAATCAACACTTACGCCATGATCTCTCATGACACTCTTTCTTACACGCTCTGCTTCTTTGTCAGAAGCTTCCTGTGCCTCCTCTTCTGAATCTTCGAATTGAAATCTTCGACTCTTTCCATCGCCCTGTTCCAGATTTTTTGAATCTGCATCATCCCCGCCTCCTAGAGCAAAAGGAGATCAAAGTAAAATCAGATACCGAAATGGATACTGCTTCTACTTTGATCTCCTTTTGCTCTAGTGTATCGCGCAACTGATACATTTGGCTTTCGAGTGCTAACCGCGCTTCTTCCGTTTGCACGGTAAAGTTAGCAGTCATCATTCCTTCTTTGGCAGAAATGGTTAATAATACCTTGCCTAAACGCTCCGGATTAAGCTGCATTTCCATGGTTGATGTCGTATCTGTTACAGATACTCGCATCTGTCTTACAATCTGCTCAATAATCTGTACAGATTGATTTGGCATCGGTGCGTCCTGCACTTCACGTGCCCCCTGCAGATCAAACTGCTGTGCAAACGGTACAGCTTCTACCGACGCGTCAGTCTGTGGCTGACTTGTCTGTACAAAACTCTCGGTTGATGAAGCATTCGATTCGCCGGACATTGTTTTTGACGAATCCGATGAAGACGTCTGGCCAAGTATAGCTGGTTCTTGCGTATTAACCGCTTTCTGTAATACTTCCCCATCTGATACTACAGGCGCTTGCTCCGGCTTTACAGCGGTTAATTCCTGTAAAATCCCCTGTAAATTGGCATCATCTTCTGATACCGGCTCCATCTGTGCTAAGATTTCTGACACGCCCTCCGGCATCTGCGCAAATTGCTGTAGGATCATCTGATAGTCTGCTAACATCATTTCACTGGTCAACATATCAGTGATGTCTCCAGCACCTTCTGCGGTAAGAACAAATTGCTGTAAAATCTGAGGATCTAATAATTGCAACACGGTAATACCCATCGCCGCTAATATTGCATCCATCTGATCATCATCCAGCTTCAGTACATCTTTCACAATATCCTCTACCAATTCACCGGATATATTGGCGTTACCGGTATCATTTAATTGAGAATTTTGCGACTGTGCTACTTTCACATTCTGACCGTCACTGACAACCGGTACCTTATATCCGGCATCGTCTCCGGCATCTTTGACGACCGCCTTTGAAGATTTATCCGCAGACTGCTTTGTCATAGACTGCTGCATCACGGCGCCAAATTGATCACTTCCGCTCACAGCCTGTGTCTTGTCAGATTTGGCAAGCATTTCCACTCCTGCATTTTTTACGGAAAGAGCTGACTGAACTCCTGGTACTGTCACATTTTCACCTCCTTTTCTGGCAATATATCTCTGAAAGATCATTGCAATTATTTTATGTAAACGACAAAGTTCGTGATCCCACTCCCATTGTCATATACATCATACTATGGCATACCGACATCTGTCATTATTTATCGATGGCAGATATCTTTTTTGAAATCTGTGCTGCAAATGTGCTATCCATTTCCTGAAGGATCGCAGCAGCCTTTTTCTCCGGCATATTTTCAATTATATCACACACCAGATCCAGATCTTCCTTCATTTCCTGCAACGTTTGCGCCGCTGAAGCCGCCTCCATATTCGAATAATAAGTTGCCAACTCTTTTGCCTTCTCTGTAGAACGCTCAGACTTTACAACCTGTCGATATATTTTCTCTGCATTGTCCGGTGAAATTTCTTCGTAATACTTGCGGTATTCCGAAGCATCCGGCGCATTGTCTGTAAATACTACCTTTTCATCAAATTCCGCCACCCGCTTATTGAATGCGTCTACATCGTCTTTATACTTCTGCAGCTGTTTTACCTTCGCCTCCAGATTTTTGATATAATCCGAATTTGCACTGGTCGTTCCGGATTCGGAAGCAAGTTGTCCCTCCAACTCTTCAATACGGGCATTTGCCGACTTTAATGTTGTATATTTATAGTTGCCTTCCTCTGCCTGCTGTTCCTCTGAAACACTCGGCAATATTTTATTAACAAGCGGAATGTCCTTCAGTACCGGATACAGCACATTACTGCCGATACCTCCCACATCCAGCTTTATCAAAAAAGCAAAAACCACAAGCCAGATTATGATAATGATCAATGCGATCAGCGCAGTCACCAGTTTACTTCCTGCACTTTCCGGCTGATCAATCCCCTTAATCTTTTTATCGTCTTTTTTTGCCATTTTCTTAATCCTCACTTTCTATCTTGCTGCCATGTCGAAAACTTACCAGTTCATCTACTTCTTTCTGTTCTGCAGCATTCAGCTCCAGCTTAAACTCTTCAAAAGCGCGTTCTTTTAACTTTTCATATGTTTTACGCTCTTTCATGGCATCATCCAGTTTTTTTCTCGCTTTGGCAACTTTCTCTTCCTGCTGTTTTATGATGTGCTGCTGCTCACGAATACAGATCTTCATATCCTCCACAGCTTGCTCATACTGCTTGATCCTCGGCATATCCAATGTATCATGCAAACATTCCGTCAACTGCTGTTCATAATACAGTTTCTTTTGTTCCAGCAAAATCTTTTTTTGCTCTTCTTCCCGTAATTTGGAAATTTCTAAACCGTACTCAGCTTTTGCCTGACTTTCCAGCTTTTCTTTAACAGCCAAAATATTTTGCATTTTGAACACAAACTTTGCCATTTAGACTATTCCTCCTCGAAAATGTCACATAACATTTTTACTTCATCCTCAAAAGTGAATTTTTCATTGACCCCCTGCATCAAATAGTCATTCACCGCATCTATCTTTTCCAGGGCATAATCAATATTTTTATTGGATCCCGGCTTATACGCACCGATATTGACCAGATCTTCTGCCTCTCGATATGTCGCCAATACGTTGTTTAACCGGCCACTCGCCTTTTTGTGTTCGTCCGTCACAATACTGCTCATAACACGAGAAATGCTCTGTAATATGTCAATCGCCGGATAATGATTCGAATGTGCGATCTTTCGATCCAGTACGATATGTCCATCCAAAATGCTTCGTGCGGTGTCTGCAATCGGTTCATTAAAATCATCACCATCGACCAATACCGTATACAGACCGGTAATAGAACCTTTATCCGAACGCCCGGCTCTCTCGAGAAGCTGGGGCATTTCCGAATAAACACTTGGCGGGTAACCGCGGGAAACCGGCGGCTCGCCGGAAGCAAGGCCAATCTCTCTTTGTGCCATTGAAAAACGAGTTAAGGAATCCATCATCAAGAGTACATCTTTGCCCTGATCTCGAAAATACTCTGCGATCGCCGTAGCTGTCATCGCCGCTTTCTTACGGATCAGTGCCGGCTTATCGGAAGTTGCGACGACCATCACAGATCGTTTCATTCCTTCCGGGCCAAGATCACGTTCAATAAACTCTCTCACCTCTCTGCCACGCTCTCCGATCAGTGCGATCACGTTAATATCCGCTTTTGTATTGCGGGCAAACATACCAAGCAGCGTACTCTTACCAACGCCACTACCGGCAAAGATGCCGATTCTCTGTCCTTTACCTACCGTGATCAGACCATCTACCGCTTTCACTCCAAGCGGCAGCACCTCATCGATCAGCTGTCTTGTCAATGGATCCGGCGGTTGTGCTTCAACTGAATAAGGCACCCCTCCTTGAATCTCATGATGATCCATCGGGCTGCCCAGTCCATCTAACACACATCCCAAAATATCATCACTGACCATTACCTGAAGCGGTGCATCCGTATTTTCTACGCGACTGCCAACGCCAACACCCTCTGTAGAATCATACGGCATCAACAATACACGATCATCACGAAATCCTACCACTTCTGCATTGATCACCTGATTCGTATCTTTGGTGATAATGTGACATAAATCATTCAATTTTGCGCTCGGTCCTATCGATTCCACCGTAAGGCCGACTACTTTCGCCACTTTGCCCAGACGCTTTTCATAGGACTGTTCCAACAATATATTATATTTCGATAAATCCATGAAATCCATCCGGTCTCACTCCTTTTCCTCTATCTCTGCGGCAAACTAACTTTTCTGTATGCGATGCTCTTATAACGCCAAAGTATGCAGCTTTTCCTGCAGATTCTGTAACTGTACATCCAAGCTGCAGTCAATCATTTTATCCTCTGTCTCAATAATACATTGATTGGCAGACAAGCTGGCATCTTCTAAAATATCAAATTCCGTCTGCTCCGGGAGCTGTTCCTTTAACTCCGCTTTATGTCCTGACACAACTGCCATATCTTCTCCTGAAACCCGAAGAACAACCTGTTTAGGCCGATCCAACGTGCCTTCTGCATTTTGGATCAGATGTAAAATTACCTCTTTATTTTCTGCACACACCTGTCCGGTTAATTTCTCGACAAGTTTTGCTGTCAGATCCGCAAAAAATGGTTCCATCTGCTGTCTCTGCTGTCTGATCTGATCTAACTCCTGCTCCACCGACTGACGCAGTTCCTCTTCTATCTGCTGTAACTGTTCCTCCGCAGCCGCAAGTCCTTCCTGCTTACCGGCATCAAATCCCTCAGAATGTGCCATGGTTTTAATCTGTTCAGCTTGTTGTGTCGCATGTTGTACGAGTTCCTCTGCTTCTGCCTCCGCCTTTGCAAGAATGTCATTCTTTTCCTGCATTACCTGTTCGTTCACTTCATCAGATAGTTTTTGGCGTTCTTCCTCGCGTACATCATCCATGTGGATGACCGGTATCCCATCTTGAAACGATTGTGCCTGTCCCGATGCTAACTCCTCAGCCGTAAGCGGTTGAAATGTATAGGAATCCTGTTTTGATTCCTCCGCTGTATACATCTGTGGGATCAGCTCTTCCATTCGTTGTTCCGAATCAATGATATGCTTCTGCTTTGCATCCACATTAAAGTAGACCGATTTTAATACATTAGACAACGATCTCGTCACCTCCACCTCTGGAAATGATAATCTCTGCAGAGTCTTCCAATTTGCGAATAATATTAACGATCTTCTGTTGTGCTTCCTCAACATCTTTCATACGCACAGGTCCCATAAACTCCATGTCTTCTTTGATCATGCTGGCAAGACGTTTGGAAAGATTGCTGAAGATAAGATTCTGTACTTCCTCGTTGGAACCTTTGAGGGCGATCGCTAATTCGTTATTATCCACTTCACGAAGTACACGCTGCACAGAACGGTCGTCCAAGGACAAAATATCCTCGAACACAAACATCTTCTTGCGGATCTCGTCGGCAAGCTCCGGATCCTCGATCTCCATGCTCTCCATAATATGTTTTTCGGTTCCACGATCAACCGTATTCAAAATCTCTACGATAGCATCGACACCACCAACCACGGTGTAATCCTGGTTGACCAAAGAAGATAACTTTTGTTCTAATACTTTCTCGACCTCTTTGATCACATCCGGTGATGTACGGTCCATCTGCGCAATACGTTTTGCTACATCCGTCTGCTTATCCGGCGGCAATGCAGAAATAATTGCAGATGCCTGTCCGGAAGACAGATAGGATAAAATGAGTGCAATTGTCTGTGGATGCTCATCCTGAATAAAGTTAAGTAATTGGCTGGCATCTGTCTTTCGAACAAATTCAAACGGTCGGACTTGCAGAGATGCAGTCAATTTTCCGATCACATCTTTAGCACGTTCTGCTCCCAATGCTTTCTCAAGCAGATCTTTCGCATAGGCAACACCGCCCTCTGCAATATACTGCTGTGCCAGACACACATCATAGAACTCATCCAACACCTGATCTTTCATTGCCGGTGAGACGCTTCTGGTATTGGATATTTCCAGTGTCAATTGTTCAATTTCATCTTCCTTAAGGTGCTTAAAAACATTTGCAGACTTGTCCGGTCCCAATGCGATCAACAGGACTGCCGCCTTTTGTACACCACTAAGTTCTTCTGATCTTGCCATGTTTCACCCTCTTTTCTCGAAAACTGTCTAATTCATGTTCTTCTGCCGCTTAGCTCCAATCATCATTCAGCCAATTACGCAGCAGCTGTGCCACCGCTTCCGGATTCTCATCCACAAATTTCTCGATCATCTTTCTCGTTTCTGATTTATCACTAAATTCTATATCCTCTAAGGACTGGTTCTCTTTGGTTGTGGCAAGCAATTGCTCCACCGAAAGTTCCGGCTCTTCATCTGCCACCTTAACCGGTGCTGTTCCGCGAAGTACAACAAATATCAAAAGTGCAATGATAAGTACCGCTAAGATGATCATTAAATAATCTTTCAAAGAGCGGGATGTGTCTGTCTTTGCTACAAATTTTGGTACTTCATATGCTAACACCGTTATCTTACCGGTATCTACACCTGTAGCATTCGCTACTAATTGGATCTGTTCCGTGGTCAGCTGGATCTCCGTACGTTTATTATTGGCTGCAATATACTCCTCAAAGGTCATATTATCCAAACTGCCATCTTTCTCCAGATCTGCCTCATTATATACTTTGTAACGCAGTGCTACGATAGCCAGACTGGATTGATCCTTCTGTACCGTCGGTATTTCTTTCTTAATGTTTTTGATCGTTTCATCTGTCAGAAGTCCCTCATATTTTTCAATCTTAACAGAATTAGACGAATTGTTTCCTTTATTGATCACGGTATCCGTATCGTCATCATTGGAACCGGTTCCCGGTTCGCCGGATACACCGTTGCTTCCCTCCTGTACATAATTATACAGTTTTGTCGGATAACCATAATCTCGACCATCTGCAACCTTATATTCCTTCGAAAGTTCTTCTGCTTTCGTCATATCGAAAGCGATACCCTGCGTACCAACCTGCACATCATCGTAATCTAATTTCACCAAAAGATCGGTCACGTTGGACGCCATCGTATTACGTAATTTTTCGCAATATTCATCAACACCGCCATTTATGGCTGTTCCAAGGCCACCGGACGTCGAACCATTATACCAGCATGTTCCATCGGTATCGTTGATAATAACATTCTCAACATCCGTTCCAACGGCATTTGCAAGCCAGTATGCAAGCGCCTGCGCTGTCGCCTGATCAAGCTTATCTTCATTTTCTTTATTTACGGTAATGCGCGCTGTAATAGATGTTTTACCTTCCTCATCCAAAATGCTGTATGTACTCTCCGGAACATCGATAAATACATCCGCATCATCAATAAAAGAATACTTTACCATACTCTTTTGAATATCAGATTGCAACGCCAAAATACGCTTTTGGTCTTTTTCGCTCTCTGTTGTCGACATGGAATTGTTAAATGCACTGTCCCATGTATATCCGGTATCTACTAAATTGTTATCGCTCATTGTATACAACGCATCCGTCATATCATCATCATGGACATATAAGGTCAATCCATCTTTTGAAGATTTGTGCGAAACATTTGCATCATCCAATGCCTTTGCCATTGCATTCGCATCATTTAGATTATTAAATTCATTAAATTTTACCCAAGTCGGTCGGGATACAAAATACGTTGTAAGTCCGATCGCGAGAAGAACAACACAGATCACACTTATAATGATCGTCTTCTGCACTCCGGTATATTTATTCCAAAATTCCACAAATTTCGTGGGGATTTGTTTAATTCTTTCCTGCATAACAAGACTCTCCTACTCCCTTATGTATCGGGTTTTATTAGAACTGCATATTCATAATTTCTTTATACGCATCAACAACTGCATCTCTCACCGCAACCGTATATTGCAATGATACATTCGCTTTCTGTTGTGCGATCTGCAGATCATGTATGCTATCGGATTCTCCTAATGCATATTTAATTTCCTCTTCCTCCGCAGCATTGCTGTATGCATTGGTTTCTTCGATAAGATTCAGTGCAGACTGAAACACACTGTCAAACGCAGTTCCCTGTTGCTCCGACTCCACTAACATCGAGTCAGACTTGTCAGTCAATTTAGAAGCAACCTGCGGCGTCTGAAACGCTGTCATCAGATCAACACCTGATAATGCCGTTAGATCCATATTATTTCATACCTTTCCTTTGTTATTTTCTCTTAATTACTGTCCAATCTCCAATGCCTTTAATTCCATATTTTTGGAAGCATTGAACGCAGTGACATTTGCTTCATAAGAACGACTGGCATCAATCATATCTGTCATTTCTGTCACTGTATTTACGTTCGGATAATAAACATATCCGTCTTCATCGGCATCCGGATGCGTCGGATCATACACCATCTTAAGTGGCTCCTCCGTATCCTCAAAAATCTCAGAGATCTTAACTCCCTTACCCATCATTCCGGTTGCACCGGCGAGCGTGTCGCTAAATGTCGGGTAGCTTTTCTCCTCGAAAATAACAGATTTGCGACGGTACACGTTACCATCAGCATCTCTGGTACTGTTCACATTAGCAATATTTTGCGAGATCACATCTAAACGAGTGCGCTGCGCGGTCATGCCGGTTGCGCTGATGTTCATCGCTGAAAAAACATTTCCCATAGTTCTCTCCATTTCTGTATAACTGTTTTACTCTCATGCTTACAACCTGCACTCAGAAACACAAATTATTTCTGCATAACCATCTTAAGACGCGAAAACTCCTGACTGACCGAATCTAACATTGTATAATATTTGATCTGGTTCTTAGCCAATTCCGCACTTTCCGTATCAATGTCGACATTATTACCGTCCAAACGATAATCAACATTGCCATAGTCTGTATAGGTGGTCCCGGTCAGCGTATCCAGGTCAACATTTGCAATATCCTCATCCAAAGAAGACCCAAGTGTTACCGCACTGCTTAAGTATTCCTCAAACTTTAGATCTTTACGCTTGTAATTAGGGGTATCCACATTTGCTATGTTGTTGGAAATCAACGAATTTCTAGTCCAACTTGCATCACATGTCTTTTCCAACACATTGATGTAGTTGTATGCTCCCGATGATATCATAGCTCCAACTCCTTTCTATCCACTGCTCTATATCTGCAATATGCCGGGACATCATCTCCAGCCCTGTAAATCAAGGTGGTAAGGTTGTCCACGTTATTTAAACATAGAAATACACATAATTAATTATAATATAAACCGCATAAATTACAAGTGAAAATTAGAAAAAAAGAGCAGACATAACTATCCTTACAGTTCCATCTGCTCTTTCTGTGTCTTCCTTGACGCTGTTTATTCTTCTGTTTTCTTCGGCATACTCTTTGAAAATCCACATTGTTTATCCATACAAGCAAGCTTATTACCTTTTTCGACCATCGGGCCGCCACATTCCGGACAATGTTCCGTAGACGGTTTCTGCCATGACATAAACTCGCATTCAGGATATGAGAGACATCCATAATAACGTCTTCCCTTTTTGTTCTTGCGGATCACAATCTCCCCGCCACATTTTGGACATGGAATACCTGTCTTTTCCAAATATGGTTTTGTATTGCGGCACTCTGGAAATCCAGGGCATGCTAAGAATTTACCATGCGGACCATATTTAACCACCATATTTCGTCCGCATTCCTCACAAATAACGTCGGTTACCTCATCTTCAATCTTAACTTCTTCCAGTTCTTTCTGTGCCTTTTCCACCGCTTCATGAAGATCCGGGTAGAAGTTACGCACGACCGTTTTCCATGCAACCGACCCATCTTCGACACGATCTAACAGACCTTCCATATATGCTGTAAAATTCACATCAACAATACTCGCAAAAGATTTTTTCATAATGGAATTTACAACTTCTCCAAGTTCTGTGATATATAAATTTTTCTGTTCTTTCGCAACATAATGCCGATTGATGATCGTTGAGATCGTCGGAGCATACGTACTTGGTCTTCCTATACCAAGTTCCTCCAGAGTCTTTACCAGAGACGCCTCTGTAAAATGTGCAGGTGGCTGTGTAAAGTGTTGACTCTTTTCAAAGTTTCCAGCCTTAAGTTTTGTGCCTTTCTCCAAATTGCGGGATAAAGACTTCTTTTCTATCTTATCTTCTTCCGTCTGATAAATAGTCAGATAACCGGAAAATACTACTTTAGATACGGCAGTCGTAAAACGGTACTTATCCGTATCAATCTTGATCGAAGTCGTTTCAAAACTGGCCCCTGCCATCTGGCTTGCCAAAAAACGCTTCCAGATCAACTGATACAAACGAAAATGATCTCTTGACAATGCCTCCTTGACCATAGTTGGCGACAGATCTACATAAGTAGGTCGAATTGCCTCATGTGCG
>ERZ832317.4269-NODE-4269-length-14040-cov-3.530497_pt1 | contig 14040 bp, 5 predicted proteins | sample MGYA00519695_ERZ832317 | MGnify/ENA primary metagenome ERZ832317 (study PRJEB31850, sample SAMEA3708726) | human gut metagenome | biome: human gut; feature: human-associated habitat; material: faeces | place: China | collected 2014 ...
CAGACGCTGTCTGTTGATGGTAGTGTTGATGACTGCTCATAACAGCTTGTTAAGCTTTGGAGATTTAGGTGATGCAACAAACAATCAGAAACTGTTCGTATTAGTCAACAACTGTCATTAACTGTTTTTAATAAAAATATGATGTCCTAATGGACAGTCATGGATGGGATGCCTGCGTAGATGACGGACATCGTGTTGTTTCCGGTAAGAAAAAGAAAGGGGAAAGGAATTACTTGAAGCGGGTACGGGCTTCAGCGAGTTCGCGTTCCTCGTCGGCTTGTTGGCGAAGACGCAGAACTTCAGGGTCTACATATCCTTCTGGACGAGGATAGTGCCCTTGCCGCTGCATGGTGCGGAGCCACGCGGTGACGTGTTCAGGTCCTGATGAGACGCCATTGGCAAGTTCCCAATCAAGATAACGCAGACACCGCGATACGTTTTCCGGTTCCCATCCCTGCAGCTGATAGGCACGCTTCAGTTGTGCCAGATGGGCTGGTCCGAAACCGGCATCCGCTGCGAAGGGCCACAAAATGGCGATAAGATCCCCATCCGTATTCCATATACATGTGTCATCAAGTGGTAAAGAGGGGGATATCTCAGTTTTTATGACTGTCTGTGGCTGCTGTTGATAGAGCATTGACTGTCTAGTGCGTGAAGAAGCAGTCATTGTCGGTAATGGATTGTCATCAATAAATTCAACACACACACCATGAGCGTCCCCCGTGCGAACTTGTGTAGTACAGATGACGCCCTCACGTACAAGGCGGCTGATGGTGTTACGGACGGTGCCGTAGGAAAGCCCGATAGCCGGAGCAAGACGTTTTAGGTTAACGACGACCTGGGGGGATTGTTGCCTCAGCGCAGTGAGTGCATCTAAAAGGATCTGGCGGGCTCCGCCAAGGTGGGCGTCTTGAAGGGTGGCCGCAATGATGGACGGCGAAATACCTTGGGTGATACCATGTTGTGTGGTTATATCCTGTTCTTGTTGAACTTTTCTAGAGCCAATAGGTTGTTTATGGTCATCTTCCACTGTAGTGACTGCTTGTGACAATGTAAAACTGTCATCTTGCAACGGAGAATGTGCGACGGTGGCTCTTGGAGTGGTAACAGGCTTAGATTGAAAAGGATCTCTTGGAAGAGGAGTCTCTCCGCCAGAATAAGGGGACACCGTTATTGCACTTGAATAAGCTTGACAGTCAGTGACTGTTTGTGGCTGGCTATAAGATAGCTGTGAATACATTGAGCGGCTGGCTGCATCCGGTGCCTTTTTTACTTCATCAGAACTGAGGGCAGTGGCTTTGTAATTCTGTTTTGGCGTAGAACTGTCATTGACAGCTGATATGCTGTTATGAAGCGCTGGAGACTGTTGGTGACAGTTCGTGCCTGTACGGAATATTTTTGGAGGAATAGTGGTAATGGACGGCTTTTTACTGTCTATTTCTGCTGATTCTTGCATATAACTATCATCAGCTGTCATTGACGGTTTTTTATCGTAATTCAGGCCGGCTTGAGCTGCCTGTACGGGAATATCAGAAGGTTCATCCTGAATATCTGAGAGAGTGTACGCAGAACCTGTTTCTGGTGCACAAACGGCGTTTAGAGCCTCTACTGAACGTGATTCAGAAGAAGGACTCTGAAAAGGTTCTGTTTTCTCTCCTCCAGTGAGTAGAGTAGAAAGGTCTACCTGAGGAGTTCCCTCCATATTTTCCCTTTCAGGGGATTCAGCAGGTATCTCAGGAGTCTCTACTTCCTTCTGTACAGGCGTTTGGAAGGACTTGGATGTAGTCCCAGTTACAGAATAAGTAGAGTCTACAGGTGCAGCAATCTCTCCGGATTGTTCGATTATGACGGTCGACTCTTCACAATATGGTAAATCTGTTGAAGAAACGTCAACGCCAATGGTTGCATCAGAACTTGGCGGCGTTAAGCTCTCTTCAGCAAAGGGAGGTTCTACTGCTGAGGATTCGACGGTGATTTCTGCATCGTCGGACATGGCATCTATGGCCTCATCAGATTGCTGGGCAGATTGATGCTTCGGCGGCTGGCTCATTTTGCGCATCTTAGCGGCCGCTTCTCGAAGGTCGGCACCGAGAGCGAAGGTAAAGTCCGGCATGCTTGATTTCTTAGCCATGTCAGTTCCTTACGGAAGGAAGAGGATAAAGTGGACGGAGAGGAAGGGAGCCTTTTCTTGTCGAGAGGATATTTTTACTTACAGGTAACGTGCGGGGGACAATAGAATTTGGCTCATAAGTGTACACTTTGTTTCTTCCGGGAAAGAATTGAATGTTACCAACTGTAAACTTGTAATCCGAAAATTTAGGAATATAAGACTACAAGACAGGCATCTTTTGTTCCATGCCCATCTTTGAATAATCATGCGTTCTTGGGATCAAGGCGGGCTTCCATTTCCTGTGCCAACTCACGATAGCTGCGGCAGGAAGAACAACCGTCGTCATAGTCACAGACCGCAAGGTTACTCATAACAGCTTTATTTAGTGTAGTATTTCTGGGGATAGTCGTACGGAAGACCATTTCTTCGCCGAAGGTCCCGATTGCCACATTACGGATGGTTTTCGCGGCGTTATTGCGGCCATCGTACATGGTCAGCAGTACGCCCATGATCGCAAGATTCGATTCGGTGTCAGCGCGCAGGGTTTCCGCGACTTTGATAAGATGGCTTACGCCGGAAAGGGCATAAGTGTCCTCAACCCCAACCGGAATGATGATATAGTCCGTAATGATAAGCGCATTGGTCAGGAGCGCACCCTCAATGGTGGGCGGGCAATCCAGCAGAATGTAATCGTAGGTGTTCAGGGCTGCCTTATCGAGCGCTTGCCGGAAACCGAAAAAGCGCTTGATGGAATTGGAAAGCGTGCTTACCGTAGCGTATACGTTCAGATTGGCAGGGATCAGATCCAGCCCTTCGTATTTGGAAGGCACGGCCGCTGCCGAAAACGAGAGCCCGGTAAAGAGGTTTGCCACTGTGCGGGGTTGCTCGTATGGGGATACGGTTCCGAGGGTCAGCGACGCGTTTCCCTGAGGATCACAGTCCACAACAAGCACACGGCGTTTGCGTTTAGCGAGGCAATACGCTACGTTAACAGTGCTCGCGGTCTTGCCTACGCCACCTTTGTGGTTTGCAAAAGCAATGACTTTCGCTGCCATGAGATCCTCCAATTTGCGTGTGATGTGTCGAATTTTTTGCATGATACTCAAAAAAAGTCAATGATCATCCTCAATAAAAGCGGTAAATGGATGCGGGCAATACTCGCCATCAGTGTTTTTTAGAGTCGGAAATGGACGGCTGGGCCGAGGGAAGAAAGGCCTTTTGCGGAGTTTGACACCTTTTTCTTCTATGGATGCGTGCCCGGCACCTCCGGGGTTCAGCACTTTCCGGCGGCTCTTGCGCCGTCCGGATGGCAAGCTGGCGCTCTAATGCGGAATGTTGCCATGACCAATAAGATGAAATCCGTGGGTGAAGCGTTGCAAGGCTTTCTTGAGACGGCTGTCCCCTCCCCTCTTTCTGCTGAGGAGCGGGAACGCCTGAGGCTGTATAATCCTACGCTTGCCGCACAGATCGATGCGCTAGACTGGAAGGATGTTCCGTCGTTTATCGTTGCGATCATTGAAGAGTGGCGTAGAAGTGGAAGCCCTTCCTCCAAAGCTTGTCATCCGCTTGCCGCGCCTGAGGAACGGAAACGGCCCTCGCCTGTGAGCCTTGAGGAGCTTGCTCGTGAACAGGCGCGAGAGGTGGCGTGCGAGGTTGTCAGGACGTCTTCTCCAAAGCCTATCCCTGCGCCTAGCCCCGTTGAGAGCGTCCCAGCCGCAGCACCCCTGCCAGCTCCTAAGGAGGAGCGCCCTTCGCTTTGGTGTGGCTATCCAACCAGTATTGCACGTGTTTCGCCATTTTTTCCGATGAATAACCTTGAAAAGGGACGCCGGGACGCTCTCATGCGTGATCCCGATATTACATCGCGTGAAAAAGGCAGCATCGCGGCATCAGGGGCTTTCTTCTTTAAAGAACGCATTTCTTCGGGGCCGTGGGGTGATATCCTTTATACAGGGCCGAAACTCAGTGTTGAGGAAGAGGATGTGCTGATGGCGCTGCTGGCGATCATTGAATCCGGGGCGGAAGGGGCCGAGGCTCGTCATGCCCGTTCGGCAGGAGCACTTCCCGTGAAGGATACGGAAGAAGGTTTTGTGCCCGTCGCCCCAAATCTTCCCGAGGCGCCGTATGTTTCTGGCGGCGTGGAGGCTTTTCCGGAACCCGTGCGTTCGGCATTCCCGGAGAGCGGTACGGGAAAATTTACGTATCGTGGCCCATTGCTGCCGATTCTGCGTCTGATGGGGCATAAAAGGCCGGGAAAGAACCATTATACGCGCTTGGTAACTGGGCTCACATGCCTCGCGCACGGGACTATAGAATTAGTGGTGCGTGAAAGAGGGCAGGAGACGTTTTACGACCTCACGCACATTATCTCGAATTTGCGCCTGCGCGGGAAAAATGATGCGGAACGGGATATTTCAGTAACGATCAGCCCGTTCTTCCGGGAAATGTATGTGGCCAATCGGCTCACTTGGATTGACGTGGCCAAACGTTTTCAGATCAGGGGAAGTATTGCGAAGGCTATGTATCGCTTCTGCCAGTCGCACAGGGAAAACCCTGTTTTTCGGGGGGATATCCGCACGCTGGCATTGGCGCTGAATATGGATCTGCGTTCGCCGTTAAAGGAAACACGCCGACAGATTCGGGACGCCATCGCGGAACTGGCGGAAAAGAAGGTGTTGGAGAAAACCAGTATTCTGACCAAGGGGAATATCGTGATCCTCAACCGTACAGCTGAAGCCCTCCCGTCCCGGAGGCGAGGGCGCAGGAAAGAGGACTAGACACAAGCGAGGCCGTGTTAAACGGCCTTTTTTATGTGCTACTCTGGCGCCTTACGCGCAAGAATGGCCGCGTAGTCCTTACTGACGCTCCATCATTATGTATGCTCCCCTCCGTTTTCCCTGTTGGCAGTGATGGGATATCTCTTCTGCCAGTGGACGTTTGAACGTTTTGTGTATTAATAAAATATACAATATTTTTTCAATATGTTAAATATATTTAGTGGGCATATTGCCGTATGGGTGCCCCCCAATGCTCTTCCATCCTCTCTTCTGAAAAGCCATGTGACAACTGATGCATGTCATAATCCGTCACGAACTCACCTTAGCTGTCATCACCGATAACATGCTGTTTTCGTTGACACCTGGAACAACGTTTCAGAATTTTCCCGTTTAAGCCCTCGGCGGGCTTAGGGGAATCAAACATAAGGGAATATGATCTTTTTGAATCATTTTAACATAATATTTCAATATATTAAGATAAAATAGCGAGTATTTTGCCGACTTGTTTTGGATGGAAAAAATTTATGGCCTCCGCTTTGAGATGACACCTCTCTACCGTATTTCAGCGTTTGTCATTGATGCAAATAAAGATTGTTATTTTAACATATTATAGTTTATTCGTGACCATTTTGCCGTGTTGTTTTTGTATGTCTGACAGTGCCAGTCCGGAGCTATCATTGTCAGTCATCCACTGCTGTTTGCAGATGTTGTCTGGCGGTAACAGGTGGTGATGACCAGAAACAGTTTGTTCAAAGAAACCGACGGAGAAACGCGCTGGATGGATACCTGTTGAAAGTTGTCAGTGACAGCCGTTGACTGATGAAAATGACTGTGGAAACAGTATGCTCAAGAAAAGTCACTCTCAGAGAAGATGTTCTTAGCTCTTATGAGAAACGGTACGGGATGGGAATGCCTGAAGAGCGCCAGCGTACAAGAAGCTCGACGTACCACACTCGCGGAAGATTCCGCACGTCAAGGATTACGGCAAGACAGCCTCATCCGGTGGCAAGGCGGCATAAAAGAGGAGATCCGCTTGAGGTGGCCATGCTACCGTAAGAACTTCATGACGGGGAAAAAGTATCGCCCCGGTTCGGCGGTCGAACCGGGGCGCAAGGAGGAGGTTGGGTCGAAGAGGTCGAGAGGGCTCCGACCCGTTGTGCTCGTAAGGAAACGAGCATTTCGAAGGAAGGCGTTCTTAGTGCTTACAGAGTTTCGATGACAGCCTTGGTCCATTCCTGGATTTCCGGCTGGTCGGACTGGGCCTGTCCGTCGATTTTAAGGCCTTCAACGACGACATCCGCGCCAAGCCGTTCAAGAGCGGCTTCGATAACGTCGACAGCTCCACAGAAGTATGTGAAGTTGCTGTCCCCTGTAGCGAAACAGGCTACTTTGTGCCCCTTGGCGTTGATGAGGTCGAACTGCTGGAACAACGCGTCAAAGTCGTCCTGCAGGATTATTTCGTCGTCGCCCCATGCGGAACAACCGAAAAGGATCATATCCCATCCATCGCAAAGGCCGGGTGCACTGGCGTCAGCGGCGTTGAGGAGGGTAGTCTCATGCCCAGCTTCTTGGATAAGGCGTCCGAGGATTTCCGCGAGAGCTTCCGTGTTGCCGGTCGTGGAGCCGTAAACAATCAGTACTTTGCTCATGATGTACTCCATGATGAAACGGTTTTGTCCTTGCACTCTCGCTCTTTTGGGCTGGAAAAGGCAATGAGAACACGCGAAGCTGAGAAACACCCATGTATTAGGAAATTTCTTTGCCGGATGCCGAAGGACTGCTTCCGAGGGGGGGATCGGCATCCGGCTGGGAAGCCGGGCCAACCACTTCCCGGCTTCTGTGCCGATTTCTCGGCAACAGTTTGACTGGAGACGGGATACTGCCTGTTTCCTCGTCGTCCATGAAAAGATAATAATGAAATTGAAATTCTTTTTCAAGTATAATTTTTGTTTTTTATGGGACACCTGGAAAGAATATATGTTAATATATTGGAAATAAAAGATAAAATTTATATTTTGTAAAAAGAGGATTCCTCTAAAGAGATGAAAAACAGACGATGGAGCCGTTCCTGGGCGTATCCGGCTGCATCTGCCATCCGGAAGCCCCATGTCGATGTTATGTGAGGAGAGGGAGAGGTTTGTGCATTTCCAAAAACACGCCGTACATTGTGGCCTGCCTCTAGAGACAGTGGCTGGAGCGTTGTTCTTTAAACGAGCTCTCGTTTCAAAGGGAAAACACTTCAGAACGCTGCGGGCAGAAATTCGATCTTTATGGAACCCTTTGGGAAGGGAGATAGATGCAAAGTGACAGCGTTGGGGAAGGGGGGCAGAAAAGCCTCCCTTCCCCAACGCTTCTGTATCCTCTCAAAAGAAATGTACGCTTGCCGAATCCACCATCGCCGATCAGCGATCCTTGGCAAGCGGTTCGAAGGCGGTGTACTGCGGCAGGAAAGCCAGTTCTACGGTCCCGACGCGCCCGTTGCGGTGCTTGCCGATGATAAGTTCCGCGATGCCTTTTTTCGGCGTATCGGGCTTGTATACCTCGTCGCGGTAAAGGAAGATCACGATATCCGCATCCTGTTCAATGGCTCCGGATTCACGCAGGTCCGAGAGCATGGGGCGGTTGTCTTTACGTTCTTCAACTTTACGGTTGAGCTGCGAAAGGGCCACGACCGGTACGTCGAGCTCTTTGGCTATAGCCTTGAGCGAGCGGGAGATATCCGAAATTTCGAGTTCACGGGAGTCCGTGCGCCGTGAAGAGCGCATAAGTTGCAAATAGTCGACCACGATGAGCCCGAGGCCGTGCTCGGCCTTGAGCCGCCGTGCCTGTGAACGGAGTTCAAGAGTGCTGATGGCGGGCGTTTCGTTGATGAACAGCGGCGCGGTCCGGAGCAGATCTGCGGTTTCGAAGAAGCGTGCTCCCTCGGCTTTGCTGAGGCGGCCTGTGGAAAGCTGCTCCTGCGGAATCTTTCCCCACAGGCTGATCATACGCTGGACAAGCTGGTGTTCGGACATTTCCAGCGAGAAAATGCCCACGGGCGCGCCTTCGCTGATGGCGGCACGCATGGCGAGGTTGAGGGCGAGGGCGGTTTTGCCCATCGCAGGGCGCGCCGCGATGATGATCAGATCCGAAGGCTGGAGCCCCCGTGTGATGGCGTCGAGTTCGGGATAGCCAGTAGCGAGCCCGGTGATCCCCCCCTCTGCGGGTTTGAGCACGGCGTCCACCACGTCTCCCACGAGCGCCTGCACCGGCCGGAATCCGCCGGAACTGGTGCGGCTGGATACCGCCATAACGGATTGCTCGGCCTCGTCGATGAGCCCGGCCAGATCCTTTGAAGTGTCGAAGCCCGTCGAAACGATTTTAGCCCCCGCCTCGATGAGCCCGCGCTGGATGGATTTGTCGCGTACGAGCTTGGCATAATACTCGGCGTTTGCCGCGCTGACATGCGACTGCGCCAGATCCGCGATATAAGCCGCGCCGCCCGCCTGTTCCAGCGAGCCTTGATCGCGCAGATGTTCCGCAAGGGTAACGAGATCCACTGGCCGGTTATCGGTGTGAAGCCCGAGGGCGGCCGCGTACAGCGTCTGATGCGCGGGCAGGTAAAAATCTTCCGGGTGCAGCATGGGGGCGATCTGCCCCATTGCGGAAGGGCGCAGGATCAGTCCGGCGAGCACGGCCCGCTCGGCTTCCACACTGTGGGGCGGGACCCGGCGCGCGAGATCCGTTGTGGCTGTTTCGAATTCTGTCTTCATGGCGTTGTGTGAAAAAGGTTGGAGGCGCCGTCCGCGCCCTTTCTTCCAAGGGTAGGATTTTTCGGCGAAAAGGGAAAGGCCTGCCAAACGAACTCCTTCGGCCTGTTGAAGCGCTGATCCTCAGCCTTTTTCCTGTTTGGGTCAGGGTGGCTTCTGCTTTTTCTGTGGGCGGATGAAGCTTTCTTATGTACTCCTTTGTTTTCTGAAATACTGAGGAGGCCCTCACAACCCTTGCGCATGAAGGTGTTTCGGGGGATCGCGGAGGGCATTTGGCCGTATCCCGGTGGCCGATATACCGAAAAAGGGTGGGTATGGAGCCTCATCCTGGAGGGCATATTGCCGCAGGCGGTCATTCTGACGAACCGTACCACTCCTGCCCAACGATAAGGGCAGGCTTATCCCGCTCCGCCTGAGGGCGCCGGGGTTTGCCATCCTTTTCCGTACGGCATAGCCCCCGTTATGGATATGAGGATTTTTATATTTTTCGCCGGGTTTTCACTAAAGGGGTTGGAATGCTTCCTTGGAACATGTGCATCATACTGCGTAATCTGTTTTTGCAGTGAAGGTAACGGTACGGGAACCGATTGTATGGTAAGGGAGGTGACCGTTTTCCATCTTCCTTTTACGTAGCCGTCCTATTGCTGGGGCCCCTGTGTGAAGAAGGGGAACTGTCCCACATCCGAAAAACCGCGATTCATTCGTGGGAAGATAATCTCTTCAAGAGCCTGTATTTTCCCGTTTGAGGCGCCTTTTTGCCTCCTTGACGCCCTTCGGGACACAGGCTAGTGATCACAAAATATTTTTTGATCTGGTGCCCCTATGCAAACAATCGCTTCCCGTTCCGAGGACGTCGTCCGCCGTTTTTTTGATGCTTACCTCCATTTACGCGATCTGGATAAAACGCTTGAGTGCCTCGCTGACGATATCCGCTGGATAGGGACAGGAGATTTTGAACGTGCTGGCAAGGGTTTTTGCGATTGCCGCGAGCTGCTTATCGAGGAGTTCAAGGCCACGCCGGGCTCCTTCGACGTGAAGCTGCGGAATCTCTATTCCGTGGAAGCGGGCAAGGCGTGCTATACGGACGGCGACATGAGCGTCGTCGATCCATCCAGCGGAAAAGGGGTGAACGTCCGCATTTCCGCGATGTGCGGCGAAGTCCCGGATGGGCGCTGCCTCATCCAGGGCATTCACGCCTCCCTTCCCAGCGGCGAACAGCCGGACGGCGAATTCTTCCCTACCTCTTTCCTTGGGGAAGGGAACGAGCTTTCCTCGCAGTCCCGGCGCAGCGCGTTCCAGCTGCTTAAAAACAGCATTCCCGGCGGGCTTATCGGCGGCTATATCGAAAAGGGCTTCCCCCTCTATTTCATCAACGATCAGCTCCTCGGGTACCTTGGATATAGTTCGTATGAAGATTTTGTGGAGGACACGGGAGGGATGGTTGAAAACGGTATCCATCCCTGCGACCGCGACCGCGACCGCGTCAACACTCTAGTCAATGAGTCGATGACCGTCACTGACAGCTATGAAGTCTCCTATCGGATGCTCAGGCGGGACGGGTCCTACATTTGGGTCCTTGACCGGGGATTGCGCAATATTTCCGAGGACGGGCGGCCCGTTATCGTCAGCATCGTCGTCGACATCACCCGTTCCCATGAGCTTCAGGAGCAGCTTCAGCAAAGCGTGGTTTCGCTCAAGGAAAAGAACGCCGAGCTGGAAGCCTGCCACGCCGTGGTGTTCAACGGTTTTGCAAAGCTCGCCGCCGATGCCGAGTACACCATCCTTGAGGCCAATGATCAGTTTTTCTGTATGATCGGGTATACGCGGGAAGAAGTCCGCGGCCAGTTCGGCAATCGCGCCATCAACTTTGTGTATGCCGAAGATTTGATCGTGGGCAACGACGAGATCCGCAACCGCAAAGCCACCGGGCGGTTCAGCATCCCTTTCCGCGTCCGCCGGAAGGACGGCAGCGACATATGGGTGCGCCTGGACGCCTGCCGCGCGGAAGAGCGGTGGAACGGTCATGAGGTGCTGTACTGCTTCTATACCGACATTGACGAGCAGCAGCGCCGTGAGGCCGACTACCGCCGCCAGCGTTATTTTATGTCTTTGATCGATTCCAGCCTTGAGGGGGGCTTTTTCGTTACTGACGGAGGCGACGAGCGGCGCTTGGCCTACATCAGCGAGGGGATGCTGCATTTCCTCGGCTATGAGCCGGACGTTTTCCAGGGGTTGATGGCGGGCGGCCTTGAGGCCATTGTTTGCTCCGATGACGTGGCCCTTTTCCGCACCGCATGGCGCGAGGCCGTGAACGGCTGCTATGAGCAGGAATACCGCATCAGAAAGGGAGACGGGCAGGTCATCTGGGTCCTTGAAAAGGGGCGGCTCGTTGTGGACGGGGAAGGAGAGCCCGTGTGCATCTGCCTGCTCCTCGACATCACCGAACGCAAAATGCGGCAGGACGAGCTGATCCGCCAGACCCGGCTCGATCCGCTCACGGGGCTTTATAACCGCGAGTACGCGCAGCAGTTTATCCAGACGTATTTGGATATCCACCGCGGAGGGCATTCTTCCGCCCTGCTGGTGTTCGATCTCGATCATTTCAAGCGCGTCAACGATCGCTATGGCCACCTGCGCGGCGACGCCGTGCTGATCGCTTTCGCCAAGCTGTTGCAGGAATCTTTCCGTACCCGGGATTTTGTGGCCCGCACGGGCGGGGATGAATTCATCGCCTTCATGCAGGATGTCCCTTCGCGCACCGAGGCGCTGGACGTCTCCAGGCGCATCCGGGAAGCCATGTCCGCCACGCTTGGCAATGAATATGCGGATTGCAAGCTTTCCGTGAGCATCGGCGTGGCCTATTCCCATGAGCAGATCTCTTACGATGCCCTGTTCCAGCTCGCGGACGACGATATGTACCGGATGAAATTCCGAGCCCGGGGAGGCAGGGAACTGGACGAGCTTCCGGTTTACGACTCGGAAGGAGAGCATTCCTGCCTGTTCCGGTATGCTTACGGCCTTGTTCTGCGCATCGATCTCGATACGGGGTTGTACACCGTGCCGTATGGGGAATTCCTCGCCCGAAAGAAGATCCCGTCCCAAGGCGACTATGAGGCCATGCTCAAGGAGGCGGTACGCTCCAACATCGTCGCTGAGGATAGCGAAGACGTGTATGCGCTTTGCCGCATCGAAAATTTGCGGCAGGTGTTCGAGTCGGACAAACGGGAACTCCTTTGCGAATACCGGGCGAAGATGTCCGCAGGGGGAACCCGGTGGATCCAGTCACGGTTCTTCTTCGCCACGTCGGGCCGTTCCCGGCTGTGCTACAGCACTATCACCGACATCACCGAGACACGGCATGAGCGCGAGCGCAGCCGCGTCGCCCTGCTGTATGACTTTGCCCTGAGTGAGGAGTCCGGGGAAATCTACGAATGCAACCTCACCCGGAACACCTTCCGCATCATCCGGCACTCCAGCGGGACGTTCCTCCCGCTTCCCGATGAGGGCAGGCTGGACGACCTGAAGGCGATGGTGAGGGAGTCCATGATCCACCCCGAAGATCTGGAGCGTTACGACAGGGTTGTCGCAAACGCCCGTTCTCTCCGGCTGAACGACGGCGTGTTGAAGGAAGATTTCCGTTGCCTGTGGCGGGATGACAGTTACCATTGGGTAACAGCAAACGTCCTGTGCGTGGAAGATGCGGACAAGCTTCATTTCGTCTGGGTGCACGGCATCGACGACCGCAAACGGCTGGACGAATTTTCCCGCGAGAATGCCGAGCTCCAGCGGCTGCATATGATGGACGAGCGTTACCGGATCATCGTGGAGCAGACCAAGAGCGTGGTGTTCGACTGGGGGCCGGAACAACAGCTGCATTATGCGCCGTATTTGGGCTCGCTGCTGGATTGCCGCAACAATCCCGGCAATGTGCCGGACATGCTCCGGTCATTGACGGTGCACCCGCGTGACATGGCCGATTTCAAGGCGTTTCACGCTTCGCTGTACCGTGAGGATCAGGTGGAGACGACGGTGCGCCTGCGCCGCCGTGACGGCGCGTTCATTTGGTGCCGCATCGCGGCGACGCTCAAGCGCGATGCGCAGGGCAAGCTCCTGCGTATTGTGGGTACGATCTCGGACATGGATGATAACGTGCGGGCACTGCGCCATCTGCGCTATCAGGCGGAGCACGATCCGGTTACGGGATACAGCAATTTCGCCAAGTTCAAGACGGACGCGGCGGAATTGCTGGCCGCTCGCGGCGACCGCAAATATTCGCTCTGGTACTGCGATATCCGCAACTTCAAGTTCATCAATGATATCTACGGATACGACATCGGCGACGAGTTGCTCAGCTACTGGGCCGAGCTCATCGCGGAAGGCGCGCGCCCGGGAGAGACGTTCGGGCGTATTTCCGGCGACAACTTTGCCCTGCTGCGGTGCTATCGGGATATCGACGATCTGGTGGCGCGGTTCCTGCGCTGTTCGGATCTGCTGACCCGGTTTGAAGGGTTGGCGAATCGCCGGTTCCGCGTGGAGATGATCGCGGGTATTTATCTGGTCGAGCGTCCAGAGGACATTCTCAGCATCGACGATATGCTCGACCGGGCGAACCTTGCGCAGAAGAGCGTAAAACATCTCAGCGGCAGCAAGTACGCCTTATATTCCGAGGAGATGCGCAAGCGGGTTCTTTACGAAAAGAACATCGAGAGCTGCATGGAGGAGGCCCTGCGCAATCGGGAGTTCTGCCTCCATCTTCAGCCGCAGGTGGATATCCAGCACGGCGACGCGCTGTTTGGCGCCGAAGTCCTGGTGCGTTGGGAGCGCCCGGGATACGGGATGGTCTCGCCCGGCGACTTCATCCCGCTGTTCGAGCGCAACGGGTTCATCGTGGATCTGGATGCTTTTGTGTTCGAAGAGGCGTGCGCCTATCTGGCGTCCCGGGGTTCGCGCGGCCTGCCTCCGTTGAGGCTTTCGGTGAATGTGTCTCGCCTGAGCATTGCGCAGGGCGATTTCCTCGACCGTTATTCAGCGATCCGTGACAAGTACGGTATCGATTCCGGAATGCTTGAGCTTGAGTGCACCGAGACGATGGTGATCCGTAACTTCGCGCTGTTCCGTGAACTGATGGCGGCCCTTCCGTCCCGTGGGTTCCGCAGTGCGATGGACGATTTCGGCACGGGGTACTCGTCGCTCAACATGCTCAAGGAGATCGCGCTCGACGTGCTCAAGCTGGACATCGCCTTTTTCCGCGACACCGAAGGCACGCCCCGCGAGCGCGCCGTGGTTGAGAGCATTGTGCAGATGGCCCGCGCACTCGGCATGTCCACCGTCGCCGAAGGCGTTGAGAAGCAGGAGCAGGTGGAGTTTCTCCGCTCGATCGGGTGCAGCGCGATTCAGGGCTACA
>ERZ832317.4304-NODE-4304-length-13955-cov-7.545755_pt1 | contig 13955 bp, 7 predicted proteins | sample MGYA00519695_ERZ832317 | MGnify/ENA primary metagenome ERZ832317 (study PRJEB31850, sample SAMEA3708726) | human gut metagenome | biome: human gut; feature: human-associated habitat; material: faeces | place: China | collected 2014 ...
CACGGCTACAGCTGCCATGATGCTCACTTTCCTTACTCCTGTATTAAAAGTACTGCCAGCAGACGGTAAGGGGAAAATAGGACTGGCCATGGCTATTCCTGTAGCGGCCAATGTAGGCGGTATGGGAACTCCTATCGGTACACCACCTAACGCCATTGCTTTAAAATACCTGAATGATCCTGAAGGGCTGAACCTGAACATCGGTTTTGGAGAATGGATGAGTTTTATGTTGCCTTATACCATTATTGTATTGTTTATTGCGTGGTTTATTCTCTTAAGACTATTCCCTTTTAAACAAAAAAACATTGAATTACAAATCGAAGGCGAAGCCAAAAAAGACTGGCGTTCCATTGTAGTTTATATTACTTTCGCTATCACTGTCGTCCTATGGATGTTTGACAAAGTGACAGGAGTGAATTCCAATGTTGTAGCCATGATTCCAGTAGCCGTATTCTGTATAACAGGGGTTATCACCAAACGTGACCTGGAAGAAATCAGTTGGAGTGTACTCTGGATGGTAGCCGGTGGGTTCGCACTGGGTGTTGCCCTACAAGAAACAGGACTGGCCAAACATATGATTGAAGCTATTCCCTTCAACACATGGCCTCCTGTACTAATGATTGTCGGCTCCGGACTGATTTGTTATGCCATGGCAAATTTCATCTCACATACGGCTACTGCGGCATTGCTAGTCCCTATTCTTGCTATTGCGGGAAGCAGTATGCGTGAAAACCTATTTTCATTAGGTGGAGTCGAAACTTTATTGATCGGGGTAGCAATCGGGTCATCATTAGCAATGATATTGCCCATCAGTACTCCTCCCAACGCACTGGCACATGCTACAGGTATGATTCAACAAAAGGATATGGAAAAAGTCGGTATCATTATGGGAATTATCGGACTAATACTGGGATATACCATGTTGATTATACTTGGCTCCAATAAATTGCTATAAATAATTTCTTTTCCATAAAGATAAGCCCTGCAAGAAAAAACATTCTTACAGGGCTTTTGGGGTTAATCTATCTCGTTTAGAGAATTAGAAAGTATCTTTTTCGACATCATTATTCGCAGTTCAAAATATTTACGGACTTCTTTCCACTGATAATACGGGAAACGAGATGTTGCCACCGGAATAACTACTTCTTTTTCATTCAAAAGTATTTTAATCCATACCTGACCGTTTTGATCATGATAAAGAACCCATTGCACGTTGGCAGCCATGGGAGCAATCTCATAATCTTTCCAATAAATGGATACAGAATCGGACGTCGTTATCTGTATGTCAGTTTTTCCTATCCCCATCAAAGCCACCAAAGGGATAACAGTTTCCGCATGGGCAAAACGGAGATTTACCCGGTTATCTGATTGACCGTGAATTACCCTTTCTGTAGTTTGAATGAACTCAGAAAGTAACGGCCACGCAATTGCAACCGGCAGCATTCCTCCTACCGGTGCCGCACTTTTAGTCATATATTGCCGTAAATTTTGCGTTTGCCAATAATTGTACCATTCCTTATTTCTAAAAAGGTCTTTCATATCAAAAGGTAAGCCCGTATCAGGAAGGATTGCCGCTATTGAAAACAAAGCCATGACAAATTCCCGGCTTTCCAATTCTGTTTCTTGCCCCAAAGTAAGAAAAATTCTTTTCATGACAGGAGTAACCGTCATTTTATCCCGGACAAATGATTCATACAATGGAATCCAATCTCCTTTCTCTTTATAATGAATATAAGGTTTGTTCAAATCGAAAAAACGGAGAAGAGTATTATATTGCTCCCCTGCACTTTGCCGTATGACCAGTGAGGAATCGCACTTCTTCATACTGGAAAGAAAAACATCCATACTGTTGATGCAACGAGGAACGTAGGTAGCTATGGCTTCAATCCGAGCCGAATCTACGAATAGTTCCGGATAACGTGATAACATACGTTCTGCTATTTCTTTTTGCTCCTGTTCTCCTATTGGCGACAACTTTCCCCATTGATCCTTAAAATTGTTGGACAGTTGTAATATCGTAGCAAGTAGTTCCAGTCCTTTTGCAGTCAATCTTTTCTCCTGCTTCGCCAGTATAAGCCCATTTCTAACTTTCTCTAACGCTTTTCCTGAAGTTGGAAATCGTGCTCCATGTCTTCCCAAATGGTTAATATAAAAAGGAACCATACCCTCATGATTTAAAATGGGAAGTTCCTTTATTGAAGGGTATGGCATGGCCGTACCTGCATATTTCTGAATTTCACTTTGTCCAAGTAGAGAAGCAACAGGGAAAAGTAGAACAGCTAAAAATATCATTATCGTTTTCATCCGGCATAATTTGTTTCTATTTGCAACACATAACAACCAGAGATAAAATAATGTTTATTCTCTCCCATATACTATTCCATATCATCAGTTGTCGAAGAAGACACCTCTTTCCCCACTTCTGCATACTTGCTTGGACTTACATCATAATACTTTTTAAATACTTCACGGAAGTATTTGACATCCGAGAATCCAACAATATCAGCAACCTCCGTTACTGTATGTTCACCCTGTTTTAGCAATTGTGCAGCATATTGCAAACGTATCATCCGGATATAATCAGCCGGGGCATAACCGGTCAATATCTTTAATTTATTGTAGAAACTCGTACGGCTCATATGATGCTGACTACTAAGCATCTCCACATTAAAGTCCGAATCCCCCATGTTCTTCTCGATACATTCCTTAACTGAAGCTATAAATTTCCAATCCAAGGTATTGGAGCAATTAGCTGGCAAATCCTCTTCTTCATCTTCAATACTATTATAAACATGACGAAGCAAAGCGCGATTCGCAAGTATGTTTTTTATAGTAACCTTGAGTATTCCCACACTAAAAGGTTTGGTGATATAAGCATCTGCTCCTATTTCCAGTCCTCCGAGTATATCTTTCTCATCCCCTAGCGCGGTCAGCAAAATAACTGGAATATGAGACATCTCAATATCAGTCTTTATAATTGAACATAGTTTATCCCCACTCATCTCCGGCATCATTATGTCAGATATGACAAGATCCGGATTAAATTCCCGTATAATGACAAGTGCGTCCTTTCCATTAGAACAAGACTGAACGTTATAACTAGCAGTAAGCATACCAACAAGATAATTGCGCAATTCATCATTATCTTCTACTACTAAAACACGTTGTGAAGATTTATTCATCTGTGAAGATTTCGTGGTCGGCAAGTTCGAGACTTCACCCGACACGATAGTTTCCGGACATTCATCCATCTCTTTAGGAGAAATGAATTTAGCTTTACGAAAATGTTTATTTCCTTTCGGAAACATTATCCGCACACAAGTTCCTTGCTGCTCGGCACTTTGAATTTGGATCTTTCCCTTATGCAACCGGACCAGTTTGTATACCAGCATAAGTCCGATTCCACTGCCCGTCACTTTCAGATTGACAACATTACTGCCCCTGAAATAGTTCTTAAACAAGTTCTTTTGCTCACATGAAGGAATACCGATTCCCGTATCTTTTACCTCAATGCTCCAAGTGGTCCCTTCCTCAGAAGCATAAATACACACGCTACCGTTTTCCGGCGTGTATTTCAATGCATTGGATAAAATATTTTTCAGAATGGACCCCATCTTATCACTATCAAACCATACATTCAGATAGTCAAAGTTGCTTTCATAAACAAATCTGATATGTTTCATTTCGGCATATTTGCGGAAAGTGGCACAAACATTATTCATATAGGAGTTCAACTCATATTCAGAGACGTAAAGGGTAGAAGAATAAACATCGATTCGCTCAAAGTTTATCAGATTGGTCGTCAGTTGAAGCAATGTATCCACATTTCTAAGAGCCATATTCATATGTGGCAACGCTTTTTCAGCCACCAAATGATTTTCTACAACTTCCTCCAACGGTGCTTTTATCAATGTAAGCGGCGTACGTATGTCGTGGGCCGTATTAACAAAGAACCGTGTCTTCTCATCCGATATCTTCTTTTGTTTGTGCAACATGATAATACGGAATATGATAATCATAACCAGCACCAACAGAATTGCATACCCCACCATGGCCCACACACTAGCCCATACCGGAGCGCGTAATAACAATCTGAATACTCCTCGTCTCATAAGTTTTATATTTCTCCTCATTAGATATGGCGCGAATCTGTAACGTGTAACTGCCGGGAGGCAAATTCCTGACAAGAATTCGATTATCATAGCTCGGACGGCTCCATTCTTTATGATAACCGTCAATTTTCCATGAGTAAAGAATATTGGAAGGATAATCATAATTGATAGAAGCTACATCAAGGGAGAATGTGTTTTGTCCGTAGGCTAATTCCAACCGGTCAGTTTCATCAATATCCTGCTTCAAAGGAGATCCATCATCACCCGGATATACAGGATGATAGGCTATCATAAAGTCACGTAGTAATAAACGCGAATAACGGGGCTCCGGTATCTGTATATCTGTCGAAAACCTAACAGCACCATCATTACCTCCAAAAACAAGCGTACTATTACTGTAAGCAGTGGCAGAACCTGCATTAAAATTAACACTCATCAATCCTTGCTCCCGCGTCCAGTTGCGAAAAGAATGTCCCTCAGGAGAATAGATCGTAATGCCGTTCTCCGTACCCATCAAGAGCTTACCGTCCTGACGTGGAAGAATCGTATAAATATTGTCGGAAATCAACGCGCAATTATCAGTTCGGTACTGATGCACAAATTTTCCTTTATTGCTATCATAAACCAGAAGTCCAGCTCCACGAGTACCAATGTACAAAATGCCGTCTTCTCTTTGAAATAATGCACATATATAAAGAGATTCAATGGGCAGGTCAATATACTGATAAATTCCAGATTGCTTATCAAGCTGATAGAGCCCCATTCTTGTACCAATCCACATCTGCCGGACATCCTTCTCCAAAATGGTAGTAATGGAGCTTATTCCTGAATACAAACGCACACTTTTACTCTCAAGATTGATGCGTTTCAAATGATAATATCCACCGGACCAAATATCACCGTTCGAATCTTTTTTAATATCAAAAATATATTGGTCAGGACGTATTCCCGCAATAGAAGCAGGAGAAAAACGACTTATTTTAAACCCCTTTTTTTCTATCTTATAAATATTGGAGGTAAAACCACCAGCCCATATCACACCTGGAGAGACCTCACAGAGTGCTAAAAAGATATGATTCTCATCTTCCATGGCCGGATCAAACGAACTTACAAAAGAGCGCCATTCTTTTGTTTTAGTCTGATAGAGACTGATACCATTACTGGTTGCGAACCAAAGATCACCGTCACTATCCTCCATCACGTCATGTACTTGATCGTTCACTAAAGACCGGTTGTTGCCGAGGGAATGTTTTATAAGGTCATAACTCTGATAACGATTATTACGGATTGTGATACCGGTGGGATAATTGGCAAGCCAAATACGCTCTTCTTCATCCACATAAATGTCATTGATATTGTTTCCATTCATCCCATTATAGCTACTATAATCAGCCGTTATATAGGGTTCACTCATGGCTGTATTCACATCCAGTTTGTATACCCCTTTTCCACCTGTGGCTATCAGAAGTTCATGAGCGTTCAAAGCTACAATTTGGTTAACCTCTACATTATTGGGGGATTGACAAGGAATGATTTTTCCTGTTCCAACCATGTCATATATAAGTATTCCCTCTTTGTAGGTTCCCACAAACAGCTGTTGTGAAACGGCATGATAATAAAGCTCATGTACAGGTGCAGCAATACCTTTCACTACTTCATCAGCAACCAACTTCAGTTCGTCCCCTTCCACTCTAACACGAAACAAACCGCTTCCCGTACCGATAAAAAACTGGTTACTATCCGTCTGTTCAATAACAGTTATTTCCTCATGAACCGGCATTGACAAATGTAGTGTTTTTCCTGTACGGATATCATACCAAGTAAGGGCGTCTTTATAACATAGCCAAATATGGTCATTCCTATCCAAATAACCGTAATTAAGAAACGCCTGCGACTTATTTCTAATCAGCTCCGGATGTACATATGTCAAGTCGAACTTATCATGTTTCGAATCATACTTGAAAATCCTTCCTTTTTGACCAATCACCCATAAGACATCCTCTCTATCCATATAGAGCCAACTCAAGGCAATCCGCGAATCCAACTTCATGCTATCGTCTGAAAAGGTGTAATGCTTGATATGTTTGCCATCGTAACGGTCGACCCCTTCTTGGGTCAAAAACCACATATATCCTCTTCGGTCTTTCTGGATATGGTATATTTTCTGATTATTCAAACCATCTTCCAGTCCTATGTACTTATAAATCTGCCCTTTGCTTACAGTAGCATTAATGAAAAGGAGTATAAACAACAAAAGCCTTTTCATTTTTACAAAACGATTCATGTCTTCACAAATATTCAAAAAATACTCTGCAAAAATATGAAAAATTTAATAAAAACGCAATACTACGAATGTATTCATACTCAACTGATAATTAAAATTAATCCTCATGTATCCAGGTTGAGGAAGCTATCCCAAATACAAAAAATAATCACCCAATAACTATACAGAAACACATTTATCATTTCATTTTATACACCAGTGTACCACCTTTTACAATATCTTCGTGTGAGATTGTTTTCTTCGTATAAGGTTCACCGTTCAATGTAATACTATCTACATATTTATGTTCTTCCGATAAATTCTCTGCAATGATTGTGAATGTCTTGCCATCGGCCAAATGCAAGGTCATTTTGGGTAATTGTGGAGCACCGAATACATATTCTGCACTCACCGGATCTACCGGATAGAATCCCATCGCACTAAGCATATACCAGGCAGACATCTGTCCGCAATCATCGTTTCCACAAAGTCCATCAGGTTTATTCTTGTATTGAGTATCGAATATTTCACGAACCAATTCTTGTGTACGTTCCGGACGACCTGCCAGTGCATATAAATAAGTTACATGATGACTAGGCTCATTACCATGAGCATACTGACCGATCAGTCCGGTTACATCTGACAGACTTTCGCCCTCCAACTTAACGGTAAACAATGAATCTAACTTATTCAGGAAAGGCACTTCACCACCAAACAAACTGATCAATCCCGGTACATCATGTTGTACATGCCAAGTATATTGCCATGCATTTCCTTCTGTATAATCTCCACCGATACTTTCAGAATGTCCTAACGCACTTGGATTAAATGGAGCCTTCCAGGTTCCGTCAGCCTTACGCGGACGCATGAACTTCGTCTGCGAATCGAACAGATTTTTATAATAATCAGCACGCTTTGCAAAATATGCCGCATCTTCCTCTTTACCCATACGATGTGCCATATCGGCAGCTGCATAATCATCATATACCGACTCTAAAGTAGAAGATACAGATTCAGCTTTTATCAGGTCTGTCGGGAAATAGCCATATTTTGTATAAACTTCCCAATTGGATTTCAACGGATGAGACACCGTCTGCGTCTTCTTTATTATATTAAAAGCACGTTCAGCATCAAAGCCACGGAATCCTTTACGATAGGCTTCGGCAATGACTGATACACCGTGATTACCAATCATACAGAAATTCTCTTTACCCCATAATCCCCAAATAGGCAAGAAACCCTGCACTTCACCTTGTTCGATCAACGAATTGACAAAACCATCTACACGTTCGGGGATCACTAATGTATAGAACGGATGGGCAGCACGATAGGTATCCCACAAAGAGAAGGTAGAATAGAAAGCACCCGTTCCCGCTTTTACTATTGAATCGGCGGCGTTGCGATACATACCGTCTACATCCGAAATCTGGTTAGGCTGAATCAATGCATGATAGAAACAGGTGTAGAAATTTGTCTTTTCATCATCCGTACCGTCTATGTCAATACGACTCAAATAATTATTCCATTCATCATGAGCGGCAGTTTTCACTCCCTCAAAATCCCAAGCGGGAATTTCCGTCTCCAAATTTTTTCTGGCACCTTCTATACCGGTAGTGGAAAGGGCTACTTTCATCATCAACTCATCTCCCGGTTGCATATCGAAAGTCGCAATGATGCGTTTTCCTTTTTCAGTCTTGCCCATCGGCAGGTAAAGCGAATCGACTACCGGACGATTAAATTTCATGATAAAGAAATAATCCTGATCCACCCATACTGTGTTATTGACGTGCCCGGTCAGTGTCTGCGCATCTTCCCAGTTTACTTCACAACTGTTGACCTGTGAATGATATTGTTCTTCCCTCCATGCAGGACCATGCTGCAAGTCTATCAGAACAGAAGCGGAATCGGCTTTATGATAAGTATAACGGTGAAGGGCTGCATGGATAGAAGCGGTCAGTTCCGCTTTCACTTGAGGATCGGAAAGTTCAACTGTATAATAACCCGGAGTAGCAGCTTCCTTATCTTTAGAGAAGCGGCTACGATAAGCATTCCATGCACGAGTACGTGTACCCGTTACCGGCATGACGAGAATGTCTCCCAAGTCCATACATCCGGTTCCATTCAGATGTGTCTGTGTAAATCCCCATGCTAGAGAATCTTCATAAACATATTCCGAACAGTACCGCCAACCGACTGCTCCCGTCACGGGGCTAGTCTGTATCATTCCGAAAGGGCAACAGGCTCCGGGGAAGGTATGCCCATTATCAGCGGCACCAATAAAAGTATTAACATACTGAGTATAATCCTTGACTTCCTGTTTTTCTGTTGGTGTACAAGAATACAAAAACAAGCTTGTTAAAGCTATAGCCATAAAGGGGGCTTTTCTTTTCATGGTAAATATGATATTAAAGTTGATGTCGCATTAAAAGTTATGTTGCAAAAATAAAGAATTCTTTCTATTTAGGAAGGCCGGACACAGACAAATATACTTAAATCTCAAACGATAAAAACCCAATTTATACAGATTCATTGTGATAAAACAAAAATTCGCACGACTTATTGAATAAATATCAACTCAATTATTTATCTTTGTTAGCTTTAAAACAAGCTGACTCAAAAAAACAATAGTATAATGAAAGATTTCTTGAAATTTACGCTCGCTACTGTGACCGGTATCATCCTGTCAAGCATTGTATTATTTATTATCGGCATGGTAACATTGTTCGGCATTGTATCAACCGCGGATACAGAAACAATAGTGAAAAAGAATTCTGTGATGATGCTCGACCTGAACGGTGTATTAGTCGAACGCACTCAGGAGAGTCCGTTAGGTATCTTATCACAGTTGTTCAGCGACGACTCCAATACATACGGGCTGGACGATATTCTTTCTTCCATCAAAAAAGCAAAAGAAAATGAAAATATCAAAGGAATTTATCTGCAGGCAAGTATGCTCGGAACTTCGTATGCATCTTTGCAGGAAATCCGTAACGCATTGCTCGACTTTAAAGAAAGCGGAAAGTTCATCATAGCCTACGGAGATAGCTATACACAAGGACTTTATTATCTTTCCAGTGTAGCGGACAAGGTATTGCTCAATCCGAAAGGAATGATTGAGTGGAAAGGCATCGCTTCCGCTCCTCTGTTTTATAAAGACTTACTGCAAAAGATCGGGGTAGAAATGCAGATATTTAAAGTAGGTACTTATAAATCCGCCGTAGAACCGTTTATTTCTACAGAAATGAGTCCTGCCAATCGTGAACAGGTGACAGCTTTTATCAACTCGATTTGGGGACAGGTTACCGAAGGGGTATCTGCTTCCCGCAGCCTCCCCGTAGATTCACTGAATGCTTTAGCTGACCGTATGCTGATGTTTTATCCGGCAGAGGAAAGTGTGCAATGTGGCTTGGCGGACACATTGATTTACCGCAATGATGTTCGCAATTATCTTAAACAGTGGGTGGACTTGAAAGAAGATGACCGCCTTCCGGTGCTAGGGTTGAGTGACATGATCAATGTGAAAAAAAACATGCCGAAAGATAAAAGCGGTAACATCGTAGCGGTCTATTATGCCTCCGGAGAAATCACAGATTACAGCGGTTCTTCAACTTCTGAAGAGGGAATTGTAGGCACAAAAGTTATTCGTGACTTGCGTAAGCTAAAAGATGACGAGGATGTAAAAGCTGTCGTTCTCCGTGTTAATTCACCGGGTGGAAGTGCTTTTGCATCCGAACAAATCTGGCATGCCGTGAAAGAACTGAAAACAGAGAAACCAGTAATTGTTTCTATGGGTGATTATGCCGCATCAGGTGGTTATTATATCTCTTGTGTAGCCGATACAATCGTTGCAGAGCCGACTACATTGACGGGATCCATCGGAATTTTCGGTATGGTACCGAATGTTAAGGAATTATCAGAAAAGATCGGTTTGACCTACGATGTGGTAAAAACAAATAAATTTTCAGATTTTGGAAATATCATGCGTCCTTTCAATCAGGATGAGAAGACACTGATGCAGATGATGATTACCCAAGGTTATGATACATTCGTCAATCGCTGCGCTGAGGGGCGCCATATGAGCAAAGAGGCCATTGAGAAAATAGCTGAAGGTCGTGTATGGACAGGAGAAGCTGCTAAAGAACTTGGACTGGTAGACGTACTCGGAGGTATTGATACAGCTTTGGAGATTGCTGTCAGGAAAGCAGGAATCGAAGGATATACAGTTGTTTCTTATCCGGCAAAACAAGACCTCCTTTCTTCACTGCTCAATACGAAACCCACTAATTATGTGGAATCACAAATATTGAAAAGCAAGTTAGGAGAGTATTATCAACAATTCGGTATGCTGAAAAATTTAAAAGAGCGTTCCATGATTCAGGCACGCATTCCGTTTGAACTAAATATCAAGTAAACTGTACTGCATGGACGAACACTTTATCAAGATACATAAGTGGCTTTACCCTGTCTCATGGATTTACGGGGCAGTGGTAACAGTAAGAAACAAACTCTTTGACTGGGGATTCCTCCGGTCAAAGAGTTTTGGTGTTCCTGTCATCTGCATCGGCAACCTGTCTGTAGGCGGCACGGGAAAGACGCCGCACACCGAATATCTGATAAAGCTGCTTCGTGATAACTATCATGTGGCAGTATTAAGCCGGGGATATAAAAGGCATAGCCGAGGATATGTGCTTGCCACTCCCCAAAGTACTGCACGCAGCATCGGTGACGAGCCTTACCAGATGCATACCAAGTTCCCGTCTGTCACACTAGCTGTCGATGAGAACCGCTGCCATGGCATAGAACAATTACTATCCATCAAAGAACCGTCCATTGAAGTTGTATTGCTGGATGATGCTTTCCAGCACCGTTACGTCAAGCCGGGACTAAGCATCCTGCTGACGGATTATCACCGCCTCTTCTGCGACGATACTTTACTTCCGGCAGGTCGTCTGCGCGAGTCTGTCAACGGTAAAAACCGGGCACAAATCGTCATTGTCACAAAGTGTCCGCAGGATATTAAGCCGATTGACTATAATATTATCACAAAACGACTGAACCTTTATCCTTATCAGCAGTTATACTTCTCATCGTTTCGTTATGGAAATCTGCAACCGGTATTTCCATCAGCAAATTCAGAGATTGATTCTACAGTGAATGAGTTACCGCTGAGTGCTTTAACGAATACGGATATTTTGCTGGTAACGGGCATTGCATCACCTGCGCCTATTCTCGAAGAGTTGAAAATGTATACCGATCAGATTGATTCGCTTTCATTCGACGACCATCATCATTTCAGTCATCGGGACATACAACAGATCAAGGAACGATTCGGAAAACTGAAAGGTGAACATAAACTGATTGTCACCACCGAGAAAGATGCAACCCGCCTGATTCATCATCCGGTATTGAGCGAGGAACTGAAACCGTTTATTTACGCCTTGCCGATTGAGATTGAGATATTACAAAATCAACAAGATAAATTTAACCAACACATTATTGGCTATGTTAGAGAAAATACAAGAAACAGCAGCTTTTCTGAAAGGGAAAATGCACACCAGTCCTGAAACAGCCATCATCCTTGGCACCGGACTTGGCAGTTTGGCAGACGAGATCACCGAGAAGTATGAAATAAAGTATTCGGATATTCCTAACTTCCCGGTGTCTACTGTCGAAGGTCATAGCGGTAAACTGATTTTCGGCAAGTTGGGCAATAAAGACATCATGGCAATGCAGGGGCGTTTTCATTTTTATGAAGGTTATTCCATGAAGGAAGTGACTTTCCCTGTACGTGTAATGCGTGAGCTGGGTATCAAAACATTGTTTGTATCCAACGCCAGCGGTGGTACAAACGAAGCTTTTGAAATCGGTGACCTGATGATTATCACCGATCATATCAACTACTTCCCCGAACATCCGCTTCGTGGCAAGAATATTCCTTATGGTCCACGCTTCCCGGATATGAGCGAAGCATATGATAAGGAACTGATTCGTAAAGCTGACGAGATTGCTCAGGAAAAAGGCATTAAGGTACAACATGGAATTTATATCGGTACGCAAGGCCCTACTTTCGAGACTCCTGCTGAATATAAACTATTCCACATTCTGGGTGCCGATGCAGTCGGTATGTCTACCGTTCCCGAAGTGATCGTAGCCAACCACTGCGGAATCAAGGTATTCGGAATCTCCGTCATCACTGACTTGGGAGTAGAAGGAAAAATTGTAGAAGTATCGCATGAAGAAGTTCAGAAGGCAGCGGACGCAGCTCAACCTAAAATGACCACTATCATGCGTGAACTTATCAACCGTGCTTAATACTAAACTCTATTTATGCGAACTGAAATAGCAACTCTCGGCGAGTTCGGTCTGATCGACCGCCTCACCGAGGGAATTAAACCAGAAAACGAATCAACCAAATACGGAGTGGGTGATGATGCCGCCGTCCTCTCCTACCCTTCGGAGAAACAACTATTAGTAACAACCGACTTATTAATGGAAGGTGTTCATTTCGACCTGACTTATGTCCCTCTGAAACATCTGGGATATAAATCGGCCGTAGTCAATTTCTCCGATATCTATGCAATGAACGGTACGCCCCGGCAGATCACCGTATCGCTCGCTCTTTCCAAACGCTTCAGCGTAGAGGACATGGAAGAGCTTTATTCAGGCATTCGTCTGGCATGCCAACAGTATCATGTTGACATTATCGGAGGCGATACATCCTCTTCTCTTACGGGACTTGCCATCAGCATCACCTGTATCGGAGATGCCGATAAAGACAAAGTGGTCTACCGCAACGGAGCCAAAGACACTGACTTAATCTGTGTCAGCGGTGACTTGGGCGCTGCCTATATGGGTCTGCAACTCCTGGAACGTGAGAAAACAGTACTGAAGGGTGAAAAAGATATCCAACCGGACTTCACCGGCAAAGAATACTTACTGGAACGCCAGTTGAAACCGGAAGCCCGTAAAGATATCATCGAAAAACTGGCGGCTGCCAATATTGTCCCCACATCCATGATGGACATCTCCGATGGTCTGTCGTCCGAATTAATGCATATCTGCAAACAAAGTAATACGGGATGCCGTGTCTATGAGGAACATATTCCTATTGACTATCAGACGGCTGTCATGGCAGAAGAATTCAACATGAACCTGACCACTTGTGCCATGAATGGCGGTGAAGATTATGAATTGCTTTTCACTGTCCCCATCGCCGATCATGAGAAAGTATCACAGATGGAGGGAATCCGCCTCATCGGGCATATCACCAAACCCGAACTCGGTTGCGCATTGATTACCCGTGACGGACAAGAATTTGAATTGAAGGCTCAGGGATGGAATCCGCTAAAAGAAGATAAATAGATTTTCTCAGTTATATACTGAAAAATATTTCATTCCATACAACACTGATAATAAGCAAAGTAGCTTTTTATCAGTGTTTTTTATTTATAGAAGCCTTGCAGAATCCAAAACTTTAACTACCTTTGCAACCGCAAAAGAGAAACAACTGAGTTGAATTAGCCTTACGGTGCCATAGCTCAGTTGGTAGAGCAAAGGACTGAAAATCCTTGTGTCCCCGG
>ERZ832317.4331-NODE-4331-length-13866-cov-2.795380_pt1 | contig 13866 bp, 8 predicted proteins | sample MGYA00519695_ERZ832317 | MGnify/ENA primary metagenome ERZ832317 (study PRJEB31850, sample SAMEA3708726) | human gut metagenome | biome: human gut; feature: human-associated habitat; material: faeces | place: China | collected 2014 ...
GTTCTTCCCTGGTAAATATATGTAGAAGTTTCCCGGTATCTTTCACATGCAAAGCATCATCTAAGAATACTTCCTTTACTTCCACCACATTTTCCGGAAGTTCATACACAAACTTTCCTTTATCTTCGGCATGTGCTCCAATGACCCACAAGACAAATTCATGCTCTTTCATCTCTTTGATATACTGATGCATCCATGTGGATACACCTCCGTGCACATATGGATAACACCCTTCCAAAATCAAACAAATTCTCAACGTAATGTCCTCTTATTTCTTCTCAATCGTAACTTCATCATTCACTGCATGCAGCAGATAAAGATTTCCTGTTACATGCTCCAGTTCTCCACCTGTAACTTTGCCCGGTATCCCATCGTTGAACCGGAGCATCAGATATGCTTCATCATAAAAATGATTCAACTTCAGTTCCACGCTTTTATCTGTCACATTTTTCTCATATGTCAGTGCACCATATCGTTCAATCGCCCCGGACAATTCTGATCCGGTCAGATTACGAAGTTCTGGTGCTGAATCATAGAGCCAGTCCATATACTCCTCCAACCGGTTCTTTAATTTTTCCCAGCCAAGCTTTGCCCCACGGTCTTCATCCAGCAAGTCATCCGGATGCATAAAATGGCTGTTCACAAAATGCATATTTAATTCAGACACTGCTGCCATCTGCATATAATCATCAAGGATGGCTCCGGAAATGATTCTTGGCTGTTCTACGATACCGTCATCTGCCACTTCAAATTCCTGTGTATAAGCACATTCTCCGGCAAAATAATTACTAGCTATCGTCTTAATCTGCGGAAACTTTTGCGCCAGCATCTTCCGCCCCTGCTCTGACAACACATTTGACGGAGGAACATAGACCGACATCTGCGTTCCCGGGAACATTTTTTTACCAAACCGCATAAGTTCTGACATAGCAGACTCCATTGCTTTTTCATTCTTCCATGTTTTATACGGAAGAACATCTCCATAATCTGTATCACCCAGACACAATGGCTGATGGTTGTTACCGGGATAACCTAATTCACCACCCTGATGAAGTACCATATTTCCAAAATATTGAAAACGCTCATTGTCCGTCTGCTTCGTGATCTCTCCGTCAGTTTTATCTTCATAGTTCTCAATCATCACTCCGGTATACTTAAGTCCATATTGGGATGCAAGATTCAGCATATCCGGCCACCAGATATTCGAATAAAATTCCTGAATACTTGTCCCATAATCTCGTTTGACATATGTCCCGTCACCACTTGGTACCGGCGATGGAAAATCATCCAGATAAAAGGCCGATCCATTGATCACCGGATAGACTCCTATATCTGTCAGGAGACTGTAAGACGCTGCATAAAAGCCTCTTACCGCTTTTTCATATAACCCAAAATTATCTACTACAAACTTTCCGTCGCCGTATGCATTTTCCCATATTAAAGGAATTCCTCCCGGCTCTTTTGCCCACGCATAGACCTGTGCCTTCTCGCTTAACTCAACCTGTCTCGCAGAATCAAATCCATCCGTGATTGCATAGCTTTTTCCTCCGCCAATCAAAAAATCCGAATCAAAATAAATGCTGTCCACAAAACTATTTTCATATCCAGAAGAGATAATTCCCAATTTCTGCTCAATCAGTGACGCATACGTGTCCTTTTGCGGTGCCATGGCAAACATGGCACTTCCGCCGCTTTTCACCCAATTGCTGATTTCAATAATACCTTCCTTTAATGGCTCCAGGTCGCTCATCAGTACAACCACTGTCTCATAGGAATCCAGATTTGGAAGCGTATCGGTCTTAAGATCTGCCACATCTGTTCCTACTTTCATATCCTGAAAAATCCGCTCAAATTGTTCCCACGCAAGCTGGCTGCTCTCCTGCTGGCTGTCCATAATGACCAGGCAAGTCTTTTTTAATTCTTTTACTGCTTCTTTTTCCGTCACAAACTGGTTCTCACTTAGATATGCACTCTGGCTTTTGCTTCCTTCATAATGGATGCCAGAGCGTTCCGCAAAAAGCACAGCCCCCATCAACATGAATATTCCCCATATTACCAACATTCCTTTAAATGGAAATGCTTTCATACTCTTTATGAATCGATCCAAAGAGCCAGATCCTCCCTTCCTTTTGAAGAAAGATAAATGTGCTCTTTCTTCATCTTATCTAGTGTTCTTTTCAGTTCTTCTCCCTGCTTCTGTTCTACGCAATATTGAACCTTCAAAATCCAATACGCTTCGTGTCGGTGCCATTTTTTCTCTATAATTTGTAAAATCTCATGTGCTTTTTCAAAATCTCCAAGCTTCATCAAATTCTTGACCATGCATACGCAAGTGTGCAGATCTTCCTGATATTTTAACTTCTTTTCCAGAAGCTGTTCATATCGCTGCCTCTGTACTCGTTCTATCTGTTCTTCCAGAAGTCCCTGGCTTAAATATTCCTCCATAAATTCGCAATACTGCTCCATAACTTCCGGATCTTCCGGCGAAATCTGATGAAGCCTCTCCAACTCCTGAAGCTTTGAATCATACTCTTTCGACAACTCTACCATGGCAGTGATGGCATAATGTACAACCTCCACGTCTTCGTTCATACGCGCCTGTTTCAAAAGCTCTACATACTCCTCTGGATTATCATTTAAAATATTCATGATCAACTCTCTTCGAAGTTCCGGCTCATTTACGATCAGCGCTTCCTCAAGCGGAACAATATTTCCCTCCTGTTCCGTCCCGGACTGAAAGATATTTTTGTAAATTTCTTCATTTACCTTCATCTTCTCTACGCCTACTTCTTTTCTTTGATCTGATTGTATCCAGATTTGAAAATGCAGGATCAACACACACAAAACTCCCCACACCGGAACAAAAACGACCGGGAACATAAGATATTTCTTTACATTTATAATATGAGTACAGATTCCTACCCATACAAGAATACAACAGATGATGTGCAAAAGAATCAGTACTATTCCAACTACAATCTGAATCATACTTCTCCTCCACCTCGTGCAATCTGGGCGATACCGGTCTCATAGGTGATGATTCCGGCTTTTTTAAGCCGCCCGCTTACAATTGGAAGTGATTCCTTGTCCGTCTGAGACAGAATCAGGTATAATTCTCCTTCTTCAGAAATCCCCCATACGTCATTCGCACGGATCAGGTGCTGCAGAATCTGATCTGCCTCCTCTTTTGACTTGCCCGGATGTTCCAGCCGCAACAGAATATAGGACGCCACCATCTCATCTTGCATCGCATGAAATGTTTCCAATCGTTCCATAAAATAGGATGTCTTCAAAATATGTGTTCCTTCCACATACTGCATATTCTTCGCAGCCTCCTGATACTCCAGTGCACGAAGCAGTGCCACTTCCACCAATCCACAGAGAATTTTGAAAAGATTCATATAATAAAGCGTCATCTGATTGCTGCGGACTTCCTTAATACAGACAATCATCACAAGTTCTTTGTTTTTCCTGATTCCTGCCATGTAAGCCGGATAATCCGGGAGAAGCTCACGATTTACCCACACATTTCCATCTTCCAGCTCCGAAATAGCTGCCTGATACTTACTGATCCGTATAGAAGTCGGAAACTCACTTCTGATTTCTTTCGATGCAATCTCCAATCGTCCAAACTCACTGTTTTTTCCAAGGGAGTACACAGCAACTGCATGGTTCTCCAGCATATCCTCCATCACATGTATCGTTTCTATAAAAAGCTCCTGTGGAAGCACCGTATCAAGCTTTCTTGTAATATCAAAAATCTTTCCAAAGCTGTCCCGGCTCCCCATAATCTGCTTCTTGTACGTTCTCTTGTCATAGAGAGAATCCTGATACATATCTCGCATGAACAAAAACTTTTCCTGAATCAGTTTATTTTCATCCGTAACAAATTCTATATTTTCTTTATTTTTCATCCGTACATATCCACAGATTGCTCCTACTGCAAAATAAAAAATAAACGGAATCCAGTTGGACGGTTCATAGAACAATGTTGTCCACCCTACACCTTCTCTTTCATAAGCTGCCAAAAGCGAAACCGTCTCAAGAGCTGCAGCCGCAATCCCGTAGTTAATTCCATACAAGCTTCCAAAAAGCACAATAAATACAAGCCGCAGATCAATCATCTTAAACTGCGCCTGATTTCCAGCAAGATGATTCAAAAATTCGAACAGGAAAAATCCAACGACCAGTTCTACTATTTTTACTATTGGTCTGTGTTTATCAAGCCAGATTTTCCAGCGATCGATCCGCCGCTCCTTTTCTCCGATAGCGTCCAGATACTGATCATAGATGTCGGAAAAATCCTCCAGAAGTGAAATCTTTGGAAACCAGCCATACTTAAAACGTACAACTTTATCATCCGGCGGAATTTTTTCAACCGGGATAAGTCCTTTATTCTCGATCCGTACACTTTCATCTATCTCTTTTATTTTTTGTTCCAGCTCCCGAAAAGTATTTGAAAATACATTTGGTACATTCAGATAGTGATATTCCTCGTCCCAGTTATCACTCATTTTCTCCAAAAGTTCTGCCAGATCCATGGAGTTCAAAAACTGGAGTGGCTGATCAGGTGATTCCTGAATTTCCACCGGCTCCCCACTACGGATAGCTGCAAACATTTTATAAAAATAATCTTCCTTATAAACTCCGGAATACAGATACGGAATTCTTACGATTTTGACCGGAATCTGGTACATTTTCCCATACTGACAACACAGATTCTCGGCTCCACGGACAAGAAGTGTCTTTCCGGTCATAGCTGCATACCCCGCCTCCGGACCAGTTAGATAGATTACATGTATCTCTTTACTGCGTTTACAATAACTTAACACTTTTCGAAGCTTCTCTGCTTCACCTTCCATCGTTCCATGAAATGTAATATAATTAGAAAAATAAACCATAAGTTCAAAATCATAAGTGTGGAAAATGTCTTCCAGCTCTTCATCTCGCTCTGGAAATGGGCGCACGTTCAAATGCTTTTTCCGCTCTGTCTTCAACAAGGAATTCCCCATTATAAATACTTCGCTCTCGGGAAAAGCTTCCTGCACAAATTCTTTTGTTATGTATCCGGTATTCCCAACTAATAGTACTCTCATATCTTTTCTTCCTAACGTTCCCTGATATATTTTTCATTATACCACGCTGTTTTTATTCTGCCACAAAAAACATATTCTCATATACATTTCCATATATCTTTTTTATATAATCGAAACCCACAAATTTAATAAGCATGCTTATTATTGTCTTGCAAACCTTTTTCAGATGTTTTACCATAGAATTAACAATTAAGTATTTTCAAAACATTTCTCAATAGCACGAAAGCATCCCGAGAGGAAACTGTTTTTATACTTATCATAAAGGAGGTTTTTTCTATGCGGTTTTGGACAAGACAACATGAAGCTGTCTGGGATGAGCTTCAAAAAACAGGTCAATATATTGTAAAGAAAGAATATATCGAGGCAAAAAATGATACCATTTCCGAATTCTATCTGGAATTGTATGAATGGTACACAAAAGCTGCAAGAAAATATATTGACATCCCAGAAAATCTGAAATATCCAATCTGGCTCAGTGTTAGTGAAGATATGATGTTACAGCCGACCGAACACGCAATCATATTCGAAGTCGAGATTCCAGAAAGTGAATACCTAATCTGCAATTTTGACAAATGGGGCTATCGCGTTAATTACTTCTATGTGGCGCTGGATGAGGCCGATGAAAAGGCCCACATGGAAGAGTTAAAAAAATATGGAATCGCCTCCGAAGATTCATTAGTTACAACCAGTAAAGGAAACTTCTACCCGCTGCTCAGGCAGAAAATTATCAAAAGCTGGGATCGAATTTTTACGATTCAGCCGGATGATCCGTCCCTCATGGTCGGAACCTGCTGGAAGTTAAAGAAAGAGTGGATCAAGGAGGTACGTTTTTATGACGGAGAATAATATATCATCAGCCTCAGACACTATCACGATGTATTGCACGCAGCCTGACCTTGTCTGGGATATTGTAGATAAAGATGGCGTAAACTATGTAAAACAGGCTTATATCACAAAGAAATATCAAGACACTGCCTGGATTTTTGACACTGCTTACAAGTTTTTCCGCCAGGAATCTGTAAAGATCATTCCAAAGCCACAAGAGGCTGAATCACCAATCTGGATGTACCGTGATAAAAAATGGGCAGTTCCGAATGCTGGCTGCCGGCGTATGCGTTTGGAAATTTCCAAAGACGAGTTGATTCTTTTTGACCGGAGAACATGGAATAAAATTCTGAACATGGAATATGTTGGAACTGATGAAGAAATCGACGCCTTTGAGCAGGAATATAAGCGTCAGGGCGTCCGCGATCCACTGGACATTATGAAGTCCTCATTTTATCCGCTTCTGGCTCAGAAAATCAAGAAAAGCTGGCAGCATCTTTTTACGGATTCACTTCCGGAAGAGACTTACTGGCAAGGCGCTGTCTGGTATCTGAAAAAAGATTGGGTAGTCGGGGAAGAATAATGTTATACTATAAGCAAGAGCTTTACTTGCAAACTGTGCAGCAGAGATGGATGTGCTCTGCTGCATGTTATTTTTTTATATGGAGGTGACCTGCCATGGCAAAAGAGCAGCTTGCTGTGATTGAAATGATCACAAATATGATTCTCGGCAAGACCAACGGGGTTAGTAAAGTTGATTTCACGCCACAGAAAATCCCGTTTCCGGAAAACCTTCCGTATGAACAGGCTTTCCTGCGCGCTACACCAGAGAGCCAGGGTGTCTCTTCCGAGAAACTGATACATTTACTAAGTAACTTATCTGCATCTCCATACACGGATATGCATCACTTTCTTGTACTGCGACATGGAAATGTAATCTGTGACTGCAGCTTTGCGCCTTACCGGAGCGGCATATGGCACATTTCCCATTCCATGTGTAAGAGTATTACCGGTATGGCAATCGGATTGCTGATCGATGAGGGGAAACTTTCTTTAGATGAAAACATATACAATATCTTTCCCGGAAAAGTCAATCCACTGATCAAAATCTTCCGACCGGAAATCACAGTACGGCATCTTCTGACAATGACAAGTGGTGTAACATTTAACGAATCTGGGATTGTCTCTGGTAATGACTGGCTGGAAAGCTATCTGAATGCACCTGTAACGGGAAAACCTGGCACGGAATTTCAGTATAACAGTTTGAATACTTATGTCCTTTCTGCAATTGTCAGCGCAAAAACTGAGATGACGCTGGAGGAATACTTGCGGCCACGTCTATTTGAGCCTCTTGGCATCACCCGCTATCTTTGGGAGACCTGCCCAAAAGGCATCACAAAAGGCGGCTGGGGACTTTTTATTTGTCCGGAAGACATGGCAAAATTAGGGCAGCTCTATCTAAACCACGGCATGTGGCACGAAAAGCAGATCATTCCGGCCGACTGGATCCGCGAATCGACCACAAAACAGGTTGACAGTATCGAAGGAACTTACGGATACGGATACCAGATCTGGATGGAGAATCGTCTGAACAGTTTCGAATTCAATGGTATGCTCGGGCAGAATGTGATCGTATATCCTGACCTTGACATGGTCATTGTCACCTGCGCTGGAAACAATGAACTCTTCCAGAATAACGTCATGCTAGATCTGATACGTGATGCATTTCCACAGGAATATCAGGCATCTGAATATGCTCTCCCTGAAAATCCTGCCGAGTATCACAAACTGACACACCTGGTTCACTCACTTTCCCATGGGCCTTCCTGCATGCCGCAAATCCGACGCGGCGGCTGGGCAAAGAAAAGCGGATATTCCAGAAGCCATGCAATATATCCCAAATATGTCCGGTTGCTAAAGGATTTAGACGGAAAATGCTACAATATAAATCCCGCAAGTGTTGGCCTGTTTCCACTGATTATTCAGGTATTCCATAATAATCTGACAAACGGAATCAGACAGATTTCTTTTCAATATGACAAAATCAACTGTCCAGACAAATTTTATATTCACTTTCTGGAAGGAGAAGAACATTGTACGCTGACTGCAAGTTTTGATCGTTATATTGATAATCCGATTACACTTCATGGCGAGACTTACCTTGTCGCAGTAAAATGTGAGTATACTACTGATGCAGATCACGCCCCGGTACTTATCCTCAATATGGTCTATCTGGAAGAAGCCATGAGCCGAAAGCTTTATTTACATTTCAAAAGCAACGAATTAATGGCACATTGGTCCGAGTCTCCCGGGAAAGAGCTTATTTTAGAAGGTCTGTCTTCCATCACAGGGGAGATGACGAAGCTTCCACTTTACGGACGCTTTCTCGAAGGAAGCGGAATGCAGTTTCTGGAACATTTAATGGCCGATACTATAGAACCAACTGTACGCGGGACATTAGCTGAATCCGATACTGAAGACGTGGATATTTAATATCTGACATACCATTCCTTGAAATTATAGCTGTTCTGATTATTATCTCATACAAAAACGCCTCGCAAAATGTGAATATTTTGCGGGGCGTATATTATGCATTTTACAGTTCCATTTAATGATCTATCTCTTTACAAAATTCCTCTATCGTTTCCGATTTTGCTGCCAAACGCAGCCACTTCTTCAATACTTCTGGATCCGTTTCTGCGAAAATTTCTGCCTTCACCTTTTCCGGAACTTCTCCTTTATCCTCAAGTAATTCCAAAACAGATTCTATTTTTCCATTAATAATTCCAATCTGTTTTCCCTCGTCTCGTATAATCCGTTCTCTTTCTTCCATCTTCATATACTCTACCTCCATATCCGCACTGGCTTTGATTTCTCGTATGCTCTCATGCAGACGTTTCCATCTTCCGATTCTGTCTGTTCTAATCGAAGCAGAACTGCTTCTTAAAATATCTTGATCACTATTTCGAATGTTTGAGTGGACTTATCATATCATAGCTTTCTTGTCTTCTCAACAAGAAAATACTTATGTTTTTCTTAAGAAAAAACTCACCACAAAATGTGAATATTTTGTGGTGAGTCCTCTATACATTCCTGTTTTTTAATTATAAAGTCACTATCTTCTTCTCTGTCTTCTGATTGCTCTGAGAGAACCTAAGATACAAACAGATGCTACTAATAAGATAAACCATGCAATCAAGTTACTGTTGTCTCCTGTTTTTGCTGATTTAGAAGCTGGCTTCTTTCCTGCGTCAGTCTTACCTGTATCTTTTGTATCTTTCTGTGCTACTGTCAGAGTTGTCTCTGCGGAACCATCTGTAAAGTTTACTTTTACAGTATGCTTTCCTGCTGAAAGGCTGCTCATATACTCCTTTGAAAATGTGATGATTGTGGAACCACTCTTGGCTGTGTAGTTCTTGCTGTCTACAACCTTTCCGTCCATCTCAACACTTACAAATTTGCTGAACTCACCGTTAGCACGGATTGTGTAAGTTCCATCTGTATTCGCTGTGTAAGTTCCGTCCGCACCTTCAATAATTTTGTATGCAACTGGTGTTGGCAATTTCGCAATTGCTTCTGTCTCCAAAACTGTTCTACACACAGTACATTCTTTATGTCGGCTTCCTTCTATTGTCACAGTTGGCTCTTTGTCCACGATCCAGTCGCCTGCTGTATGTCCGGCAGCCTCTTTTGTCTGCACATTTTTTGTCTGAGCAGCAAATGCTGAATTTACAAATGTTGCTGTGCGAGCTGTTATCTCCGGATTTGTGCATGTCTGTGCCTGTATTACTTTGCTCTCTGCATTGGCATTGGCATTTTCATTCTCTGTTTCATCGCATTCGTCACATTTTCGACTTGCTGTACATACTGTAACATCATCATTCCATGTATAAATTGGAGTGCCGTATTTGTGACCGCTTGCTTTTACTGTTACTTCTTCAAGACTTGTTTCCGCCTTGGCAGATGCATCACTGAATAATTGTCCACAAGAACATTTGTAATATTCTTTATTTCCATCTGTTGTACAGGTTGCTGCCACTGCATTTACTTTTGTAAGGTTACCTTCTCTTGTATGTTCATGGTTCAATGTTGGAGTAATTGTATATCCACAAACTGTGCAAGTCTCTGCTTTCTCTTCTGTTGCCGCACCACTTGATTGGTGTTCCTCTTTTGTACTTGTCTGTTCACAGTTCTTGTTCAGACATTTTTGCCAGTGTCCATCTTTATCATAAAAGTATTCTGAGGTAAACTGATGCTCCGCTTTTGGCTCTCTTACTGTTTCTCCACAAACACTACATTTCACTGCAACTGTACAGTCACCTGAATTCGCTTCTGGCGTATGTGCTCCATTAATCGTGACATAAATCCATGCACTGCGGCCTGATGCATCACTCGCCTTGATTTCATGCACTCCCGCACCTGATATTGTATATACACCATTTTCTGGAACAAGTTCTTTTTCAATCTCACCTACAGTATCCGTAACTTTAACCAAATTGGTCTCTATTACCTGAAATTGTCTTGAAAAACAAATTTTATCACGATAAGAGATGCCATCAAATTTAGGATTCTTTCCATCTATTTTATAATTTTCAGTTCCTTTATAAATCTTCTGTGTTGTTTCATCCTTAATATAAAATTCGATAACACCATCATTTGTGTCTTCTTCAAGAATGATACTGGATTTGAAATCATCTGTTGACGGACCAATCTTATAGTTCTTCTTTGCGGTAATAGTAACTTCGTACCAAGCCCAGCCATTCTCATTCATACCGCTTACAGTATACATCTGATCTTTAACTGCCACGCCATAGTCAACTGTAAACTTCCAAGTATCTGAAGTTAAATCAGATGCCTCTTTATACTCATCATTTTCAGTGACATCAATCTTTACCGTATATGTTCCGGCTTCTGCCGGTGTCACCGCTTCACCTGCTTCATTATAATACTTTACAGTAACAGCGCCACAGGAAATCCCCTGGTTTGCCCGAACTTCTGCCTGTTTCACTTTTCCATCATAAATCAGATCTGTTGGCGGAATAAATGTAAAATTAGATGCTGTTAATTGTTGCTTTCCTGAAAATTTGAATGTTTTTTCATCTGATTCCTTATTAGCTCTTCTAGATCTATATGCCTTAGTCTCCCCTTGTAATTCTATTGTTCCTGCATTAAAAGTGATACTTCCGGCCTCTAATCCATAACTTCCATTATAACCTGCTCCTGCACTGGCATTAACCTTACCGCCATTAAGAGTAAAAGTCCCCCCGCATTCAATACCACGGCTAGTACTTGAACCTGATGTTTCTGCTGTTGCAGTAACATTTCCACCATTTATAGTTACTGCACCTGAAGAATAGATTCCACTACTTCCTGCAACACTTTTTCCAGTTGCAATAACAGTTCCACTATTTACTGTCAAGTTGTTCACACTTATTCCATGACTGGTAGAACCAGTACCTCCAATAGAAGTAAGCTCACCACTTCCACTTATTACAAGTATTGTTCCATCTATTCCAACATTCCAGCTTTCATTAGAACTTGTGTTCTCAATTATATTTTTCCCTTCTATAACAAGCTCTAGCTGTTTATGTAGATTGGTAGAAATTCCTGCTCCTGCACCTTTGTAGGAAAAATTCGTCAGTGTAAGCTTATAAGTAGCCGGATCAAAACTCCAGTCCTCCCCACTTAAATTTTCACTTGTCACAGCTACACCTTTGACTTTCAAGCCATAATCTACCACTGTCGCCGCCTCTGCCTTCACAGTCATTCCCGGCAGCATGGTCAGTACCATCGCCAGAACCATCAGGCATGCCCAGATTTTTTTCTTCATCTCTTTTGTCTCCTTTGTATTTTATTCACACGTCCTATTTCATTACCAAATTAATTATCCTAATCCCATCTAACATTATACCTATTTTCCTGTCCCAATTTTGTCTCCGGCGCGAGTTGTCATTTATACGGCGCGAACTGCAATTCCTGTTATAGCACAAAGAATGCTCCCCCGCAAAATGTAGGTATTTTGCGAGAGAGCATATTAACTATTCCGATGTTATTAAATTGTAACGCTTCTATCTTCTTTGTTTTCTGATTGCTCTGAGAGAACCTAAGATACAAACAGACGCTATTAACAGAATAAACCATGCAATCATATCACTGTTATCCCCTGTTTTTGCTGATCCGAAAGAGGAATCCTTTCCTGTACCTGTTTTTCCGGTATCTTTCTTTCCAGAGTCCGTCTTTCCTGCATCTTTCTGTGCTACAATCAGTGTGGTCTCTGCAGATCCATCCTCAAAGTTCACTTTAACAGTATGCTGTCCTACAGAGTAGATGTCCATGTATTCCTTTGAAAATGTGATGACAGTCGATCCGCTCTTGGCTGTGTAATATTTGCTGTCAACTACCTTTCCATCTATCTCAACATTTACAAATTTATTGAACTCACCATTAGCACGAATCGTGTATGTTCCATCTATATTAACTGTATAAGTTCCATCTGCACCTTCGATAATCTTGTATGCAACTGGAGGAAGTTTTTCTATATCCATTATCTCTATATCCTTACATACTTCACATACTCTGTGCTTACTTCCGGTTGATGTTACAGTTGCTTCTTTATCGACGATCCATTCCTCATAATGATGTCCATGTGCTTTCTGGGTCTCTGCTTCCTTATTCTGGATAGCAAATGTCGGATCTTTAAACTCTGCTGTATAAGTTGTAATCTCCGGCTCTGTACAAGTTGCTTCCTTTGTTACTTTTGAAGCGGAATTTACCTTTTCGTCTACCTTGACATCCTTACACTTTGTACAGCTTAAAACTGCAGTACATGTTGTATTGTCATCACTCCATGTATAAGTCAGTTCACTGTAGTCATGTCCTGTTGCCGGCAATGTTACCACAGATGTATCTTCTATGTGTTTCTGCGCATTTTCATCTTCAAAATACCAGTTATCATCTTTGCAGTAATAGTATTCTTTATTTCCATCCTCCGTACAGGTCGGATCTTTTGCTTCTACCTTCTCCAGATGAAGTCTGTGCTGATGTCCTAACTTTGCAGCAATTGTCCAGCCACATTCTGTACATTTCTGATCCTGATCTTCTGTCGGTGCCGCAATATCTGGAGTATGCTCTTTCTTCTCTCTCTGTGTGCATCCATCATTGTGGCATTTTGTCCAATGACCTGTTACATCGCTCTGAAGTTCCCCGCCAAATTTGTGCGCTTTTGCTTCTATTAATACCTGTCCACACCTGGTACATGTAACTGGTGTTGTACAGTCTCCATCATCGGTTCCCTGAGCATGACCAAGTGCCTGTTTTGTTTCCTTCTCCTGCTTCTGTTCTTTAAATGCTGAGTTTTCAAATGCCGCTGTATACTCTGTCTTCTCAACATCTGTACAACTCTGCTTTTGTGTTATCTTCGTTGTAATAACTGCGGTTTCTTCAACTTTTTTCTTACAGTTATCACAGAATGCATTTGCTGTACAAGATGTGTAATCATCATTCCAACTATAGGATACATTTGTCAGACTGTGTTTTTCATTTACTGTGACTGAAACTGTCGTAGTATGTCCTGTTTCATCTGCTGCAACAACTGTGTATTTCCCCGGAGCTAATACATATTTTCCATCTTTTGCTTCCAGTGGTTTGTCATTGGCTTTGACACTGACTAAGTTTTTATCTTTTACTGTAAATTCTACAGATTCACAGTAAACACCATTCTCCTCAATTCCAGTAATTAATGGTGCATAATCCACCTCCGGAACTTCAACTGTTACACTGACAGATGCATACTTTCCTTCTGCTGCTTTGTAACGTATCTGATAAGAACCTGTCGCTCCTACTGTCGTAGTCTTGTCGGTACAATTCTTCCATGTCTCTCCACCATCAGCAGACCATTCCATAGCAGTTGTTGTGCCAGTAATCTGACCATCCACTCCGTCTTCTG
>ERZ832317.4333-NODE-4333-length-13859-cov-6.610837_pt1 | contig 13859 bp, 8 predicted proteins | sample MGYA00519695_ERZ832317 | MGnify/ENA primary metagenome ERZ832317 (study PRJEB31850, sample SAMEA3708726) | human gut metagenome | biome: human gut; feature: human-associated habitat; material: faeces | place: China | collected 2014 ...
GCCCGCGCGGGCCAGCCGGGCCGCCGCCCGCAGCATCAGCGGCCGCGGCGGCGCTTGCGGAAGAACACCGCGCCGCTGCCTGCGGCCAGCACCAGCATGGCACCGTAGGGCGCGGCATCCAGCAGCAGGCCGGTGGGGGCCGCTGCCTCGCGGGTGTTCGTCACGGTGATGTCGGCATCCGCAGCCGTCATGGCGCGCTGCGCCAGCGTGCGGGTATCCTCCACTGTGCCGGTGGGTGTGGCCCAGTCGGTCGTGTACTTAGCGGCATCATCGCCGCCCTCCACGATCGTGTAGAACGCGCCCTCCGGCAGGCCGGTGACCTCGATTTTCTGATCCGCGCGGATCGTCTCGGTGATGGTTGCCCTGCCGTTCGCATCAAAGCTCAGCACCGTGCCCTCCCCGGTCAGCGCGCCCCCGGCCTCGCCGGTGCGGACTGTCACGGACGCCATGTGCTTTTCGGCATCGGGGTCCTCCAGCGTCAGGGTAAAATCAAAGCTGTCGCCGTAGTCGGCAAAATCACCGGCCAGCCTTTTGGTCAGGGAGAGCGCGTAGGTCGTGTAGCTGTTTGCGATAAAATCCACCTTGTCCCCGCCCGCCAGCGGTGCCAGCGCGGCATAGTCGATCTTAAAGCTCGTCCCGTTGGGGTCGGCGGCGTCCGCATTGACGACACGGGCCTTCAGCAGGTAGGCGGGGGCGGCGGTCAGCCCCGCAATGCCGGGGTCACGCTCGGTCAGGCGGTAGTAGTAGACGCCGGGCTCGATAAATTTTGTCATATCGAACTGCACGGTGACATCGCTCTCGGCGGCAAGGCTGCCGTCAGCCCCACGGGCAAAGACCGCCGTGACGGTGGGGCTGGCAATCTGGTCGGTGCTGCCGGGCGCTGCGCCCTCCTCCGGCTGGTCGGGCAGGTCGCCCTCCTGCGCACCGGTCACATCGAAGGTCATCGTACCCAGCACGCCGCCCGCACCGGCGGCATCGGTCATATCAATGGCTTTTTTGAAGGTGACGCTGGCATCGCCGGTGGGCAGCCGGTCGGCGGCAAGTGCCGTGGTGGACAGCGCCCCCGCCAGCAGGGCCGCCGTAAGAACTGCAGAAAGCTTCTTTCTGTTCATAAGTAAGGTCTCCTCTCCAATCTGTGTGGGGGTCGGGTCATATCCCGCTGCGGCGCAGCAGGGCGATGACACGGCCGCGTATCTCACCGGTGCGGACCGGGCCGAACCACCGGCTGTCGCGCGCACCCGCGCGGGCATCGCAAAGGATAAAATATTCGCCGTCCGCCAGCGTCAGGGGGTATTGTACGCCGTTTTCATATCGCGGCGTCTGCTCATAGATGTCCGGCTCCGCCACCACGCTGCCGTTGATAAGCAGCAGCGCTGTGTCGGTGACCTCCACCGTATCGCCGCTGCGGGCGGCCACCCTGCCGGTATAGCGGGTGCCGTCCCTGTCAAAGACGACCGTCTCCCCCGCCGTATAGCGCTGCGGCAGGCGGTAGTACAAAAGCAGGTCACCGGGCTTGATGTGGGGGTGCATCGTATCGTCCGGCTGGATAGCCAGCCCGAACACCACCCCGAACAGCACCGCCAGCAGCGCCGCCAGCGCACCCGCCCGCACCAGAAACTCCCGTATCTCCGCCCATGCGGCGCGGCGGTCCTCCTGTGTTTCCAGCACTCACACCCCCCTTCGGCGGCGGAGCAGCGCACAGACCAGCGCCGCCGCCAGTGCCGCCAGCGCGGGCGCGGCGTCCCGGCGCAGCCCGGTGGGCGGTACGCCGTCCTTGTTGTTGCGACAGGTCAGCGCCGTGTCGCTCTGCCCCACCGTGCCGGTCCATTGGCCGCCCTGCGTCACGGCGGTGCCGTCGGCAAAGCTTGTCTCATAATCAGCCAGCGCCTCCTCGCTGACGGTCAGGGTCTGCCCGGGCTTGAGATGCCCGATCGTCACGCTGCCCCGGTGGGGGATCGTGAAGCCCGCCGCCGTCAGCGCCGCACCGCCCGCAGCGGTCACGGCCGCGCGGTCGGCTGTCACCGGCACGCCGTCCACAGCCGCCGTAAAGGCAAAGGCGCGGCGGGTATCGCCGTAGCCGCCCGTCACCTGCTTGGTGATCGTCAGGCTGCGCCACGGCGCGTACCGGTTTGTGATGACGGCCTGTGCCGTGGCGCCGGCCGTCACCTCCGCCTCCGTCTGCGCCTCGGCGGCCGTCGTCGTGCAGTAGGCGCTTTCCAGATCGGGGTGGTCGGTCTCGATCACGGTATACCGCCCGGCGGGCAGGCCGCCGATTGTGACGCTCTGCAGCCCGCGCAGCCCGAAGCGCAGCGCACCGGGCGCAGCAAGGGTGCGCGTCTCGGCCGTGCCGTCCGCATAGGTCAGCGTATAGCTGCCGGCGGGCAGTTCGATGGAAAAGGTGTTTGTAACGGCGGCGGCCTCGGTGCGGTAGGCGTCCTGCTCCACAGCCTTTGTCAGCTGCAGGCTGCCGCTGCCCATGACCGGCGGCTCCGGCTCGGTGCTGAACCAGACCTTGTCAAGCAGATTTCCCTCCCGCCGGTCCCCGCTTGCGCAGGACAGTGCGAGAAAGAAGAACCGGCTCAGATACTGCCCCGCCGCCACCGTGTAGTCACCCCGATGGGTCACCCATGCGGTGTTGCCGTCCGTCATCTCCCCGCCGACCATAAAGCTGCGGATTGCGACCGGCTGGCCGTTGTAGTCCACCGTCCGGTCCAGTGCGCTGCGCACGCTGCCGCCGGTCGTATCGGCCGAGGCCTGCGTCAGGATCTCGGTGATCTGCTGCGCCACTGCGACCGGCGCGATGAGCAGCGCCATCGAGTCACTGCCCGCGCGGCCCCGGTGCGCCAGCGACCAGTGCAGCGTGGTGCCGGGCACGGTCAGCACATCCTGATACAGTGCGCCGTAGGCCTGACAGTTCAGCTCGGCAAACTGGCTGCCGTCATAGGCGCCGGGGGTGTGGTAGCAGACGGACGGGTCGTTGGGGTCGGTGCGTATCTCCCCGTTGATCCAATCGGTGTAGCTGCGGCCTGTGCCGTCCACAAGCTCTATGTAATGGCCGTTGACAAGGCTGCTCCAGTGGGGGGCCGCGCCGGTCGTTCGCCATACAATGGCAGGGTTGGTGTCGGCGTCCGCCGTCTGGATAAAGTGCGACCGCTTGGCCGCAAAGGGGTAGTACAGCGTGCTGCTGTCGGCCACGGCGGGGGCCTCAAAGCTGCCGTTCTGCAGCTGGATATAGTAGGCCACCCGGGTCTGGGCGGCCGCGGCGGTGCCGTCTGCGCCGGTGACCTCCACCTTATAGTAGAGCCTGTCCGCATCGCCGATGCCCGCCACGCAGGAATCGAGCGCCGCGTTGAGCCGCTGCTCACTGCCTGCCTCGATGTTCCGGCCCGAGCCGGAGCAGACCTGCGGGGTCACGGTCTGCCAGTCGGCCCCGTCCCTGCTGCGGTACCATGTGTAGACAGCCCCGGGCAGCTTTTCATCACTGCCGTTGACCTGCGCGGTCAGGCAGCCATCGGCGGCAATGCTGTCGATGAGCACCACCCCGGTCACGGCAGCCGACTGGGCAGTCATCTCCGGCAGGGCGCGCAGCACCGGGGCGCATGCTGTCTCGGGCGTGGCCGTCCGCTGCGGTGTGGGGGCCGGGGTTTCGGTCGGTGCCGCCGTGGGCACCGGGGTCTGTGTGGGTTCGGGGGTCGGCTCCTCGCTTGGCGCGGGGGTCGGCTCTGTGGTTGCTTCCGGCGTCGGTTCCGGGGTTGGTTCTGGGGTCGGCTCTGCCGTTGGCTCCGGGGTCGGCTCTGGGGTTGGTTCCGGGGTTGGCTCTGGGGTTGGCTCTGGGGTCGGTTCTGCCGTTGGTTCCGGGGTCGGCTCCGGGGCGGGGGCCTCGGCCGGTGCCGGGTCGGGCGGGGCCTCGGCGGCCGCCGCTGCGGGCAGGGGCGGCTCCTCCTCCGCAAAGACTGCGCTGGCCATGCCCGCCGCCATACAGCAGGCCAAAAGCACAGCCAACAGACGCTTTTTCATAGGCATATTCCTCCTTTGCACAAATTCCTGCGCGGGCGGCTTGGCCATTGCAGGGATCGTCTTGGAGTATACAGGCCCGCCCGCGCAGAAGGCGTCGATGGCGGGAATGTGCCAAAACCTTACGCGCCGCGCCCTATTTCCACGCAGTGCGCAGGGCGGCGGCCTCGCTCTCGGCCAGAGCGGGGTAGTTGGGGTTGTCAAACAAGCTGGCGTAACGGTACAGCCCCACGCCCGTGATGCCGCTGCGCGCCAGCAGTGCCAGCTGGTCGGCCAGCGCATGGCCGCTGACCCACTCGCTGCCGCTGTCGGAGCCGTCCCCCGCGCCGATGCGGTAGGCCCCCAGCCCCGCATACAGCTGCACCCCCGCCGCCCGGGGCAGCGCCGCCCATTTGGCCGCCAGCCGGGGCAGGCTGTGCGCGGTATCGCCGTCCTTCTCATACGCCTGCCCCCAATAGAGCTGGGGCATCAGGTAGTCCACCGTCCCCTGCCGCAGCCAGCGGGCGGCGTCACTGTACTGCAGGGTGTAGTTCTGCTCGGGGTCGCCCGCCGGGGCCGCGCCGAACCGCACGCCGTACCGCTGCGCTGCCGCGTGGCACAGCTCCATCAGTGCGTTGACATTCTCCCGCCGCCAGTCGTCCAAACTCAGCGCCGTGCCGCTTGCCGCATAGTCGGCAGCGTCAAAATCAGGGTCCTGCACAGGGTAGAAATAATCGTCAAAATGGATGCCGTCCAGCGGGTAGCTGCGGCACAGCTCCTCCACCCCATCGGCAATATACTGCCGCACGGCCGCGCTGGACGGGTCAAGCACCGCGCCGCTGTCGGTATAGCGCACCCACTCGGGGTGAAGGCGCGCAGGGCTTTCGGCACAGAGCGCCGGGACCTGCCCTGCCTGCAGGCGGTAGGGGTTGATCCACGCCTCCAGCTGCAGCCCCCGCGCATGGGCCGCCGCAATCATGACGGCAAGCGGGTCAAATCCGGGGTCCTGCCCCTGCGTGCCGGTGCAGATATGGCTGAACGGAAAATACGCGCTGGGGTAGAGCGCATCCCCGAAGGGGCGCACCTGCGCAAGGACAACGGTTGCACCCAGCCCGGCGATGTCATCCAGCATCGCCTCCACATCCGCCGCAAAGGCTGCCTGCGTGGAGAAATCGACCTGCTGCCATTCCAGATAGCTGACCCAGACCGCACGGTAGGGCGCGGCAGCCGCAGGCTGTGCCGTGGCCGCGGGCGTTGGGGCCGCAGGCTCGTCCGCCCCGGCCGCCCTGCGCGGCAGCACGGCGAGCGGTGCCAGAAAAAACACCGCCGCCAGCAGCAGGATATACCGGATATATCGCATCGTACCACCCCCTGTCCCACAAAGATATGCGCCCGCAGCCCCGATGATGCCGGTTTTTACCGTTTTTTACCCGCGCAAAATTTGACAGGAATTGGCAGGAAATGATATATTAGATATATATGCAACATTTTTTAGGGCACAAAGGCGGCGAAGCTATGACCAGACACGAGGTCGAAAAGGAAATGATGCAATACCGCACGATTTTTCCGATCGTGCGGCTGCTGGACGCGGGGCAGGTGTGCGGCAATGTCCCGGTGGATGGGCACTGCCCCTGCCATGAATTCTGGCACAAAGACGACCCCTGCCAGAACTGCATCTCCCGTCAGGTGATGGAGGACCACACCCAGCGCACCAAGCTGGAATATATGGGCCGCGATCTGTATCAGGTCACAGCGGTCTACCGCGAGGTGGACGGCGCGCCCTGCGTGCTGGAGCTGATCCAGCCGCTGGACTGCGACAATCTCATCGACCCCGAAAACAGCGACCGGCTGATGAGCAGCGTGTCCGGCTACCACATCAAGCTCTACCACGATGCCCTGACCAGCTGCTATAACCGCCGCTATTATGAGGATGTCATCAAAGGCCGGAGCGAGCCGGCCGGCGTGGCCGTGCTGGACCTTGACGATTTCAAGCTGTACAACGACACCTACGGCCATCAGGCAGGCGATGCAGCCCTGCGCACCGCCGTGGAGGTCGTGCGCGGCTGCATCCGCAAAAGCGACCATCTGATCCGCTACGGCGGCGATGAGTTTTTGCTCGTGCTGCCCGGCATTGCACAGGCAGCGTTTGTTGCCAAGCTCGAGCGCATCCGCCAGCAGCTGCACACCGCTGTTGTACCCGGCTACACCCGGCTGCAGATCTCGACCAGCATCGGCGGCGTGATGAGCCGCCCGGGCGAGAGCTGCGAGCAGGCGGCCTCCCGCGCGGACCGGCTGATGTATCAGGCCAAGAACCACAAAAACACCGTTGTGACCGAGGACACCGCCGACACCGCGGCCCCCTCGGCCGCCGGGCGGGACCGGCAGGCCCGCCAGAATATCCTGATCGTAGACGATTCCGAGATGAACCGCGCGATTCTGGCCGAGATCCTCGGCAGTGATTACAATATTCTGGAGGCCTCCAACGGGCAGGAATGTCTGACGATGCTGGACCAGTACGACACCGCCATTGCGCTGATCCTGCTGGACATCGTCATGCCGGTGATGGACGGCTTTGAGGTCCTGAACACGATGAACCGCAACCACCGGATCGAGGACATCCCGGTCATCATGATCTCAAGCGAGGACGCCGACACCGTTGTGCGCCGCGCCTATGAGCTGGGCGTCTCCGACTATGTGAGCCGCCCCTTTGACGCGGGGGTCGTCTACCGGCGCGTCTTTAACACGATCAAGCTCTACGCCAAGCAGCGGCGGCTCATCTCGCTGGTGACGAGCCAGATCCGTGAAAAAGAGAAGAACACCCAGATGCTGATCTCGATCCTGAGCGAGGCGGTCGAGTTCCGCAACGGCGAGAGCGGCGCCCATGTGCTGCACATCAGCACGCTGACCCGGCACCTGCTGGAGCAGCTGACCCAAAAGACCGACCAGTACGCCCTGACGCCCGAACAGCAGGAGCTGATCGTCATGGCGTCGTCGCTGCACGACATCGGCAAGATCGCAATCGACGATGCGATTCTGAACAAGCCCGGGCGGCTGACCCGCGAGGAGTTCGACATCATGAAGCGGCACACCACGATCGGCGCGGCGATGCTGGACCAGCTGCACCGCTACCGCAGCGAGCCGCTGGTGCGCACCGCCTATGAGATCTGCCGCTGGCACCATGAGCGATGGGACGGCCGCGGCTACCCCGACGGGCTGAGCGGCGACCAGATCCCGATCTCGGCGCAGGTGGTGGCGATGGCCGATGTCTACGATGCCCTTGTGAGCAAGCGCGTCTACAAGGATGCCTACGCGCCCGATGTGGCGGTGCAGATGATCCTGCACGGCGAATGCGGGGCCTTCAATCCCCTGCTGCTGGACTGCCTGACCGACCTGCAGGACATCTTCAAGGCCGAGCTTGCCGCCCCCGAGGCGTGATACCGTCCGCTTGCGGGCGATTTTCCTGTTACTTTGCAACCGGTTTTCGAAAATTCCGTTGTGAAACTACCATTTTGCTGCCTGTGCGCGGGCTTGGATTGGGAATTTTGCCGAAATTCGCCGTTTTCTGCCGCAGGGTGCCGCTTTCGGTTGAATAGCGGCGCTTGATGTGGTAAAATTGTACATGATTTATACGCAGGAACGGACAACCGCAAGCCGGCTGCCCTGCTTATATGATTTTGTACAGAAAGAATGAGAGGAATTTGGAGTTGCACGTCATTACAAAACGCGAAAAGATGCAGTACGCCTATGTGTTCCTGACGGATCTGCTGGCTCTGGCGGTCAGTATTCTGCTGTCGTGGCTGATCACTGACGGACTGTTCAATGTGCTGGTGCCCTACACTGCACGGGACTGGATGCAGACGCTCTGCGCGCTGGTACTGGCCTTTGTCGCGACCTTTTTCTGCTTTGACCAGTCCGAGAACATTGTCACCCGCCGCCCCGGTGCCGAGATAAAGCTCTCGCTCAAGTTCAACCTGATGCTCTGCGTCATCTACTCGGCCCTGATGCTGCTGACCAAGGCAACGATGCTCGACTCCCGCTATTTTGCGGTGACGGTGCCGCTTATCAACGCTTTGCTGCTGCCGCTCGCGCACGGTGCGCTCAAGCGGCTGCTGCTCCATTTCCAGCGCAGCTGGGGCATGGAGAGTCTGGTCGGCATCGTGACGACCACCGACCGCGCCGACCGCCTCATCAATGAGATCGGCAAGGACTGGTCCCGCCGCATTGTCGGCGTGGCGTTGTTGGAGGCCACGCATGAGATCGTCGGCACCGAGATCGACGGCATTGCGGGTGCAACCGTGACCTCCTCCGCCGCAAAGGAAGCGGCTGCCGCCGCCTTGGCGCAGGCTGCCGGCAGCGCGGCTATCGAAGCCAAGCTGGCGGATGGAACCTACACCGCCGAGGCTTATGGCTTTGAAATGGCTGTCAGCGACAAGCTGATCGTAACCATCGAAAACGGCAAGATCATCTCCATCGCCTACGGCGAGGATTGCGGCGATACCCCGCCGATGCTCGATACCGTCGAAAAGGCGCTGTTCCCGCGCATCATTGAAGCGCAATCCATCGGCGTTGATGCGGCCAGCGGCGCGACTGTGACCAGCAACGCTGTAAAGGCGGCCGTCGCAGACTGTCTCACGCAGGCGCTCGTCGCCGCAGGCTGCGATGCCTCTGCCATTTCCGCCTTCAAAACCATGCCGGAAAAAAACGGCGGCAGTGAAGAACTGACCACACAGGTGCTCGTCATCGGCATGGGCGGTTCCGGCACCTATACAGCACTTCGTGCGCAGGAGAGCGGCGCGCAGGTGCTGGCTATTGAAAAGCAGGCGCGTTACGGCGGCACTACCGCACTGACCTCCGAAATCGAATCCATCAATCCGCCGCGCATCAAGGAACTCTATAACAACGGCGAGGATTTCTGCGACGCGGACGCCATGCATCAGGCGTGGCTTGACTATGTGGATGGCGACGCGAAGCCCGAGCTGATCGATCTGTTCTTTGAGAACTGCGGCCCGGCGCTCGACTGGCTGGCTCTTGACCACGGCGCACAGTTCGACATGAAGCCGCAGGCCGGTTTCACCGATGTAGACGTGTACAAGGTCAAGTTCCAGTGGCTGCCGAACTACGACGAACGCAACCCGCAGGCGCCGACCTACGGCTATAACAAAGCTGAAATCGCGACCTATTTCGACCGTCTGGTCAACGATTTCACCGATCTCGGCGGCCAGTACATGCTGGAAACCGAAGCCTATGATCTGATTACCGAGAACGGCAAGATCGTCGGCGCGAAAGCCAAGAATCTGGTGGATGGCACCGAATACACCATCCATGCGGATGCCGTGGTCATCGCCACGGGCGGCTTCCTCGGTTCCGGCGAGATGACCGAAAAGTATCTCTCCGACGAATACTACCCACTTAAAGGCACTTGGAAAATCTACGGCACCTACGGCAATGACGGCAAGATGCTTCAGGCCGCGATTGATGACGGCGCTGCGACCTATAACATCGGCATGCCGCCTGAGGTTCACCTCTCCGGCACGATCGATTTCCTCCCGGCGCATGAATATGGGTACGCCATCAACACCATTCCGGATACGCTGGACTTCAACACCGGCCGCGAATGTCGCTGGACGGTCGCGGATCTGCCGTTGATGATGGGTGTTTCTGCCGACAGCCTCGCCGTGGATATGAACGGCAAGCGCTTCACCTCCGAAACCGGCATCGCGATGCTTGATCCGTGGATCGCAGGCCCGCGCTACTTCAGCATTTGGTCTACCGAGCAGTTGAACAGCATTGTCTCTGATGGCCTCAAGACCGACGTGATCGGTCCGGCGGTTGGCTTCCTCGGTCATCGCGGCTCCATTCCGTCCGGCACTCCGCTGCCGGAGGCCTTCGACGTGATGAACAACGCCATCGAGCGCGGCTTCGTCTACAAGGCGGATACCATCGAAGAGCTGGCGGGGATGATCGGTCTGGATGCTCCCGCGTTGACCGAAACCGTCACTGCGTACAATGGTTACTGTGAATCCGGCGTGGACGCTGAATTCGGCAAGGATGCGGCACTGCTGACCAAGATCGGCGAAGGCCCGTACTATGCCATTGCCATGGCCAGCTACAGCTACAACACCTGCGCGGGTCTAGATGTGAATGAAAAGATGCAGGTGCTCGATACCAACGGCAGCGTCATGGAAGGCCTGTTCTGCGTGGGCAGCGACAGCGCCGGCGTGCTCTTCTCCGAAAAGAAACCGTACGTCACCTTCGGCGGCGCGAATAACGGCTGGGCGCTCACCAGCGCGTATGTCGCCGGCCCGATTCTGGCTGAATATGTAAAGTAATTCCGACTGCAAAAAGGCCGGGTGAAACGCTCCCGTTTTCGGGAGATTCACCCGGTCTTTCTATATACATACAGGCTGAAATTGCACTTTTGCGGCGAAAACAAACTTCGCTTGTATTCACAACAAGCCGAATTCAACTTACCCGCCCCGTCCGGCGAGGAGATAATCCCCCGCGCCCATCGCGAAAATCGGCAGATACGGCATATGGTAGCGCGGCGCGCCGACCGTCAGCACCGCAATGCCGCAGGCCAGCGCGAAAATGCCCCAAAACGGCAGCATCCGCACCCACGTGCCGCGCCGAAACGCCGAAACGATATCCAGCGCGAACAGCGCAAGCACCGCCATATAGATCAGCTGGGAGAAGATCACCACCGCGTCGCCGAAGGCAAAGCCGCGCTCGCCCCGCCCCAGCAGCACGTCCCTGAGCGACAGCAGATACAGCAGGTTGTCCGTCTCCGTGCCGCCGCCCAGATACGGCGTGCCGCCATACGTATCCGTCGAGAGGAAATAGAACAGCTTGCGCGGAATCAACTGCACAAAGCGCGGAATGTGGCGCACGATCCAGTCAACGGCCTGACGCTTGTAAAACGCATCGCGCACCTGATAGGTCACGCCCCGCTCGTCCTCGCTGATGTAGCCGATCTTGCCCTCGCCGAAAACCGTGTTGTCATAGCTGCCGTCGGCGTCGTCGTTGTTGCCCATCAGCATGTTCACGCCCATGGTCTGCGCCTGATAGACGAAGTGGCCGGATAGGCTTTTCGTCGCCTGACCGATGGTCGCGATCACCGCGGCCGCGCCGAGCAGATACGCCGCGATGCAGCGCAGCCGCTTTTTGCGCAGGATGAGCAGCAGCAGCGTCATCGGCAGCAGAATCACCATCAGCGGGCGCACCCAGTTGCACAGCGCCATCAGCACGCCGGAAAGCGCGTGCCAGCCCGTGCCGTCCTCCATGGCGCAGGCCAGCGACGCGAACGCCAGCCCCATGAAGCAAAGCTCCGTCCGCGAGCTGGCCGCCTCGCCCCACAGCGCCGGGAGCAGGCACAGCAGCGTCACCGCCGCGCAGGCCGCCTCGCGCCCCTCGCACAGCCGCCGCATGATGCGATACACCGAAAGCACGAGGAGCTGCGTAAACGCCATGTTGACCGCGTAAACCCAGACATAGGTTTCGCGAATCCGCAGCAGCAGCGACAGCAGATTCACATAGCCGTTGCCAAAGATATACAGCGCGAATTCGTCGCGCGGCGAAGGATAGAACGTGTGATTCTGCGCGCAGTAGAGCGCCAGCTCCCAGTAGGATTGCGCGTCCCCCGTGTGCGGCGCGCGGTACATCGCGCAGGCGACCGCCTGCATGACCACCAGCAGCAGATCGGCCGCTATCGCCGCCGCCAGCCAGCGGGAACGCCGCGCGTCCCGATTCCGTAAATCCGTCATACTCTCCCTTTCCATCTCACATGAGCAGCAGCATCATCGCCACATAGACGCAGGCCAGCACCACCAGATGCCAGTCATGCAGGATGATCTCCACCGGGTCGCCGTCCGGCCGGGTGTCGATATCGTAATGATAAAACAGCAGAATCAGGATCACCAGCGGCAGGCTCCACACCGCGCGCCCCTGCGCGTAGCGCAGCTCCGTCTGCGCGTCCACGCTCCAGAGCGCGTAAAACACGATCGTCAGCGTCAGGAACATGTTGGTGCTCTGCGTCAGAAATTCCGGCGTATAGAGCGAGAGCACGCGGCGCACGCTGTTCTGCCCCAGCGCGCGCAGCTCGTTGCGGCGCTTGCCGAAGGACATGTAATACGAGGCCACCATGACCGTCAGCAGCAGCCAGCTCGAAACCGGTATGCCCGTCAGAAACGAGCCGAACAGAATCCGCATCACAAAGCCCAGCGCGACGATGGAGACGTCCAGAATCGGCACGTGCTTCAGCCCGAAGACCGTGTAGCACACGTTCATCAGCAGATACGCCGCCAGCGTGGCCGCCGCCGCCCCGAACTGCGCGATCATCCCGCGCCCGGCCAGCAATATCCCCGCCGAGAGCACCGCCAGCGCCAACGCCATCGTCAGCGCCGCCCTTTCGGAAATCCGCCCCGCCGCGACCGGGCGGTTCTTTTTGCGCGGGTGCTGTCTGTCCTGCGGCGCGTCCCGGCAGTCGTTGAGCGCGTAAATCGCGCTCGCGCTCAGCGAAAAGGCCGCAAAGCCGAGCGCCGCCGCCGCCATCTTTTCGGGTGCTGAAAAAATGCCGCCGTGAAAAAAGAGCGGCAGAAAAATCAGCAGATTTTTGCAGGCATGCCACGGACGCATCAGCGTCAGCCCGTCCCTGACGGTCGTCTTCATGCGTTTCACACACTTTCCATTTGAGTTTATACGAATTCGCAGTTAAAATGCTTAACAGAGCGCATCAGATTTTTTGTTCTGACGAAGCCAAGTGAAGTGAGGCGTACTGGAGGTACGTTGAACGGAACGAGGCAAAGTCAGAGCGAAAAAGATGGTGCGCGGATTAAGCCATTTTAACAAGAATTGGTATTAGGCCACAATTCTCCGTTTATCAGTATACGAGAAAAGGGCTGAGAAAGCAAGGAAAAAAAGGCGACGCGGTCTGCGTCGCCTTATCTGTTATGTCTTTTCCCCAATGCGGGCGCGCCTTACGGCGTCAGGCGGTTCGGACCGCGGAAGATGAACATCGCGTCCTTGATCGTCAGGCCGAGCAGCAGCATGGTCAGGCGGTCGATGCCCAGACCGAATCCGCCGTGCGGCGGGCAGCCGTATTTGAAGAACTCAAGGTAGAACTTCACGTCCTCGTCGAGCCCCTTCTCGCGCGCCTGCGCCTGCAGCACGTCGTAGCGATGCTCGCGCTGCGCGCCGGTGGTGATTTCCACGCCGCGCCAGATCAGGTCGTAGCCCTGCGGCACGCCGTTCTCGTCGCGCATGTGATAGAACGCGCGCTTCTCGGCGGAATAATCCGTGATGAACAGGAACTCGTGGCCATACTTCTTCTTGACCCACTCGTAGGAGAGGTGCTCCGCCTCGGTGGTCAGGTCGCCCGCCTCGCCGTCCGGGCACTTGTAGCCGAATTCCTTTTCCAGCTCGGCGTACAGGTCGGCCAGCTTGATGACCGGGAACGGCGTGGTCGGCACGATCACCGGCACGCCGAACACGCGCTCGATCTCCTCGCCGTAGGCCTCCTTGACCTTGGCGAGCGCATAAGTCAGCAGCTCCTCCTCCATCTTCATCACGTCGCGGAAGGATTCGATGTAGCTGAACTCCAGATCGAAGCCGGAGAATTCGGTCGTATGCTTGCTGGTGAAGGACTTCTCCGCGCGGAACACCGGCCCTACCTCGAAGATGCGCTCAAAGCCGGAGGCCATCGCCATCTGCTTGTAGAACTGCGGGCTCTGCGCCAGATACGCCTTGCGGTCGAAATACTTGACCTCGAACACGTCCGCGCCGGATTCGCTCGCCGCGCCGATGAGCTTCGGGGTGTGAATCTCCATGAACCTGCGCGCCAGCAGGAACTCGCGCATGGCGTTAATCATAAC
>ERZ832317.4342-NODE-4342-length-13844-cov-4.160273_pt1 | contig 13844 bp, 20 predicted proteins | sample MGYA00519695_ERZ832317 | MGnify/ENA primary metagenome ERZ832317 (study PRJEB31850, sample SAMEA3708726) | human gut metagenome | biome: human gut; feature: human-associated habitat; material: faeces | place: China | collected 2014 ...
TAGACAACGCCCTCGGGGTTCGAGTACTTCGGGACGTTCCACATGCCCTTCACGGCGGGATCCTTCACCAGCTCCTCCACGATGTCCATGTCGGGGCCGTCCGCCGTCATGGGGACGTTGATGAGCTTCACGCCGAAGGACTGCGTGACCATAAAGTGCCGGTCATAGCCGGGGACGGGGCAGAGCCACTTCACCTCGCCGAGCTTTGACCACGGCTGCTCGCTGTGCAGCAGACCGTGGGTGAACGCCTTGGAAATGGCGTCATACATCAGCTGGAGACTGGCGTTGCCGCCGACAAAAACCTGCTCGCTCTTACAGCCCAGAATCTCGGCAAAGAGTGCCTTCGCCTCGGGCAGGCCGGCCACCTCGCCGTAGTTGCGCTCCTCGATGCCGTCCGTACCGAAGTCCTCCGGACGGGTGATGAGCGAGAGCATCGGTGTGACAAGGTCGAGCTGATCGCGGCCGGGCTTACCGCGCGCCATATTCAGCTTCAGTCCCTGCGCCTTCTGGTTGTCATAGGCGGCGCGGACGGCGGCGTATTCCGTCTGGCGCTCCGCACGGGTAAGTTCACGATAAGCTTTCATAAGCAGCGTCCTTTCTCAGTGATTCCGTGGATAGTTATTTTTTTCACCAGACAGTTTAGCACGGGGGGCGGCGCTGCGCAAGAGGTTATTTTGCTGAAATCTGATAGAGATCTGTACGACGTGCCGACAGGATCGGCAGCTGATGGCGAACGGCGTCTATTCTCGCGAAATCCAGCTCCGTCACGGCGACCGTTTCCTCCGCGCCGCAGGCGGAAATCACGCTCCCCCACGGGTCACAGACGATGGAGTGGCCCCATGCGTGGTAGGACGCGCTCTCGTCGCGCGCGGGCGAGGTGCCGACGGTAAAAACCTGGTTGTCGACGGCGCGCTGGCGGAACAGCAGTTCCCAGTGCGCTGGCCCTGTCGTCATGTTGAAGGCCGCGGGCACGAACAGCACCTTCGCCCCGCGCAGCGTCATGAGCCGCGCCAGTTCCTCGAACCGGAAGTCGAAGCAGATGCAAAGTCCCATCGTCCCCCAGGGCGTCTCAAACGTCGTGATGTCGCTGCCGGGCGTGAGCGTCTCGGACTCCATGAAGCGCTGTCCGCCCGCGACATCGATGTCAAAGAGGTGCGTCTTGCGGTGGCGCGCGGCGCAGGAGCCGTCCGGCGCGTAGACAAAGCTCGTGTTGTAGACGTTTCCGCCCTCCAGCTCCGGGATGGAGCCGCCGATGAGCCAGATACCCCGCTCCCGCGCGAGGGCAGAGAGCGCCTGCTGCGCCTCGCCGCCCGTCTCCTCGCCGTAGCGGTGGAAGCAGCTGTTGTCATACGGGCAGCAGAACATCTCCGGCAGCACCGCGAGGTCGATCTCCCCCGCCCCGCGGATGAGCTCGGCGGCGCGGCGGAGGTCGGCGGTCTTGTCGCCGGAGACGTGCATCTGAATCTGCGCGATTTTCATAGCCGCTCCTCCCACTCATTCTCGCGGAAGCCCACGAGCACATAATCGTCCGCAACGAGCAGAGGACGCTTCACGAGCATCCCGTCAGTCGCGAGCAGCGCCAGCTGCTCATCCTCCGTCATGGTTGGGAGCTTGTCTTTCAGCCCGAGCGCCTTATACTGCAGGCCGCTGGTGTTGAAAAAGCGCTTGAGCGGCAGGCCGGAGCGCGCATGCCACGCGCGCAGCTCCTCCGCCGTGGGGCGGTCGGTCTTGATGTCGCGCACGGTGACGGACACGCCGTGCGCGTCGAGCCACGCCTTCGCCTTCTGGCAGGTGGAGCACTTGGGATAGCATACAAACAGCATGGGAAACCCCTCCTTATACAAATTAGAATTCCCGCAGGACAAGATCGGTGATGCCGGGGTCGAAGCCGCCCTCGACCCGCTTGACGCGCGGATGCGCGCCATACTCGCGGCGCACCATGTCGCGCAGGACGGTGCCGCCGTGGTAGCCGTGGATGATGCGGATGCGGTAGGTGCCCGCCCCCGCGCGGCGCAGCGCCGCCTCGAGCGCCACTTTCGCCTGATAGGTATTCTTTCCGTGCAGATCCAGCTCGAGGATGCCCGGCGTCATAAAAATCGCTTCCCTTCGCCCGGTGTGTCCGGGATGATGTCGTTCTCTTCATCATACGGGAAATCCGTTGTATTTTCAACCGTTTCGTGGTATCATACTGAAAAATATCGTCCGGCGTCGACCGGGCGTGAGGAGGCACTATGCGAATTCTTGTCTTGTCCGACTCCCACGGGGCGGTGGAGGCCTGCCGTCTGGCGGTGGAGCAGAGCGCACCGGACCAGATCCTGCACCTCGGCGACTGTGTGCGCGACGCGGAGCGGCTGCACGCGCTCTTCCCGGCGATTCCGCTCACCGGCGTCCCCGGCAACTGCGACTGGGCCGACGCCGACAACCCCGAGCGTCTGATCGAGCTCGGCGGCGTGCGGATCCTGATGATGCACGGCCATACGCGCGGCGTGAAGAGCTCGGCGATGAACGCGTGCTATGCCGCGCGCGAGTGCGGGGCGCAGATTCTGCTCTTCGGCCATACGCATCGCCCGCTCGTCGACTGGGACGGCACGCTCTGGGTCATGAACCCCGGCTCCATCCGCGACCGGCGCACCTACGGCGTCATCACGCTGGAGGGCGGGAAAATTGACTGCGCCGCGCAGACGCTCACGCTGTAAAAAAGGGGGCTTTGTCATGTTTTCTATCGGATGTCACCTGTCCTCCTCGGGCGGTTTTCTCGCTATGGGCGAGACGGCGCGGTGCATCGGCGCGACGACGTTTCAGTTTTTCACCCGCAACCCGCGCGGCTCCCGCGCCAAGGCCATCGACCCCGCGGACGCGGCGGCGCTGCGCGCGCTGCTGACGGCGGAGGGCTTCGGCCCGATCGTGGCGCACGCGCCGTACACCATCAACCCCTGCTCGAAGGACGAGCGCACGCGCGAGTTCGCGCGCGAGATGCTCGCCGATGACCTCGCGCGGATGGAATATCTGCCGGGAAACCTCTATAACTTCCACCCCGGCAGCCACACCGGACAGGGCACGGACGCCGGAATTGCCCAGATTGCGGACACGCTCAACGCCATCCTCCGCCCGGAGCAGCAGACGACCGTCCTGCTCGAGACGATGGCGGGCAAGGGCACCGAGGTCGGTAGGCGCTTTGAGGAGCTGCGCGCGATCATCGACCGCGTCGAGCTCGGCGAAAAGCTCGGCGTCTGTCTCGACACCTGCCACGTAAGCGACGCGGGCTATGACGTCGCCGGGAACCTCGACGGGGTGCTCGCGGAGTTTGACCGCGTAATCGGCCTTGCGCGCCTGCGCGCCGTCCACCTCAATGACAGTCTCAACCCCTGCGGCGCGCACAAGGACCGCCATGCCCGCATCGGTGAGGGAACGCTCGGGCAGGAGACCTTCCGCCGGATCATCAACCACCCGGCGCTGCGGAATCTCCCGTTCGTGCTTGAAACGCCGAACGAGCTCGATGGCTACGCGCGCGAGATTGCGCTTCTGCGCGGGATGCGGGAGGGGGACGCATGATGCTGCAATACAGCGCGCTCGCGATTTTCCTGCTCGGCGCGGCGGGGCTCGCGGATCACTCCATGCTCCTCAAGACCGGGCATATCCGGCCGGGCTTTTTCTGCTTCTATACAAATTTGAGCAATATATGGATTCTTTTGTATCAGATCCTGCTCTTTTTTGCCGGCTTCTCCCCAGAGGGCGCGCTGTGGCGCGTGCTCACGGACGTGCGCGTCTCGACGGGTATGACGCTGAGCATCTGGGTGACGCACCTGATGTACCACTTCGTGCTCGTACCGGACGCAAAGAAGCGCGGCAAACGCTTCTCCGACTTCGGCGCGAGCTTCGGCAACCTCTGCGCCCACTATATCACGCCCGCGCTCGTGCTGGCGCAGTGGCTTTTCCTGCAGGATAAGACGGGCATCAACCTGTGGAGCGCGGTGTGCTGGCTCGTGCTGCCGCTTTTATACAGCGTCTTCGCGCTCCTGCGCGCCCGGACGGGAAAGCCCATCGGCCACACGAAGCTGATCTACCCCTACCCGTTCCTTGACCTGGAGCATCTGGGCGTCAAGCGCTTTTGCCTCGTGTTTCTGGCGGTGCTGGCCTTTTTCTTTATATTGGGCTGCGTGCTTGTCTTCATCGGGCAGGCGCTGCCTGCCTGATAAGGCAGCGCGAGCTCTGTGAGACAATAAATACCACCGCAGCAAGCTGCGGTGGTATGAAGCGCATATCTATCCTCTCAATTTTGCTTCCCGGGCGGCGTAGTCGGGGAGATAGCGTGCGACCTCCTGATAGAAGGCTCGGCTGTGGTTCTTGTGGCGGATGTGTGCGAGCTCGTGTACCACGACATAGTCGACGCACTCGTCCGGATAGTGCATCAGCCGCAGCGAAAAGCACAGGCTGTTCTTCGCTGAGCAGCTGCCGAAGCGCGTGCGCGCGGCCGTGATCTTCACGCCCGTCGGCTGCACACCCATGACGGCCGCCCAGTGCGCGACCTTTCCGGGCAGCACTGCCTTGGCCAGCGCGCGCAGCCGCTCCTCCTCCGCGGGCGTTGGCTCGGGATAGGCGTCGGCGCGCGCCCGCTGGCGGTCCAGATGTCTCTCAAGCCACGCGCGGTGGCTCTCCACAAAGCGTCGGATGTCCGCCTCGCTCGCGCGGAGCGGCGCACGGACGACGACGCGCGCGTCGCGCGTGATCTGCAGGGCGATCGTGCGCCGGTTCGAGCGGATGAGCTGATAGTCCGTCATTGGCCGATGTAGGTAAAGCGCGGGCCGCTGTAGCCGTCGCGCTCGACGTGCTCGTTCCACATGGCCGCCGGGCGCACCCAGAGACCGCGCTCGCCGTAGAGCGCCTGATAGACAACCATCTCCTCGAGCGTCTCGCTGTGGCGCGCCGTGCCGAGAACGCGGTATTCCTCGCCCTTGAAGTGGCGGTAGCGGCCGGGCTGAATGGTCTGCATGATAAAATATCCTCCCTGCAAATTCGTTGCCCCATTATACCACGGCGGCAGCGCGGCGCGCAAGGGAGACGAAAGGGGCTTTTTCCGATGAAAACAATCTGCAGGAGACTGCGGCGGGGCGACGACCTGCTGCGCTCCATCGAACAAATCGCGCGCGAGGAGGGGCTGGAGGCGGCGGTCATCGTCTCCGGCGTCGGCTGCGTCAGCCACGCCCGCGTGCGCGACGCATCGGGCGTCACGGTGCGGGAGATCGGCGAGCCGTGCGAGATCGTCAGTCTCGACGGCACGGTCAGCGCCGCGCGCTGCCACGTCCACATCGCCCTCGCGCGCGAGGATCTCTCGACGCTCGGCGGCCACCTCATGCCTGGCTGCATCGTGAACACGACGTGTGAGCTGGCGCTGCTGGCGCTGGACGGCTGGCGCTTCGGCGTGGAGCAGGACAGCGAGACGGGCTATGACGAGATTGTGTTCCGGGAGGCGGAGAGATGAAAAACACGACGCTCTGCTACATTGAAAACGAGCGCGGGGACTATCTGATGCTCCACCGCGTGAAAAAGGAGAACGACTGCAACCGCGACAAGTGGATCGGCGTGGGCGGCAAGTTTGAGGACGGCGAGAGCCCGGAGGAGTGCGTCCTGCGCGAGACGCTGGAGGAGACGGGGCTGACGCTCACTGACTGGCGCTACCGCGGGATCGTCACGTTCGTCTCTGACCGGTGGGAGACAGAGTACATGCACCTGTTCACCGCGACGGGCTGGACGGGGCGGCTGCATGAGTGCGACGAGGGTGTGCTCGAATGGGTGAGCCGTGAGCAGTTCCGCGGGCTCCCGCAATGGGAGGGCGACCGGATCTTCCTGCGGCTCATCGAGGAGGACGCGCCGTTTTTCTCACTGAAGCTGCGCTACGAGGGTGAGCACCTCGCCTACGCGGCGCTCAACGGAAAGGAGCTGGCGCGATGACGATTCTCGTGAGCGCGTGTCTGCTGGGGACGGCCTGCCGCTACGACGGGCGCAGCAAGGCCGACGCGGCCGTCACCGCGCTGCTCGCGCGGCACACCCTGATCCCCGTCTGCGGGGAGATTTTCGGCGGGCTATCCACCCCGCGCACCCCGGCAGAGCGGCGCGGTGATCGCGTCGTGACGCAGGACGGGCGCGATGTGACGCAGGCCTACCGCCGCGGCGCAGAGGAGGTATTGCGCCTTGCCCGGCTCTACGGCGCACGGGCGGCGATTTTGAAGGAGCGCAGCCCCTCCTGCGGCAGCGGTGAGATCTATGACGGGACGTTCTCCGGCACGCGCACGGCGGGCTGGGGCGTCACGGCGGAGCTGCTGCGCGAGAGCGGCGTGCGCGTATACGGCGAGAGTGAGCTTGCGCGGCTTACGCGCGATTTACAGGATTTACAACACGAAACGGAGGAAAACTGACATGTTCAGACCCATGAGAAGGCCGAAAAACGCCATCCCCGACGAGCAGGCGAAAAAGCTCCTGCGCGAGGAGAAGCGCGGCGTCATCGCCATGAACGGCGACGACGGCTACCCCTTCGCCATCCCAGTGGACTATTTCTACGACGAGACGGCGGGGAAAATCTACTTCCACGGCGCGAAGTCCGGCTATAAGGTCGACGCACTGCGCCGCTGCGACAAGGTGTGCTTCACCGTCTACGGCGGTGAGTTCTATAAAAACGACCACTGGGCGCCGTATGTGCAGAGCGTGCTGGTCTATGGCCGCTGCCGTCTGGTGGAGAACATCGCCGTGACCGAAGCTCGCGTGCGGGAGCTCGCGATGAAGTATTATCCGAGCGCCGAGGAGGTCGAAGCGGAGATTGCGAAGGATCTGCGCGCTGTGCAGCTCTATGAGATCACTGTTGAGCACATGACAGGCAAGCAGGTGCATGAGAAGTAATCCCTACAAGGGGCGTAGACGGGCTGTCCGCGCCTTTTTTTGTTTTAGCGCAGGATTGGTCATTGAATCGGCTTGTCCTGCCCCCGTTTTTCCTTGACATTTCCCCGCCGCGGCGCTCACCGGCTGCGGCCAGTCCGCTGCCGGCACCCAGGACGACGCCGACTCCAAGAAGGTCGTCATCTACACGCCGACCGAGGACTATCTGATCGAGTACATGCAGCAGCGCCTGACGGCTCAGTTCCCCGACTACGACATCTCGCTCGAGTACTACCACTCCGGCGACCTCGCCGCGAAGCTGCAGGCCGAGGGTGCCGACACCACCTGCGACATCGTGTTCGACTGCGAGTACGGCTATCTGCAGATGCTCTCCGACAACTTCGCGACGATTGATTTCATCGACAACAGCCAGTTCGTCGCCGACATGCAGGATCCCACCCGCAAGTACATGCCCGTCGACCGCTACTCCGGCTCCGTCATCGTCAACACGCAGGTGCTCGCCGACAAGGGTCTTCCCGTGCCGCAGAGCTATGAGGATCTGCTCAACCCGATGTACAAGGGTCTGATCGAGATGCCCGACCCCACCGCCTTCTCCACGGGCTACCTCTTCCTGAAGAGCCTTGTGAACGCCTGGGGCGAGGAGAAGGCGCTGGCCTACTTTGACCAGCTTGACGCGAACATTCTGCAGTATACCGGCGGCGGCTCCGCCCCCATGAAGGACGCGGCGGCCGGTGAGTGCGCCATCGCCCTGTCCCTGACGTTCAAGGCCGTGGACCTCATCAACGAGGGCTCCCCCCTGCAGATTCTCTTCTTCGCCGAGGGCGCACCCTATACCCCCGCGGGCCTGTCCATCCTCTCCGGCCATGAGAACCGTCAGGCCGTGAAGGACGTCGTGGACTACTTCTATTCCGACATCATCGACGACTATCTGAGCACCTATCTGCCCGAGCAGATCAAGGTTGGTCAGGTCAACACCACGCCCAACTACCCCACCGACATCCCCTACGCCGACATGTCCAACAACACCCCCAACGTGAAGGCGGAGCTGCTGGCCAAATGGACGCACTGACCCGCGGCACGGACGCGCCGAAGCTCTCCATGCGGGACTGCTGCAAGCGGTTCACCGGCGCGCCCGTGCTCGACCACGTCAGCTTTGACGTGGCGAGCGGCGAATTTCTCTCCGTGCTGGGGCCCTCCGGCTGCGGCAAGACGACGCTCCTGCGAATCCTCGCGGGGCTGGAATCGCCCGACGCCGGGAGCGTTCTAAAAGACGGCGCGGACATCACGCGCCTGCCGCCTGAGCGGCGCAGCATGGGGCTGGTGTTTCAGGACTATGCCCTCTTTGAGAATATGACCGTGCGCCAGAATGTTCGCTACGCCCTGCGCTTTCACCCGCAGCTGCGCGCAGGCGGACGAGCGCACGGACGGTCTCCTGCGCCGTCTCGGGCTGGACGCCCTGCACAGTGCGCTCCCTGCCCGTCTCTCCGGCGGACAGCGGCAGCGCGTGGCGCTGGCGCGGACGCTCGCGCTCCAGCCGGAGATCATCCTCTTCGACGAGCCGATGGCCGCGCTCGACGCCGCGACGCGCCTGACACTGCGTGAGGAGCTGCTGCAGCTGCGGCGGGAGTTTTCGTGCACGATCGTCTATGTCACGCACGATCAGGAGGAGGCGCTGACGCTCTCCGACCGGGTCATGGTCATGGCGGGCGGGCGCATCCGCCAGATCGACACACCCGAAAATCTCCTGCGCCGCCCGGCGGACGCATATGTGCGCGAATTTGTCGGCGAGAATCTTCTGCGCCGTCAAAAGGCGCTGGAGCGGTTTTTCCGGCCGTCGGAGGACGCATGAGAAAGCACCCCGCCGCCCTGACGGCCGCAGCCGCCGGGCTGCTCGTATTTTTTGCGGTGACGTTTGCCTATCCCCTCTCGCGGATGCTCGCGCAGATCACGCCCGAGGGCGCCGCCGCCGTTTTTTCCAGCACCGTTTTTCGCCGCGCCGTGGGCAGCTCGTGTCTCAGCGGCGCTCTGACGGTGCTGTTTGCGCTGCCGCTGGCGATGCTGATGGCGCTTTTGACCGAGTCGACGCGCGTGCGCTGCAGGGCGCTCTGGCGCGGGATCTTCGTGCTGCCGATGCTGCTCCCCTCCGTGTCGCAGGGTACGGGGCTGGTACTGCTGCTGGGAACGAACGGCCTGCTCACGCGGGGTCTCTGCCTGCCGGGGAGCATCTACGGCCTGCAGGGCATCGTCCTCGGACAGGTGCTCTACACCGCGCCGATCGCCTATCTGCTGCTGGCGAACCTCCTGCGCTACCGCAGCCGCTCGCCGTATGACGCGGCGAGGCTCGCCGGTGTGCCGCCGCTCTTTCGCTGGAGCGGCATCACGCTGCCGTTTCTGCGCAAGGAGCTGCTCGCCGCGGCGTTTCTTGTCTTCTCCCTCTCCGTCACGGACTACGGCATCCCGCTCGCCGTCGGCGGCAAGGTCAAGACGCTCGCCTCCGTCATGTACAGCAGCGTCGTCGGCCAGCTCGACTTCGGCCGCGGCTGCGTCATCGGGCTTCTGCTGCTGATCCCGGCGCTCTGCTCCTCGGTCTTTGAGCTGCTCGCGCCGCGCCGGTGGGTCATCTCCGCCGCGCGCCGCCCGGCCGAGCCGCCGGAAAATCCGCGCCGCGACCGCTGGGCGCTCCTGCTGTGCGCGCTCACGGCGCTGCTGTTCGTGCTGCCGGTGCTGGCGTTCACGGGGACCATGTTCATGGAGAAATACCCCGTGCAGACGACGCTGACGCTGCGCCATCTGCGCGAATTCTGGACGCCGCAGGTGCGCGCGGGGCTACGCAATTCCGTTCTGCTCGGGCTCGGCACGGCCGCGGTCGGCACGGCGCTCACGGCGGCCGCCGCCCTCGTCACCGCGCGCTATGCAAACCGCGCCGCCCGCTGGGTACACACGCTCTCCGTGCTGCTGATGGCCGTTCCGGGGCTGGTGCTCGGTCTCTCGTTCGTGCTGGCGTTCAAGGGAACGGCGCTCTACGGCACGGTGTGGATTCTCATCCTCGCGGGTGTGCTGCACTTTTTCACCACGCCGTACAACCTTCTCTACCAGTCGCTCCAGAAGCTCAGCAGTGAGCTGGAATCCGTCGGCAGCACGCTCGGTATCCCGCCGCTGCGCCTGATCTTCGACGTGCTGCTGCTGCAGTGCACCGGGACGCTCGCGGACATGGCGGCCTACTTCTTCGTCAGCTCGACCGTCACCATTTCCGCCGCCGCGTTTCTCTCCACCGCCTCCACGCGCCCGCTGGCGCTGCTGGTGGTGCAGTACAGCGACCAGCTGAACCTCTCCGGCGCGGCGTACCTGTCGTTTCTGATTCTGGCGGTCAATCTCCTCGCCCGCGCCGCAGCCGCGCTCGTGCGGCGGCTGGTACGGCGGTAAAAATCCCGCTTGACGCGGTGGGGAATTCATGGTACCATCAGCTTGTCCCCGGGAAGTGGTTCTGACCGACGGACACACAATTCATTCTACCGTTCTGCCGGTAAGGATCCGCTCCGAGCCAAAAGAAGAGGGACAGACGACGCGGCTCTTTCGCCGCGCCCGCGATATGCTGCTTCCATCCCTTCTGCTGAACGGCAGGAGGGATGATTCTATTTTATGAGGAGGAACGTCTATGGAAACGCGCGTGGCCGTGCTGGCCGTCATCGTCCGCGAGGGGAGCTCCATCCAGACGCTCAACGATCTGCTGCACCAGTACGGGCAGTATATCATCGGGCGGATGGGCGTGCCGTACCGGGAAAAGGGCGTGAACATCATCAGCGTGGCGCTCGACGCGCCCGGCGACGTAATCTCCGCCCTGTCGGGCAAGCTCGGGCGTCTCGACGGCATCACCGCCAAAACGCTCTACGCCCCCGAGGGCAGCATCAGAAAGGAAGAACACGCATGAAACACATCAAAAAGCTCCTTGCCCTGTGCCTGACGCTGGCACTCGTCCTCTCGCTCGCGGCCTGCGGCAAGCAGGAGGAGCAGCCCCCGGAAACCACCCCCGCGAGCTACCGCATCGCCGCGCTCAAGGGTCCCACCGCCATGGGTCTCGTCAAGCTCATGCAGGACGCCGCCGGCGGCACCGTTGAGAGCGGCAACACCTATGACTTCACCCTCGCCGGCTCCGCCGATGAGGTGACGCCCGCGCTCATCAAGGGCGAGCTGGACATGGCCTGCGTCCCCGCGAACCTCGCCGCCGTGCTCTACGGCAAGACCGAGGGTGCGGTGGAGGTACTGGCCGTGAACACGCTGGGCGTTCTCTACATCGTGGAAAACGGCAGCGCCGTGCAGTCCATCACCGACCTGAAGGGGCAGACCATCGTTGCCGCGGGCAAGGGCTCCACGCCCGAGTACGCGCTGCGCTATCTGCTCAGCGAGAACGGCATCGACCCCGATAACGACGTGACCATCGACTGGAAGAATGAGCACAGCGAGTGCGTCGCGGCGCTCGCGAGCAATCAGGCGACCATCGCCCTGCTGCCCCAGCCCTTCGTCACCGTCGCCCAGAGCAAGATCGACGGCCTGCGCATGGCGCTCGACCTGACGGCTGAGTGGGACAAGCTGGGCAGCGGCTCCACGCTCATCACCGGCGTTATCGTCGCCCGCCGCGAGGTCGTCGAGCAGAACCCCGCCGCGGTGGACGCGTTCCTGAAGGAGTACGCCGCCTCCGTTGACTGGGTCAACGCCAACAACGCCGACGCCGCCGCGCTCATCGGCGAAAACGGCATCGTCGACGCCGCCGTCGCCGAGAAGGCGCTGCCCTACTGCAACATCGTCTGCCTGACCGGCGGCGACATGCAGGCCAAGCTCTCCGGCTATCTGCAGGTGCTGGCCGACGCGAACCCCGCCTCCGTCGGCGGCTCGCTCCCGGAAAGCGACTTCTATTACGTCAGCAAGTAATCCCAACCATCTGCGCGGCGGCGGGCACTTCCCCGCCGCCGCGTCTGTCTGAGAGGAGGATGCATCCATGGGCAAGCAAAAGCAGCCCGTCCGCGCGTGGGCGGTGATTTTCTGGCTGCTGGTGTGGCAGCTGGCGAGCATGGCGCTGCGCGCGGCCTATCCGCACGGGTCGCTGCTGCTGGCCTCGCCCGCGGACGCGGCGAAGCGGCTGGCGGAGCTTTCTGTGACGGCTGCCTTCTGGCGGGCGGTCGCGCGCAGCGCGGCGCACATTCTGGGCGGCTTTCTCCTCTCGTGCGCGCTTGCGGTGGTGCTCGCGGCGCTCGCGGCGCGGCTGCGCCGCGTGGAGGAGCTGTTGGCGCCGCTCGTCGCGGCCATCAAGGCCGTGCCGGTGGCGTCGTTCATCATCCTCGCCCTCGTCTGGCTCAGCAGCCGCTCTCTTACGCTCTTCATCTCGGCTCTGATGGTATTCCCGCCCGTCTATCTCAGTACGCTCGAGGGCATCCGCCGCACCGACAGGCAGCTTCTCGAGATGGCGCGGGTTTACCGCGTGCCGCTTTCGCGGCGGCTGGCGGGGATCTATGTGCCGCAGGTGCTGCCCTACTTCCGCTCCGCCGTGAGTGCCGCGCTCGGCCTGTGCTGGAAGGCGGGCACCGCGGCGGAGGTCATCGGCCTGAGCGGCGGCACGATCGGCGAGCGGCTCTACACCGCGAAGGTCTACTTCCAGACGCCGGATCTGTTCGCGTGGACGGCGGTGATCGTGCTGATCTCGGCGCTGTTTGAAAAGCTGTTTCTGTTCGCCGTGGACAGACTCGCGGAAAGGGTGGGTGCATGATGGAAATCCGCGCAGAACACCTCACAAAATCCTATGAAGGCCGCCCCGTGCTGCGGGACGTGACGTTCACCGCCGGCGCGGGCATCACGCGCATCGCTGGGCGCTCCGGTGCGGGCAAGACGACACTCCTGCGCATCCTGCTCGGGCTGGAGACGGCGGAGAGCGGCCGGGTACTCGTCCCCGATGGCTGCCGCTGGTCGGCGGTTTTTCAGGAGGATCGCCTGCTCATGGCAAAGAGCGCCGGGGGAAACCTCCGCTTCGCCCTCGGCGGGGCATATGACGCGGCGCGCGCCGCCACGCTGCTGCGCGAGCTGGGGCTCGGCGACGTCGGCGACAAGCGCGTGCGCGACTACTCCGGCGGTATGCGCCGCCGTCTCGCGCTCGCGCGGGCGCTGCTCGCGCCGTCGGACGCGCTCGTGCTCGACGAGCCGCTGACGGGGCTCGACACGGAAAACCGCGCCGCCGCGCTGCGCTGCATCCTCCGCGCCGCCGAGGAAAAGCCCGTCCTCCTCTCCGCCCACGAGACGCTTGACATCCCCTGCCGCGCGGTCGTAGAATTGTAGGGCAAAATCTGTCCCCCGGAGGTCCCTCATCATGCTGTTTTGTCTGCAGATTGCGCTGTATTGTCTCCTGTTTTTCCTGCTGGTCAAGTGCGCGGTGAAAAACGACGGGCGTAACTGCCTGTATTTTTACCCGACGGCGTATATCGACGAGGCCCAGCACCGCGGCCTTGCCGAACACGGCGACGTCATGCGGCGCGGCAAGCGCTTCATGATCCCGTTCTGCGCGGTCATGCTGATCGCGCTGGTGCTGATCGTCGGCGTCTGGAACCGCGCGTCGACCTTCCGCGCAGCGTATGCGCAGACGGCGGTTTTTCTGGTGGTCATGAACTGGTTCGACGGGATTATCATCGACCGGCTGTGGGTCGGCCGCAGCAAAATCTGGCGCATCGAGGGGATGGAGGGCGTCCCCTATGTGAAGCCGTGGAAAACCGTGCTCATAAAGCGCGGGCTCGGGACGGTGCTCTACCTGCTCCTCTCCCCCGCCTTCGCCGCCATTGCCCTCCAGCTCGCCAAGCTCTGAAAACAGGAGCCCGGACATACAGTCCGGGCTCCCAGCATAAATAAGCAAAAGTCTCACAGAGTTCGCGCCGCCGCAGCGGCGCGAATAAATTCCAATCCATATTTCGCGGCGGCGT
>ERZ832317.4343-NODE-4343-length-13840-cov-3.032572_pt1 | contig 13840 bp, 13 predicted proteins | sample MGYA00519695_ERZ832317 | MGnify/ENA primary metagenome ERZ832317 (study PRJEB31850, sample SAMEA3708726) | human gut metagenome | biome: human gut; feature: human-associated habitat; material: faeces | place: China | collected 2014 ...
CGTGGAGATGAGAAGATTGGTGATATGGGACTTCTGGCTAAGAAGGCATCTATGGACTGCGGAATCAAGAACTTGTCCGTAATGCTCTTTGAATTAGATGTTCTGAAACTGAAACCACTCATTTCCAGAACCAATAAATTCACTCACCTTGCAGCATATCCGGAGAACGAATATGACATTTCCATGCTCTTTGACTCCAATGCAGTATGGAGTGATATGCATGAGGCAATTCTTGGCAAGAAGAAAGCCAGCGAGTTCCTTAAGAAAGCAGATTTCGTAGATGAGTACCGTGGAAAACAAATCCCACAGGGCAAGAAATCTGTGACAATCAGACTGACCATCGGATCTAATGAGAAGACACTGACTTCCCAGGAGATTGAAAATGTAGCAAATCAGGTTATGAAGAAGCTGCAGAAGAAGATGGGAGCAGAGCTGAGAACTCAGTAAAAATGTGTTAAATAATTCGATATAATATAATAATCCAGCCAGCTGTCATCAGATATGATGAATTTTTACAAATTTTGATGCGCTATCTATTAAATCTGTGCGTGCAAACTCGCCAAAGGGCGGCTCAGACAGTGCACTTACAGATTAATGATGCTCGCAAAATGTTGCAAATTCCTCAATTATCTGAGTAACAGTTGGCTGGATTTTGTTATGTGCGATGTTATTGGAGGAGGAAGGGAACCTGGTGCGGCACAGGATGTTATTTGAAGATTAGCATTTCCAACTGGAATATACTATTAATATATGATAAAATATCTATAGATAATCTTTTCTCAGACTATAGGAAGTTGTCGGAGAGGAGAGTATATGTCAAAAAGAACAGGAATTAAAGTACAAGAGAACCGCACGGATGACGATTTTATCATGCTTCCGACCGTAGATTTTTGTTTCAAAGAACTGATGAGAAATGAAAAGGTGCGAAAAGGAATTATTGCAGCATTGTTGGGAGTAAGACCAGAAGAAATCAAGGAGACTAGACTGTTGCCGACCATACTCAGAAAAGAGTACGAAGACGATAAATATGGAATTTTGGATGTTCGAGTTGAAATGCATGATGGCACGCAGATAGACTTTGAGATGCAGGTGGCAGAATTTGATTTTTGGAAAAAACGGATTGTGTTTTATTTAAGCAAGATGGTCACAGATCAGATTCATAAAGGTGATGATTATGACAAAATTCAGAAATGCATTCATGTCAGTATTCTGGATTTTGTACATTTCCCGGAGGATAACAGGTACTATCGAAAAATTACATTTTGCGATACAAAAACGGGAGAGATTTATACAGATATCATGGAGATTCATGTGTTGGAATTGGGGAAGTTACCACCGGAAGATCAGAACGAAGAAGGAATTATAAGGTGGATGCGATTTCTCAATGCCAAGAGCCGGAAGGAGTTAAAAGAGATGGCAAAGCAGGACGAGTATTTTGGAGAAGCGTATGAAGAACTGGACAGACTCAGTGCGGACGAGAAGAAACGTCTGGAGTATGAGACGAGATTGAAGTATAAAAGGGATAAGTATGCACAGCTCCATTATGCGACCAGGATTGGAAGAGAAGAAGGTGAACGGATTGGAAAAGAAGAAGGTAAGAGTGAAATGATTCGTTCCATGTGGAAGGCAGGGGTTTCGGAAGAACAGATTGCGTCAATTGCACAGAAGACAGTGGAAGAAGTGAGAAAATTGTGTAAATAATTTTGGGACAGGAAGAACTGGCGAGCACAGTTAATATAGCCTCCGGCAGGATTGCAGAAGGTGAGTATCTTGCGGTTATACAACATGAATCGAACCGCTTAGTATATACAAAAATAGTCTTGTGATTTTTACTAATGAAGTATCCATACACTTTGGTGGAAATGTATAAAAATTACACAAAAATCGGCACAACTTACTTGACAATTGTGCAATTTTGAGACTATAGTAAAATATAAACATTCTGATTTAGAGCCATTTTCTAAAATATTTCATATTATAGAAAACAGTTAGAATTTCAACAGATTTTTTGAGAAATCATAAAAAAGTGCGGGTTTTTTAGAGAGTTCTGTGATGATATATGGCTTTGGTCAGACAGATAACAAGAAGGGGGCGGCTTATGAAATCTGTGATTGAAAGACTGGATGATATTGAGAACACTGCGCGCAGTATTGTGGCGAAGGCAGAAGAAGATAAGAGTCAGGTTGAGCGGGAGATTCAGACGCAGAGAGATCAGTTTGATAAAGAACTGGATGAGAAGACGCAGGCAGAACTTACCAGAATCCGGGAAGATGGAAAGCGGCAGGTTGATGAACTTCTGAAGAGCCAGCGGGAGAAGAATCACGAGACAGTTCAGACATTGGAAAAGGAATATGAGATGGCTCATGCAGTTTATGCAGAAGGTATTTTGCGTCATATAATAGAAGTGTAATATAAGATGCCCGTGGGAGCTTGAAGCAAGGAGCAAACCGCAGGCATCAGAAATTCAGACATTTCAAAAGGGAATATAGCGAGGAAGAGAACAATGGGCAATGTGATGGCATACAGCGGACTTACGACGAAGATCCGCGCAATGCAGGCAAAGCTCCTTACACAGGCTGATTATGAGACTATTTCCGGTTTTACGGATGTTGTACAGGTGGTGGAATTTCTGAAGACGAAACCGGCCTACGCAGTCTATATGGATCAGTTGGAACTGTCGCATCTTCATCGAGGTGCTATTGAGAAGATGTTGTATCAGTCGCTGTATAATGATTACACAAGAATCTTTCGGTTTGCGGGAATCGACCAGAAGAAATTTCTTAAGATTTACTGGAAGAAGTATGAAGTCAGTGTGATCAACTATTGTCTGAGAATCGTATTTAACCATTATGACAAGCCTTATGACCTGGCTTATAAGAAGGAATTTTTTGATAAATATTCAAAGATACGGATTGACCAGCTAGTGATGGCAAAGAATATTGATCATCTGGTAGATTACCTGAAGAATACAGAATATTACGCACCACTGTCAAGAATCCGACAGTCAGGGGCATCGACATTAGCGGATTATGAACTGGCATTGGATTTATATTATTTTTCTATGATGTGGAAAAAACGCAAGGGAAATTGGGATAAAAAAGATAAGGAAATGCTGACTAAAGAATTAGGAGCAAAGATCGATCTATTAAATCTTCAATGGATTTACCGAGCAAAGAAATATTACCATATGCTTGCACCAGATATTTACACATTGTTAATTCCGATTCAACATAAACTTTCGAATCAGGAATTTAAAGATCTGGTCGAAGCGCCATCAGTGGAAGAATTCAAAAGAAGATTAAATGAAACTTATTACGGAAAGAAATATGAGTTCGGAGAACAGGTGCAGATTGAGAGTATTGTGAATGAATGTGTGGAACATATCTTAACGATCGCTTACAGAAACCATCCGTATTCTCTGGCAAGTATACAACAATATTTATTTTTAAAGGAGGAAGAGATTTATAAGATCACCACGGCACTGGAATGTATCCGCTATGGATTATCACAACGGGAGACATTACAGTATCTGGTGCAAAAGCAACGACGTCAAGGAGGTAATGCATCATGATCGTAAAGATGAAATTCTTAAGCATTTCCGGACCGAGAACTGATATTGACAGGGTAAGTGCATCTTACCTTTCCAAATACGAAATGCAGCTGGAAAATGCGATTACAGAATTGAAAACGACAGATAACCTCATGCCGTTTATGGATGTGAATCCTTACAAAGAACCGCTTTCTAAAGCGGAACAGTATGTATTGATGCTTGCACAGCCAAAAGGAGAGATGGATACATCTCTTACGGCAGATGAGATCCTGACAATGATCAGGGATCTCAATCATGATTATCTGGACCTTAAGGCAAGGGAAGACCGGTTAAAGAAGCAGAAAGAAGAATTATTAGAAAAACTTCATGAACTTGAACCGTTTCAGCCTTTAGAGTTAAATTTAAAAGAAGTTTATGGCTATCAATATATGAAAGTCAGATTCGGACGAGTAAACGTAGAGTATTATCAGAAACTTGAAAAATATTTATTCGATGATCTCAATGCAATTTTTTTAGAAGGAATCCGAAATGAAAATTATGTGTATGGATGTTATTTTGCGGCACATAAGGAGATGGGAAAGATTGATTCTACCTTTAAATCTCTGCATTTTGAAAATATCGCACTTCCAGACGATTACGAAGGAATGCCGGCAGAGATCTGCAGGAATTTAAGAAATCAGATCGATGAGATTGAAAAAGAAATTGAAAATGTCCAGAAACAGATGAAAGATTTCTTATCAGTCAAGGCAAAGAAGATTCGAGGAGCGAGATATAAGTTAGAAGAATTATCCAATAACTTCGATGTGCGTAAAATGGCAGCCTGTATGGAAAATGAAGAACAGGAAGATTACTATATTCTCTGTGGATGGATGAGTGAAAAAGATACACAGGCATTTATTGAGGAGACAAAAGATGATGATAGGATCACGATCATTGTTGAAGAAGGAAGAGAAAAATTCTTCGGTGATCCACCAACGAAATTACAGAATCCCAAATTCTTCAAACCATTTGAAATGTTTATCAGAATGTATGGACTGCCATCTCATGATGAGATGGACCCAACCATTTTCGTGGCACTGACTTATACCTTTATCTTCGGAGCGATGTTTGGGGATGTTGGTCAGGGATTGTGTTTGTTTGTCGGCGGGGGATTACTATATAAGATCAAGAAATGGAATCTAGCAGGAATCATTTCTGTTGCCGGAATTTTTTCTACATTCTTTGGCTTTATGTTTGGAAGCTTCTTTGGATTTGAAGGAACGATCATTAAACCAATGTGGTTATCGCCAATGCATGCGATGATGAAATTACCGTTTGTTGGGCAGTTAAATACTGTATTTATCGTGGCAGTTGCATTTGGTATGGCACTGATCCTGCTTGCGATGGTATTTCAGATCATCAATGCAAAGAAACGTGGGGATAAAGAAAATTTATTCTTCAGCCCAAATGGAGTTGCAGGACTTGTATTTTATGGATTCCTTGTCTTAACGATCGTGCTTTATATGACAGGTCATAAAACACCAGGAAATATCATGATGATCATTTTCCTTGGAATTCCAGTGATCATGTTCTTATTAAAAGAACCATTAGGACAGCTCGTGGAAGGAAAGAAACCAAAAGCAGAAGGCGGCGTTGGAATGTTTCTGGTGCAGGGATTTTTTGAATTGTTCGAGACGATGTTAAGTTTCTTCTCTAACACGATCTCATTTGTGCGTATCGGGGCATTTGCAGTGAGCCATGCGGCTATGATGGAAGTTGTTCTGATGCTCGGAGGGATCACAGATGGAGCAGGAAATCCAAACTGGATCATCATTGTTCTTGGAAATATTATCGTGTGTGGGCTAGAAGGTCTGGTTGTCGGAATTCAGGTATTGCGTCTGGAATATTATGAAATGTTCAGTCGTTTCTATACGGGATCAGGAAGAGAATTCCATCCGTATGACAATCATGCAGGCAAGGAAAATTAGGAGGTATCGGTTATGACATTAGCAATCAAATTAGCGATCATCGCAGCATTAATCTTAAGTATATTTATTCCATTTGGTTATTTTCTTCATGGAGAGAGAACAAAGAAACGTTATAAACGAAGTATTGCATTTAACGTTTTTTTCTTCTTCGGGATCATTGTGATCGCCGGAGTGATGATGTTTGTCACAGATCCGGTACAGGCAGCACAAGCAGGTTCTGATGTAGGAATGGCTACAGGACTTGGATATCTGGCAGCAGCATTATCAACAGGACTTTCTTGTGTTGGTGGTGGTATCGCCGTAGCGAGTGCCGCAAGTGCAGCTTTAGGAGCGATCAGTGAAGATCCAAGTGCATTAGGTAAATCACTGATCTTCGTAGGTCTGGCAGAAGGTGTATGTCTGTATGGATTGATCATTTCATTTATGATCATTGGTAAACTTGGATAGATCAGGAAGTGATAGTTATGAAGATGTATTTGATCAGCGATAACTTAGATACATTGACAGGAATGCGGTTAGCCGGGGTTGATGGGATCGTAGTTCATGAAAGGGATGAATTAAAAGAAACGATCGAGAAAGCTATGAGTGATCCAGAGATTGGGATCGTGCTTTTGACAGAGAAATTTGGAAGAGAATTTCCAGAATTGATCGACGAGATCAAGCTGGAGCGGAAAATGCCGCTTCTGATCGAGATTCCTGACAGGCACGGAACTGGACGGAAGAAAGATTTTATCACGTCTTATGTCAATGAGGCGATTGGATTGAAATTGTAAGCCGGCTGTAGAAGGAAGGTGACAACATTGACAGTAGAAGAAAAGATTTCACATATCAGAGAAGCTGCCATGGAAGAAGCAAGAGCCAGAGGAAATGAAATCATAGATCAGCATCAGAAGGCATTGGAAGGCGTGTTCAAAACACATAAACAAGAAGCTGTGATGCAGGCAGATACGAGGATCAAGACCGAAACAGCATCGGCAAGGCAGCAGTTAAATACAGTAACATCCAAAGGGCAGCTAAAACTTCGAAGACAATTAAGCCGAGTGCAGAATGAATTAAAAAATAAATTGTTTGAGGAAGTCCGGGAAATGGCAGAAGAATACATGAAAACCGAAGCGTATAAAGAATTACTTGTATCCTATATTGCAAAAGCGGCGAGATTCGCAGATGGGAATCCATTGACAATCTATATTAACAGTTCGGATGAGGACAAAAAAGAATTCCTCGAAAAACGAACTGGAATGACAGTAACAGTCAGCGAAGAAGATTTTCTTGGAGGAATCCGTTCGATTATTCCGGGAAGAAATATCTTGATCGATCATTCATTTTCAGGTGCTTTGGAGAAAGAATACGAAGAATTTACCTTTAAAGGGGGTGTGACAGGTGAGTAAGACTGGAACAATTTATGGAATTAACGGACCTGTCATTTATCTGGCTGGAAATACTGGATTTAAGATGTCAGAAATGGTTTATGTCGGCAAAGAAAAATTAGTTGGAGAAGTCATTTCTCTGGATAAAGACCGTACGACGATTCAAGTATATGAAGAAACATCAGGATTAAAACCGGGCGAGATCGTGGAAGCAAGCGGGGAGGCAGTATCCGTCACATTAGCTCCCGGAATCCTTGATAACATTTTTGATGGAATTGAACGTCCCTTAGAGAGGATCGCAGAAAATGCAGGTGCATTTATCACAAGAGGTATCAGCGTAGATTCGCTTGATATGGAGAAATTGTGGGACACAAAATTAGTTGTCAATGAAGGAGATGTTCTTCATGGCGGTGATATCTATGCCCAAGTGCAGGAAACAAGAGCCATCGTACACAAATGCATGGTGCCGCCAGATCTTACAGGAACGGTTACTTTTGTGGCATCTGATGGAGAACATGCGATCAAGGATCATATGATCACGTTAAGATTGGACGATGGAACGGAAAAACAGTTAACAATGATCCAGAGATGGCCAATCAGGGTTCCAAGACCTGTTCACGACAGGATTCCGGCATGTGTGCCACTGGTAACAGGCCAGAGAATACTGGATACAATGTTTCCGATTGCTAAAGGTGGAACTGCGGCAATTCCAGGTGGTTTTGGTACTGGAAAGACAATGACACAGCATCAGATTGCGAAATGGTCCGATGCGGATATTATCATTTATATCGGATGCGGGGAACGTGGAAATGAGATGACACAGGTATTGGAAGAATTTTCAGAATTAGTTGATCCAAAGAGTGGTAATCCATTGATGGACCGAACAACACTGATCGCCAACACATCCAATATGCCGGTAGCAGCACGTGAAGCATCTATTTATACAGGACTTACGTTGGCAGAATATTACCGTGATATGGGATATGATGTCGCGATCATGGCGGATTCTACTTCAAGATGGGCAGAAGCGTTAAGAGAATTGTCCGGTCGTCTGGAAGAGATGCCGGCAGAAGAAGGATTTCCGGCATATTTAGCTTCCAGATTATCAGCTTTTTATGAGAGAGCTGGAATGATGCACAACTTAAATGGAACGGACGGTTCTGTAACGATCATCGGTGCAGTATCTCCGCAGGGAGGAGATTTCTCAGAGCCAGTTACACAGAATACCAAACGATTTGTCCGTTGCTTCTGGGGACTTGATAAATCCTTGGCTTACGCAAGACATTTTCCAGCGATTCACTGGTTAACGAGTTACAGTGAATATCTGACAGATCTCGGCGGCTGGTACAGAGATCATGTATCCCCCAATTTTGTGGACTATCGAAATCGTCTGATGGCGATCTTAAATCAGGAAAGTAGTTTGATGGAGATCGTAAAACTGATCGGTGGGGATGTTCTTCCAGATGATCAGAAATTAACGTTAGAGATCGCAAGGGTGATCCGATTAGGATTTCTGCAGCAAAATGCTTTCCATAAAGATGACACCTGCGTGTCCATGGAGAAGCAATTTAAAATGATGGAAGTTATTTTATATCTGTATCAAAAGAGCAGGGAACTTGTAGCGAGAGGAATGCCAATGAGCGTGCTAAAAGCAGAAGGGATCTTTGAGAAAGTCATTGCGATCAAATACGATGTTCCGAATGACAATCTGCAATTACTGGATCTCTACCGTAAACAGATTGATGATTTCTATGATGCAGTACTGGAAAAGAATGCATAAGGAGGCGGTCATTTTATGGGAATTGAATATTTAGGACTAAGTAGCATCAAAGGTCCGCTTGTCATTCTGGAAGGAGTACAGGACGCATTTTTTGATGAGATTGTCGAATTTACGGTTGATGGAAAAACGAAAAAAATCGGAAGGATCATTGAATTATACGAAGATAAAGCGGTGATTCAGGTATTTGAGGGAACGGAAAATATGTCCCTTGATAATACAAGAACAAAATTAACTGGACACCCGATGGAAGTCTCTCTTGCACCAGATATGCTAGGAAGAACATTTAACGGAATCGGAAAACCAATCGATGGATTAGGACCACTGATCACCGATGTCAAACGAGATGTCAACGGCCTTCCATTAAATCCGGTCCGCAGAAAATATCCAAGAAATTATATCCGTACAGGTATTTCAGCAATTGACGGATTAACAACACTGATCCGTGGACAGAAACTTCCCATCTTCTCAGGAAACGGACTTCCACACGATCAGCTGGCAGCCCAGATCGTAAAACAGGCATCCTTAGGAGATGGTTCAGATGAGCCATTTGCGGTAGTCTTTGGAGCAATGGGTGTCAAACATGATGTTGCAGATTTCTTTCAGAAGACATTTGAGGAAAGTGGTGTTGCAAATCATGTATGTATGTTCTTAAATCTTGCAAATGACCCAGTTGTAGAACGATTGATCACACCAAAAGTAGCCTTAACTGCAGCAGAATATCTTGCATTTGACTGTAATATGCATATCTTAGTTATCCTGACAGATATGACATCGTTTGCGGAAGCGATGCGTGAGGTATCTTCATCCAAAGGAGAGATTCCATCCAGAAAAGGATATCCAGGATATTTATATAGTGAACTAGCGACACTTTACGAACGTGCAGGAATCATCGAAGGGGCAGAAGGTTCGGTCACACAGTTACCGATTCTTACAATGCCAAATGATGATATCACCCATCCGATTCCTGATTTAACTGGTTATATCACAGAAGGGCAGATCGTACTGGATCGTAACTTAAACGGACAGTCCATTTACCCACCGATCAGTGTCTTGCCATCACTTTCTCGTCTGATGAAAGATGGAATTGGAGAAGGATACACAAGAGAAGATCATCAGGATCTTGCAAACCAGTTATTTTCCGCTTATGCAAAAGTGGGAGAAGCAAGAAACTTAGCATCTGTTATCGGAGAAGATGAGTTATCTCCAATTGATAAAAAATATCTGGAATTCGGAAAGGCATTTGAGGAACGATACATCGGTCAGGGGCCGGGAGAAAATCGTTCCATGATCGAAACATTGGATCTTGGATGGGAATTATTAAAGATCCTGCCAAGAGAAGAATTGGATCGAATCGACACGAAGATCATCGATAAATACCTGCCAAAAGAGCAGGACAGCTAAAGGTGGTGAGACTATGGACCCACGAGAATTCCCGACCAAAGGAAATCTGATCGCAGCCAAGAATTCTCTTGCATTGGCAAAACAGGGTTACGATCTGATGGATAAAAAAAGAAATATTCTGATTCGTGAGCTGATGGATCTGATCGATGAGGCGAAAGATATACAGGAAGAGATTGATACAACATTTACAAGAGCGTATGCATGCCTTCAGAGGGCGAATATCCAACATGGGATCAGTAAGGTAGAAGAACTTGCTTATACGGTTCCAATCGAGGATTCGATACAGATTCAGACAAGAAGTATCATGGGAACAGAGATTCCATATGTGAAATATGATGCACATGAGAATCAGTTGACGTATGCGATGGATGGGACATTTGAGTCAATTGATATTGCAAGAGAAGCGTTTCGGCAGGTGAAGGATCTGACGATCAAGCTTTCTATGGTGGAAAATGCAGCTTATCGGTTGGCAACGAGTATTAAGAAGACACAGAAGAGGGCAAATGCTCTTAAAAATATTACGATTCCAACTTATACTGGATTGGTTTATAAGATTTCGAATGAGCTGGAAGAGAAGGAAAGAGAGGAATTTACACGGCTTAAAGTGATTAAGCGGATGAAGCAGAAAGGTTAAGGCGTGTGAAATCAAATAGTAAAAATGGAGGGAATCCTGTATGGCAGGATTCCTTTTATAATAAGCTTTTGCAATAATGAAATGTAAAACAATGGAAAATATTACAAAAATATCTTGAAATAAATAGAGCATCTTGGTATAATTCAAATTACAAAAATTGGATATTAATGTAAAAAGGAGGAAGGGCATGAAAGATACCATTTATTCAAGAGAACAGTATTTAAGAAAAAAGGCAGCAGAAAAAGAACCATTAAACATTCAATTGACAAACAATTATGCATTTCGCAAATTATTTAAAATGAATTATATTGCAAGAGGATTTTTGATTGCATTATTGGGATTGGATGAAGAAGATGTTGTGAAGCTAGAAGTTATTGATCCGTTTGAAGAGGGGGAGAATGAAGAAGAAAAAGAGGGAATTCTGGATATAAAAATTTATTTAAACGACAATAAGAAAATTAATATTGAAATGCAGAATCGTTATCAAGAAGACTGGACAGAACGAAGTTTGTTTTATAATTGCAGAATGTTTACGGAAGGACTTTATCATGGACAGCCATATGGCGATTTAGAACCATGTATTCATGTTGGGATTTTGGATTTTGATTTAATGAAAACACCTGGATTTCATCATCATATTAAATTATTAGATATAAAGACAAACGAGGAATATAGTAGTAAGTTACAATTTCATGTGGTACAATTAAAACAAGTAGAATCAGCAACAGAAGAAGAAAAACAGACAGAATTGTACTATTGGGCGAAATTACTTGCGGCAAAGGATTGGAAGCAGGTCGAGGAAACAATTCGTGGGAACCCATATAGAGAGGCGGTGAAGAATGAGATGTATAAGATGAGTCAGGATGAGAAAGAACGGTATTTATATCTGAGAGAGGAAATGGCAGTGAGTGACGAGGTGAGCCGGATGAGAACTGCTAAGGATGAGGGAATACAACTGGCAAAGAAAGTTTTCAAGTTATCTCAAAAGGGTTATACTGCAGCACAGATAGCAGAAGAATGTAACATTGAAGAATCCGAAGTGAAAGAGATATTAGCATGAATTTAATCAAAACAAAAGGACAGAAGATTGCTCCAAATTATCAATCTTCTGTCCTTTTGGCCCTTTTCCAGAAATCACATATTCATAGCTTTCAAAAAGAAAACCTTGCCACCAAAATTTCCAGATTTCAATATAAGCTGTAAATGCTCATCTTCTTCAGGGATTAAAACAGGAACCCCAGGGCAGATTTCCTGACCGATATAAAAAGCGGTATACCCTAATCTTGAGGTCACAGCTCCAGAAGTTTCTCCACCAGCAACAATGATTTTGTGATAGTTATGATCTTTTGCATAAACAGCAATGGAAGATAGAATAGACTCTATTTTCCTGGCAGCTGTATAAAGTGCAGAGGATTTTTTTTCTGTTTTAAAATTTTTCAACACAGCATCACTATATATTAACAATGGACTTTTCTGCTCATCAATAAGTGATGTTATGTAAGTCAGATCATCACTGGATTCATTGATAGATAAACATTCATAATTTTCGCTAAAATGTTGTATTTGCAGCCTGGTAGCTTTTGAACAGCTTCCACATAAAATGATCGTGCGGTTATCAAAAGATGTCTGAAAAATTTTTTCTGGAGAAGAAAAATCAAAAAGAAATTCTAATAATCCACTTCCACCACTATAGAGAAAATTATCTCCAAAACAAGATACGATTCTTTTAGCATCCTGAGAATCAGAATAATCAGGGACAATATAAAACTTTGAATCTGATCTCATTCTCTCTTCCAGAAATGACGTTAAAGACTCGTTTCGTTTCAGTACAAAACAAGGGTATTTGCTTTGTAGTTCCATAATTTTAGGAATATAAGAATCCCACATGGGATTTAACGGGTGATCTTTTAAAGGGCTTTCTGATAACTTTTGATGATTCACATAAAGAATGCCATTTTCAACAGTACGCCCATTTACTGGAAGGGATGGACAGAGAATGCTGTAAGGAAGATCATAGTAGTCGAGAAGGAAATCCATAACAGGTCCAATATTTCCTTTTGGTGTAGAGTCAAAAGTAGAGCAATATTTATAATATAAATGTTCAACATGATACTGATCTAAAAAGAGCAGAACGTCATGAACTTTCTTAAGCGCATCAGATACAGGAATACTGCGTATTTTCAAGGCAAAAACTACACAGTCACAATCAGGAAGAGTTTGAGGGATTCCTGTTAACAAAACAACATTTGCGTGTTTCCGTTTTAGAAAACTTGCGGCATCTGCCCCGCCTGTAAAATCATCTGCAATAACAGCAAGTTTTATATGTTTCATAAGTATGCCCCTCCGTTAAAAAACTAAATGATTCCAACAAACGATATTACTCAGGAAGAAATTGTGTAAGATCAGTTTCTTCATCGTAAACACGAAGCATTTCAATATCTTTGATTTCAAAAATAATAAGATCAACGGTTGTCAGTGTTGGAGTATATCCTTTTACAATATGACCACCAAAGACATTACCAGAAGCATCACACATTGTCGCATGAAAATGTGTGTCATAGGCATTATTATTTTGACAAACAACACCGGTTCCATTTAGAAATTCTACTGGGCCGTCTTTTTGCAGAACATTCCCATATCCAGCGCCGACTTTCGCATCTTCTTTTGGAACAAGATACATATAACCACATTTTTTAAAACTTCCAAAACAGGTAACATAAGCATGTTTAATATTATTTTTTTTACATACTTCTTCAATACCTTCGATCAAATCTGTGTCGGGCAGTAATCTTGCAGCAACTGTTTTACCTGTAGTTCCGCAGGCATCATGAAAACGTATCATAATAAAATCCTCCTTTAAGTTTTTATTAGTATAAAACATAAATTTAAAAAAGTACAGGAAAAAGTATATTTTTTTATGGTCAAAATTAGCTTTTTCACCGTTAAAAACCATCGAGACAAAATTTATGGATAACTTTAATATTTGTAAATTCATACCTAATCCCCGCACAGACGACGTTATCAATACAATAAATTTTGTTTATGAAACGGCGCCTCACTCCCTGCCTCAAAATAAACTCGACGTCATGTATAAAGTCCATATCGTAATTGACGGAAAAGGCGAGTTATACGCGGGAACAC
>ERZ832317.4350-NODE-4350-length-13817-cov-5.658480_pt1 | contig 13817 bp, 8 predicted proteins | sample MGYA00519695_ERZ832317 | MGnify/ENA primary metagenome ERZ832317 (study PRJEB31850, sample SAMEA3708726) | human gut metagenome | biome: human gut; feature: human-associated habitat; material: faeces | place: China | collected 2014 ...
ACTTTTTGGAGTTCTTAGTAAAAGTGATAGTAAGAAATGATCATTTATTGATTGTTAAGGAAGAGAGAATGATGATAAACAGGGAGATTGAAAATTTAATAGTTAAGGCTCTTTTCAAAGAGATTACGGACGATGAACAGAGACAGTTGGACGAGTGGTTGAACGTGTCTGAAAGTAATCGTATTTTCTTTGAACGCTTACATTCGGAGGGGTATCTGAAAGGAGCAATTGGGGATCGTAACCGGGAGTTGAGAGAGGAAAGTTGGAAGAGGTTGGAGAGAAGGACTGTTGGTGAAAAAGGCCGAAAGATACGTTTATTTGTGTTGCGGGTTGCTGCTATGTTGGCTTTACCTTTATTGGTGGGGGGGATTATGTGGTATATGTCAGAGCATGGCATGGCAGATTTGCCTTTAGCTAATCAAGAAATTAAGGTAGGTGGGTCGAAGGCTGTGGTTACTTTATCAACTGGAGAACAGTTATCGCTTTTTGGGGATACAACTGTATGTGTGAATGATGGGTTGGCAACGTTGGTTAACACGAAAGATACGTTGAATTTCATGAAAGGTGATCATCCTGTTGTTGTTGATAATAGTTATAACGTGATTCAGATTCCGCGGGGAGGGGAGTATATCGTGCGTTTGGAAGATGGAACAACTGTTTATTTGAATTCGGAGTCCGAATTGAGAATTCCGGTACATTTTGGGAAAGACGAGAGATTGGTTTGGTTAACCGGAGAGGCTTATTTCAGCGTGAAACATGAGAAAGATCGAAAGTTTGTTGTAAGAACGAACAAGGCGGATATAGCCGTGTTGGGTACAGAATTCGGGGTGAGAGTTTATTCGGGGGAAGATGAATTGCTGACCACGTTGGTGAAAGGTTCCGTTGAGGTAAAGAGTGATCATGATATACACCGAATTGTTCCCGGTGAGCAGGCTACAGTGGATAACATGGGGAAAATAGAGGTCCGAGAGGTGAATGTGGATGAGTTTGTGGCTTGGAAATCGGGACGAGTTGTATTCGTGAATGCTCGTTTGGAGGATATTATGGATGAATTACAGCGGTGGTATGATTTTAATGTTTTCTATTCGTCTCCGGAATTGAAAGAGTTACGTTTCACGATGGATATTATGAAATATAAGGAGGTTTCAGAGATATTCGAGTTGATGGAGAAGATTAAAAAAGTATCATTTAGCGTGAATGGAAATAATGTAATATTAAAATAGAAAGAGAGTGATACCGCAAATATCACCCCCTTGTAAGTCTTTAACAGACTAATGTAAAATCTAAGTACAAAGTTATGGAATTTAATTAAAAGAAAAAAGGAAAAGCTAAGCATTTCTGCCGCAAACAGAAAGACACGAAAAAGAGAAAAACAGACTAATGTAAAATCAAACAAATTACCTTTATGAAAAAAGAACGCAAGTGTTTCCGGGTTATTCCCCGGTGGCTATGCCATTTACTACTATCGGTGAAGATTGTACTGGTTTCAGTATCGTTTTCATTCGCACAACAGAACACGGATCGGGTGAATCTTGATATGAAGAATGCTTCGTTGTCGGAAGTATTTGACGAGATCAAGCGCCAGACAAAATTGAGTTTCATGTTCAGTAATGATGACGTGAAACACGTGCAACGGAAAGATTACGTGATTAAGAATGCAACGCTTGATGCAGCTTTGAAACAATGTCTGGAAGGCACCGGGTTGGAGTATGAATTAACCAGTAATCAAGTTGTTATTATTCGCAAAGCAGCAGTGAAGGCTGAGAAGATAGAACGGGTGACGTTATCCGGGGTGGTGAAAGATCAGAAGGGCGAGACTCTACCGGGAGTTACCGTTATGATCAAGGGAACCACGTTGGGAGGAACGACGGATATCGACGGGAAATATGCCTTGACGGTACCCCTTTCGAAAGATATGGTTCTTGTTTTTTCTTTTGTCGGCATGGAGACACAGGAAGTTGCTTATAAGGGACAGAGTAAGATTGACGTGACGTTGGCCCCTTCCGTAACGGAAATGCAGGAGGTTGTGGTTACTGGTATTTTTACTCGAAAAGCAGAAAGTTACACCGGGGCTGCTAGAACCGTAAAGGCCGAGGATTTGGCAAAGGTGGGTAATATGAATGTACTGCAAGCATTGAAAAATATCGATCCCTCTTTTCAAGTGATTGAAAGTAATCAGTTCGGTTCTGATCCGAATCGGGTTCCGGAGATACAGATGCGTGGTGCTTCTAGTTTTACGGATATGAAGGATAAGTATCAAACAAATCCTAACCAGCCGCTTTTTATCGTGGATGGGTTTGAGCAGACAATCGAGAAAGTGATGGATATGGACATGAATCGGGTGGAATCAATCACGACATTGAAAGATGCAACAGCAAAAGCTCTTTACGGTTCTAAAGGAGCGAACGGGGTGGTTGTTATTGAAACAAAACGTCCTGCAATTGGGCAAATGACAGTAAGCTATACGGGTAGTTTAGATATTCAAGCGCCAGATTTGAGTAGTTATAATTTGTGTGATGCTTGGGAAAAGTTGGAAGTAGAACGTTTGTCTGGTATATACACGTCTTCTACAAATAATCCTGTCGGGCAACAACAAAGAGATGAGTTGTATCAAGCATTGAAAAAAGAAGTAGAGCGGGGTGTGGATACCTATTGGTTGAGTAAGCCGTTAAGAACTGGGGTCGGACAGAAACATTCTTTAAATTTTGAGGGTGGCGATGAGTTTATCCGTTATAATGTTAATGTTAGTTATAACAATGTGGCTGGAGTAATGAAAGGCTCTGATCGTAAGACGTATGGTGGAGGATTTACTTTTTCTTACCGTTACAAGTCGTTACTTTTTCGGGAACAACTTTCTTTGTTACATAATAAAGCAGAAAATTCTCCATACGGGACATTTTCTGACTATGCAAAATTGAATCCTTATTGGAGAACGCATAATGAGGATGGAACAATTCGTGAAATATTGAACCCGATTGAGGTTAGTTATGGAGATGATCCTATTTATAACCCATTAATAAATAAAACTTTGAATACAAAAGATGTTAGTAAATACACGGATATTACTAATAATTTTTATATCGAGTGGAATGTATTTAAGGATTTGAAGGCTACCGGACGTATTGGTTTTACTTCTCGTACGGATGAATCTGATATTTTTTATCCAAGAGATCACACCATGTTTCGTAAAGAGAATATGACAGATGAAGAATATTTCAAGAGAGGACAATATACCAAGCAAAATGGTAAGATGACAACTTTGACAACGGATGTTGCATTGAATTATTCTAAAACATGGAATGAGAAACACGTGTTATTTGCTAATACGCAATGGAGTCTTGGAGAGACAAAATCGGAATCAGTGACTTTCCAGGCAGAGGGATTTGCTAATGACAAGTTAGATTATATTACTCATGCACAGCAATATTTAGAGGGAGGTAAACCGAGTGGGAGCGAGTCTGTTTCCCGGGAGACGAGTATTTTGGCCTCGGTGAACTATTCGTATGATTCTCGTTATTTGTTTGACGGAAACTATCGGGCGAATGCTTCTTCATTGTTTGGTGCGGATAAGCGTTGGGGACATTTTTGGTCCTTGGGTATTGGTTGGAATATTCATAACGAGAGTTTTATGCAGGATTTCGGGTGGTTGCAGCGATTAAAATTAAGGGCATCTACCGGGTATACGGGATCTCAAAATTTTAATTCTTATCAGGCAATTTCGACATATAAATATTACTCTGATGAGGTGTATGATAATATTATCGGTTCTTACTTGATGAGTTTGGCTAATCCAGACTTACAATGGCAAAAAACACAGGATAATAATGTCGGTTTAGATTTGTCTGTCTTTGGGCGTGTTGATTTGACTTTCGATTATTATATTAAAAATACAAGTAATTTGTTGACCCCCGTGACGCTCCCGCCTTCTGCAGGATTCTCTTCTTACACGGAAAATCTGGGAAAATCACAGAATAAGGGTTTTGAGTTACAAGCAAGTGTTCGGGCAATTAATAACTCTGATCAGGATTTGCATTTGAATGTATTTGCCTCTTTGATGCATAACACGAATAAAATTAAGGAGATTAACGAGGCATTGTCCAGTATGAATGATAGTAAGGATTCCGATAAGGGATTAAATTATGATCAGGATACGAAAGAAAAGACCACGAAACCTTCTGTGAGATATGCAGAGGGGCAATCTATGAGTGCAATCTGGGCTGTACGTTCGTTAGGTATTGATCCTGGAACGGGAAATGAACTTTTTTTGACGAAAGACGGTGATCTTACTTATACTTGGGATTCGGATGATCAGGTCGTATGTGGAGATGAGTTGCCGAAATATACGGGAACATTCGGGTTTAATTTGGACTGGAAGGGATTTTCTGTTAATACGTCGTTCTATTATCGTTTGGGAGGGCAGATGTATAACCAGACTTTGGTTGATAAAGTTGAGAATTGTGATATGAATTATAATGTGGATCATCGGGTATATACAGGAAGATGGACGACTCCCGGACAAAAGGCCGAATTTAAGAAAATGACAGATCCGAATTATTTTACTCGTCCGACTTCTCGTTTTGTTCAAGATTTGAGTGAGTTGCAGATGACGTCGTTGAATATCGGTTATGATTTCAGAAATTGTAAGTTTATGCAGAAGGGGATTATCGAGCGATTGAAGTTATCTTTCTACATGAATGACGTGTTCCGGCTGTCCACGGTGAAGACTGAAAGAGGTACGGATTATCCGTTTGCCCGTTCTTTCTCTTTCCAGTTACAAGCGACATTCTAATTATTGGAGATTATGAATATAAATAATTGTTCTACCAAGTTATGAAGAAAGAGTTTATAAAATATAGTTTATTGGTTTTGGTTTGTTTCAGCATGATGGCATGTAATGACTGGCTGAGCGTGAAACCTAAAACTGAGATGGAAGCAGAAGATTTGTTTTCCACGGAAGCCGGATTTAAAGATGCTTTGGCCGGGGTTTACACGGCAATGACAAAATCTTCCTTGTATGGCCGGGAAATGACATATGGAATTGTTGATGTTGTTGCCCAGCAATGGGGTAGTATAGGTACGAATCATCGTTATGCAAATGCTCTTAAATATGAATACGAAGCTACAAATACAAAACCGATAATTGACACGTTGTGGAGTGGTTTGTACAATGCAATTGCTAATGCGAATAGTGTTTTAGCTTATATCGATAAATCATCGGTGATTTTTACGGGAGATAACAAACAGATAATAAAGGGAGAGGCTCTAGCATTAAGGGCATTTCTGCATTTTGATTTGTTACGTCTATTCTGCGAGAATGCGAAGAGTACTTCTGATGAAGATGGAATTCCCTATGTAGATGAATTGACCAAACAGGTGACAGTTTCTGTTTCTCCCGCAAAGGTGGTTGAACGGGTTATTCAAGATTTGACAGATGCGGCAACTTGCTTGGCTAATGATCCGGTTTTGACTGGCCGTGAAGTCTCAACGAGTGAGGATGATGGTTATCTGGTAAATAGGAATTATCATTTGAATTATTATGCCGTGATGGGATTGATGGCTCGTGTTTATATGTATGCTGAAAATACAACAGAGGCTCGTCGATGTGCAATGGTTGTTATTGATGCTCATAAAAATAGAAATGTGTTTCCTTGGGCAGATAAGAATGATGTGTTGAATGAGAAAAAAGAAATTCGGGATAGAACTTTCTCTAGTGAACATCTTTTTGCTTTGAATATTAAAAAATTGACAGATTATATCGAAGGATATTTTATGTCAACAAGCGTACCTTTGTTGACACGTGTTTCTCCGGGAACTTTATTTGTAGCTGGTAATGATTTCCGTAGTTTCTTCTTTGAAACGATGAATTATGTAGGGGATGTACCTTCTAAATTGTGGCAAATGGATGGAGTTACGGTGGATGGTCAATTACTTACTCCTAAACGAGATCGGATGCCGATGATTCGTTTGAGCGAGATGTATTATATCGTGGCAGAGTGTGATAAAGCTATTCCTGCTACTGCTGTGGCTCGTTTGAATGAAGTACTTGCTAGTAGGGGGTATGATGATTCAGAGTTGCTGGATCCTATTTCAGTGAATAGTGCGGATGCTGTGCAAGCAGAAATTTTGAACGAATATCGACGAGAGTTTATTGCGGAGGGACAGCTTTTCTTTTATCATAAGCGGATGAAGGACGAGAAGTTGAATGGTTACACGGTGAATTACGTATTCCCGAAACCGGATACAGAGATTGAGTTTGGAAAATAAAAATTAAGAATTATGAAATCGATAATAAAATATGTTTTACCGGTTTTGACAGGTTTGTTTTTCGTGTTAGCGGCCTGTGAAAAAGAAGACATCCCTTATTACAGCGATGTGGAACGGATAAATTTTGATTACACGTCAATGGGATTATCAAAGGATACAGTTAATATCGCTTATGGTTTTGTGACAGACCAGTATACGAATATTGATTTGGAGTTATTGTTGACAGGATATGCTAAAGATTATGATCGGGTGATCGGTTTGACGATAACGAGCGAAGACGGGGCCGTGGCAGGAACGAATTATGAAATTGCAGATAATGTCATTATGCCAAAAGGTGAGGTTTCAATATCGGTACCCTTGAAAGTATTGCGTTCGGAAGACTTGATGACCACGGGTGCTAAATCTTTCTTGGTGAAATTAGTTGATTCTGACGATTTGGTGGCTGGGTTAAGAACAACTCTTTTCGTGACAGTTTCGGATGATATTCCAGATAAATGGATTGGAGATGAAGGATGGTTTATGAATCCGATTAGTCAGTATTTTGGGGAATGTAGTAAAACAAAGTACTTGTTTGTATATGAACAATTAGGTGTTTGGGATTTTTCCAGTTGGAGTTATTGGGGGATGATGGGTGATGCAGCAAAATTTACCCCGGCCAAGAGGATCTTGAAGGAAAAATTGGCTGAATACGAGGCTGAGAATGGTCCTCTTGTAGACCCTAAAGAAGGTAGAGTAACTTTCCCTGATTAATTTTTAAATGATAATGTTATGAATAAAAGATTTATAATAGAGATAATGTTATTGCTGGCTGTCGTTGCCGGATTGTGGAGTTGTTATGATGACAAAGGTAATTACGATTACAAGAATTTGATTTCTCTACAAATTGATACGTTAGGAATTAAAGCGGAACAAACAGCTTATCAGTTTGAGAATTTCAATGTCCCGGTAGAAGTGAAGTACGCGGGTGATGAGAAAAATTTGTCTTACGAATGGAAAATATATCCGCAGGACCCTAAAAAAGATGATGATGTGCAGAAATATGACTCCGCCGTGGTTTTATACACGAAAGCAGTTTTCGATACGATCATATATGAAGTTCCGGGTGCCTATTATTTGACATTGACGGTTACAGATAACGTTCAGGATTTGAAGGAATATTTCACAATGAAGTTGAATGTAGAGACGTTAGTTTCCAGGGGACTATGTGTGATGGATGAGAAAAACGGACTTTATGATTTGAATATAATCAAGAGTGCTAAACTATTGACCGATATAACAGCATCAGAAGAACAAGTTTATTATCACGTGTATTCCGGGGTTAATGATACGGAAGTGACAAATGGTAAATTCTTAGGCCGGGGAACGTATTCTGATAATAATGTACTTTATTTTTTTACTGAAAACGGTGGTTTGAAACTGGATGTAAATACATACGAGATCATGTCTAATGATTTTACTTCTTGGTTCTCTTTCCCGATGAGTGTTACTGCAGCTCCGGAGGCTTATGTGATAACAAGTCGCCCGCTTGAGATGATTGTGACGAATGGTTTAGTTTATGTTTGGGATCATAGGTCAATGGGAGTTACTACTTTTGGCGATCGTTTGGATGGGGATTATAAAGCAGCTCCTTATTTACCGAATATTTCGACAAGTTCTTTTTCATCCGTGATTTTTGACATGAAGAATAAACGTTTTGCTCCTATTAATCAATTTGGTTCAAACGTGGGGACTTTTGAGTCTACTTCAACGGGCGAATTCGATTTGAATGATATCGGTTCAACGAAAGAATTGAAATTTATGGAGAATGGTTTTAATTCTTACACGTATGCTGTTTTCTATGACACGGAGACTTCAGGTTATTCTTTATACGTGATGGATTTTTCAGGAGCGACAGCAACGCCTGTTAAGAAATATTCTATGGCGGATTGTGAAGGTTTAACAGAGAGTTCCCTTTACACTTTCGGAAACCAAGGGAATGTTTGTTTTTATGCATCCGGTAGTGATTTATATCAATACAAATATGCGTCGACGAATAAGGGTGCTGTGGTTCACTCATTCAGTGGTGAGACAATAACAGGCGTTGAAGTATTTAAGAATTCGGGACATGCTAAAGATGGTAAATTATTGATAGTTTCTACCGAGTCTGGAGGTGAGGGAAAGGTTTATTTGATTGACTTTAATGAGTTAACCGGAGCCATTACCGGGGGAACAGCTGATCCGTATACCGGGTTTGGTAGAATCGTTGATGTGTTGTATAAAGAATAAAGCTTAAAAACTCCCCGATAAACATCGGGGAGTAAAAATGTATGAATCCGTATGGAAAAGATTAGATTATTAGGAACCGGGATCATTATTTGTTTATTGATGATGTTTGTTTCATCGGTGAACGCACAGAAGTACAAATCCGTGTTTAAAAACCTGACTTGGGAACAAGCGGCAGAGTTGGCACAAAAAGAAGGAAAAATCGTGTTCGTGGATGCCATGCGAAAAGCTCGAACCCCGGAGGATCAGAAGAAGCTGGATGTCGCAGAACGGAAATTGTTTTCAATTTCGGAAATTATGGATTTTTGTGATCAGCACGTGATTGCTATTCAGATTGATATGGGGTCTGAGGCTGGTCAGGCATTTGCACCTAAATTAATGATGAATATGTACCCGACATATGGTTTTTTCATGCCTAACGGGGATATCCTTGGGGTAGTGAGTCCTTATCTTCTGGCACAAAAACCGGAAAAATTCGTGGAGGTAGGGAACAAAGCGTTGGAAGATGCTGAAGTGAAGAGAAATAATACACGTTCGATTCTGTTTGAAGAAATTAGCTTGAAGGATGCAATGGCGAAAGCGAAGAAAGAAAATCGATTGATTTTTATTGATGCTTATACGGATTATTGCCAACCTTGCATGTTGATGGTGAAGAATGTATTTTCATTGAATGATGTGGCTGATTTTTATAACCGGAATTTTATAAACTTGAAAATACATTTTGGGAAAGAAAAGGAGCTTGCTGAAAAATATGGTACGAGTGGTTATCCGGCATTCCTGTTTATCAATGGTGATGGAAAATTGGTTTATATGGAGGGTGGATACACGGAAGGAGATGAGTTTATCGGTTTCGGTAAGACGGCATTAGAGAAAGCCAAAGGGATAGAGTTTATCGAGGGAGATTGGAACCGGGCGTTAGAGCAAGCTCGACAAGAAAATAAACTTATTTTCATGGATTGTTATACTTCTTGGTGTGGACCTTGTAAACAGCTTGCGAGAACCGTGTTTACCGATCCTGATGCGGCAAACTTTTTCAACGAGCATTTCGTGAACTTGAAAATGGATATGGAAAAGGGGGAAGGGATAAATTTGAAAGATCGTTTTGGAGTGAAGGCATATCCGACATTGCTTTTTATTAATGGGCAGGGTGAAGTTGTGCATAGTCTGGTAGGGGCTCCTGGGTTGAAGGAATTAATAGAGCAGGTTCAGATCGCTTTTGAGGGGAAAGGATTGGCCTATGCAGATGCTGAATACCAAAAGGGGAACCGGGATCCGGAGTTCATTCAGGCATATCTTACTTATTTGGGAAATGCATCCTTGAGTGAAAAAGCAGGGGAAGTTAGTTTGGATTATTTTGCAACATTAGATAAGAATAATTTAAAAGAGAGAAAGTATTGGGATATATTTGTTAAGTATATAAATGATGTTGATTCGGATTTGTTTCAATACGTGTATGAACATCGGGATGAATTCTACTCTATTTATGGAGAACGAGATGTGAAACGGAAAATTCAGAACGTGTGGGGAGGTGGTGCTAACCGGTTTGTGAATAAAGAAGGAGATCAGCTGGTGTTGGATAAGAAAGGCTTTAAACGTTACGTGAAACGGATGGAAAAAGCGAACGTGGATGGTTGGGAAGATATTGCTTCAGGTGCGGAAATGATGAACGCGGAGAAACTTGGTGATTGGAAAACTTACATCGCTTTAGGAACGGAACGTATTAAACAAGGTAAAGTTTCTGATTTACTGCTTTATAATTGGGGATTACGGGTAAATAAGCAATGTAAAGATAAGGCGTTAAGATTGTTAGCGGCTCAATGGTTTGATGATGCGGCAGTCAAAGCGGCAAAAAATGAGGTAGAAGGAAAGGGTAATATGATGTCTTATCGGACATTTTTCGAGAAACTGGCAAAAGATTTAAAGGCCGACGTGCAATAGACAAAGAAATTTTAATGAACTAAAATGATATTTATGGGAAAGATTTTAAGATTATTGTTATTCGCTTGTATGCTAATTAGTACAAGTAGTGTTTTTGCTCAAAAAACGATCACGATCAAAGGAAAAGTGAAGTTTCCTTATAACCGATTCAATATGGAGATTGTTGAGCGGCAGGGATTCGACAAGACGATTATCGATTCATGCAAGGTGAAAGATGATGGGACATACGAATTTAAAATGAAGGTGGACAAACCGGGAGTTTACACGTTGGATTGTCAAAAGTGGCAATCCGTACAATTTTGGGCAGAGGATGAGGATTTGGAGATCAATTTCAGGGGAGAGGACACGGCTAAGATAAAAATAAAGAATCCGCCTTACGTGTACATTAATGGTGGGCCAAACAATGAGGTTATGAATTTGATGAATTGGGATGGATACCGGGGATACCAGTTGATGATCGGCGTTTCTCAAGGAGTATACCGTATTCCGGGGATTGATGATCAGGCAAAGCAGGAAGTTTCCGGTAAATTTTACGATATGTTGGGGAATGAATCGAGAGCGAGAATGAGATTCTTGGCCGAACATTATGCCGATCGGAATAGCGTGTTGGCCGTGTTACCGTCTTTGAGGGGAGAGGAAAACGAAGAGTTAGTACAACAAGTATTGGCTCGTTTGGAAAGTAAGAACCCCAATTATGCTCCCTTGTTGAAATATAAAGCAGAGATGGCTGAGGCGAAAGCTCAAAAAGAGCGTTTAGCTGAAGGAAAAGTTGCCCCGGAATTTTCATTCCCTACTCCTGATGGAAAGAAAAAATTAGGACCACAGGATTTTAAGGGGAAGATCCTCGTGTTGGATTTTTGGGCTTCTTGGTGTGGACCTTGTCGGGCTGAAATTCCTCACTTGAAGGAGGCTTATAAGGAATATAGCACCAAGGGGGTGGCATTCTTTAGTGTTTCAATTGATAAAGATGATGCTGCTTGGAGAAAAGCCATGAAGGAAGAGAATATGCCTTGGGCGCAAGCACAGGCTCCGAAGGCTGGTAAAGACGTGATGAAACAATACCAGTTCTCGGGAATCCCTTATATTTTGGTTTTGGACGAGGAGGGGAAAATCGTGGCAAAGAATTTGCGGGGAAAGGCATTGACGGATAAGCTAGAGGAATTACTTAGTGGTAAAAAGAAGAGCGTGGCGATGCCCGCGATGGGAATGTAGTAGAAAAGGGGCAGGGGGATGGCGTGTAAGGTTGGGAGTAAATGCTTCTTCTTATCACACAGTTCTTTGCATGCATCTCCCTATTTCTTTTAGAATATATAACGGTAAAGGAAATGAGAATATTACTTTGTTTGGTATTGATGTGTTGCATGTCCGGGTTGGTTTCGGCACAAATGACGGCAGCGAAAAAAATACCGCCTGCTATCGAGAAAAAGATTGTGTTGAAAGCATCTGCTCAAAAAGTGTGGGATTACATCTCGGAACCGGCAAATTACAAGAAGTTTTCGGGCGTGAAGGAATTTACTTGCGAGGAGAAGGCTTTGAATGCTAAAATCGAGTTGACCGGGAAAGATGGTAAAAAAAGGAGTCAGTATATCAGCGTGATTGATTATGATGTCTTCAAGATTTGTTATTTTGTTATCCGATCGGATTACACGAACGATAAACAGTGGGTTTATGCTTTTGAAGTTCATCCCAAAGGAGACAAAAAATGTGAGGTCGTGTTGTCTGTTTACAATGGGTTTGACGAACTTTCGCCTGAATTCAAAAAAGGAATGAGCGAGGAATTCGACACGATTATTGCCAATTTGCAGAAGAAATTTAAATAATGATATTACGAGAGGATGTTCAATTAAAGTTTTATGTAATGAAGAAATTATTTGTATTAATCGTTTTGATGGCCGGGATTGTTTGGGGCGCAGAGGCTCAAAGCAAGGGGATTACTTTCGAACAGACGAAAGAATGGAAGAAAGTTTTGAAAAAGGCTAAGAAAGAGAAGAAATTGATCTTTATCGATTGCTACACTTCTTGGTGTGGACCTTGCAAGATGTTGTCATCGCAAGTGTTTACCCGTGAGGACGTGGGAAATCAATTTAATGCGGATTTCGTGAACGTGAAGTATGATATGGAAAAGGATGCGGATGGTGTGATGTTGAAAGATAAATTTGAAGTGAAGGCCTTCCCAACTTTGGTTTTCGTGGACCCGAACACGCAGCAGGTGGTTCATAAGATGGTTGGGGCTGGTTCTGCCGAGTGGTTAATGGAAGGAGGAAAGATCGCAAAAGATCCACAAAACAATTTGAGTGGTCTAACAAAGCGGTACGAGGCCGGGGAGCGGACTACGGATTTATTAAGTCGTTATTTGACTGCGTTATCCTCGGCTTACATGCAGGAGAAGCAAGGGGCTGTTGCTGCTGAATATTTGAATGCTTTGTCGGATGACGAGATTGTGACCAAGGATAATTGGGAGTTGATTAAAAAGAACGTGAGCGATCCGTTATCAAAGCCTATACGTCAAGTGATTGCAAATATCGGGCGTTTCTATGAAGTGGCCGGTAAAGAGGTGGTTGACTATAAATTGGAAAATTCGATCAAGGGAGCCGTGGCTGAAATTACGTATTGGCGTCCGGGAAACGGGGAGTTTGACGAGGCTAGAAATGGCGAGTTGATTAAATTACTTCAGTCTTTGGATTATGCTTTTATCCCGGGAGCTTTGGCTAGTTTATACACGGCCGAATATGTCCGAAAGGGGGATTATAAAGGAATGTTGAATAGTATGCGTGAGGCGTTCAAGTATAATGTGTTCAGAAATGGTGAAGAGCAAATGTATTTCCAAAATAATATCGAGGCGTTAGCCGGTTGTGACGACAAGACTCTCGTGCAGGAGGGAATCGATTGGATCGATGCCAGATGTACCCAGACAAAAGATTATTTTGCCAAAGCTAATTTGATGAATTCTAAAGCTCGCTTGTTGACCAAAAATGGGGATACGCTTGGAGCGGATAAGGCGAAAATGGAAGAAGAGAAATATAACGCAGAGGGAGAGAAAAGAAGTGGGGGAAAAGCAGTTAGAGCTATTCGAATGAATTAATAATGTTTTCTTTGTGTGATGAAAGCCGCTCCCGTGAAGAGCGGCTTTTTTATTTGTTTTTAGTGATTTTCGTGAAAAACAGAACGAAAAGGCCGATACCCACGATTGCTCCTATCGGGTAACCGATAGAAGGGGAGAGATATAAGCCGCCCACTTTATAAGGGGCAATCAAGAAATAGGTCGTACATACGATACTTAAAAACGTGGCAGGGATGGACATCATCCAATGCGCTTTCCCGTTTTTAGCCAGATAGGTGGCAGCCGTCCATAA
>ERZ832317.4357-NODE-4357-length-13800-cov-3.876173_pt1 | contig 13800 bp, 11 predicted proteins | sample MGYA00519695_ERZ832317 | MGnify/ENA primary metagenome ERZ832317 (study PRJEB31850, sample SAMEA3708726) | human gut metagenome | biome: human gut; feature: human-associated habitat; material: faeces | place: China | collected 2014 ...
TCAGCCGTTCAGATGCTTGGTCAGCCAGCCGATATTGCTGCCGACGCAGCAATACATTTCCGCTGGTCGTTCCTTCCGTTCGACAGAGGAACTTCCCCGAACGACTCAAAAACGAAATCGGTAAGCCCATTTCTGCACATTTTCCCATCAACGGCGGACTAGCTCCTGCTGCTCCAAAACAAATGATTCCATCTAAGTTGTGCAGTGGAAGTCTTGCAAGAATCATTTTCTTTTCCTGAACCACAACATTTTCCCCATCCAAGGACAAATACCGTTCTGGTGTCATAATATACAGTGTTTGTCGCAGCTGTTTCATTCTGATACCTCCTCTGTTGGCTTTAACATTGCTTGCATATAGGCAGCAGCAGACTGTGTTCCACAGAGAACCGGTAGGCAAAGCTGCTTCAAGGAGCATGCATTGCATGCCTTTGTTCGCCGAACTTTGGGTGTATGTTGTGTCCGGTATAACTGATGCATTTCCGTCAACATTGCAATTGTTTTTTCTCGCAGCTGCGTATCAATTTCTACTTTAGATCGCCGTCTGGTCTTTCCATAGTACAAATATCCGATTGGAATGGTACAGCACAGCATTTCTTCCAAACACATTGCCTGTGCAGCGAGTTGCAGACGGTCACAATCCTCTTTTTTTGCCTCTCCACGCTTATATTCAATGGGAATAATGTCATAAGTTCCCACTTTCCCATGAATGGAAACGCCTGTTTCTGAACGATGAAATTCTACGACATCACATTCTCCGGAAATGCCCAGCGTTGCAGAGGACACCGGCATTCCCCGGACAATGATTTGATTTCCTCTTGTTTCATGTCGTTCCTTATCATGAGCATTCTTATGAAAAATTTCGCCATCTACGGTTCGTACATTTTCCGCCCATTGCTGTTCCAGATGAATCAACGCCCACTGACGGCGACAAAAGCAAAAATGTTGAATGCCGGAAAGCATCAGATATTCATCTTCCGAATAACTCATGATAAAATTTGCAGTGTAACACCATCTAATGGCGTTACCTGTACATCGTAATCTTCAAACCGTTTTGGCTTTGTAATCCCTTCTTTTAAGGTGACCTGTAAAGACTGCTGTATTTTTGCTGAAGAATATTTTGGTGTCTTTCCGCTTTCCTGTTCCCACCAATACAATGCACAAACTTCCATACTACCTTCTGGACGAGCAGAGGATGCATCATTTTCCAATAAAGTTCTCATTGCTTCCTTAATTTTTTCTGCGTCTTCGTCACGAAAGCCAGTCTTTTCCGCCAACTGACAATTGATGCTGCCCTTTGCCAGATACAGACCAAATGCAACCCGGTGCTTCAGTCCCATCGTTTCAGGTCCTTTTTTTTCACTGCTTTCGTTGTTAACACTTTTTACAATCTGCATAGTGATAATGTCTATCGGATCCATACTTTTTGCAATGCTGATAGTAACAGGGCCTCTCACTCCAACAGAAGCAAAATCTCCCTTAAAAGCAAATACTTGTCCGAAACTTCTGACATCCAGCCACTGTTCACACGCCACTTTTTTTAATTCATCCCGATTTTTCTTAACTTTTTTCAAAGTTTCGCAGCCTTCTGCCCGTGCTTTCAAGCTGTCATAACCGTCTACCCGGTAGTCATTCGATTGAACAAAGATCGGTTCTCCCAGATCCATCAGCCGATTGCGAATCTTTCGTTTCAGGCAGACATCCGAAATTTCCCCGTAACCATCATAGTCTTCTCTTGGGCGGTTTCCACACAACGGATCACCGTTCGGATTGGCATTTTCTACGGAAATTAAAATGGCAAAGTCAATTTTTTTAGAAAGGGTACTCATGATTCTGTTTCCTCCTCATTGTTTGAATCGTTTTGGTTTTTACGCTTTTTATCAGCAGAAATTTTCTGCAATTGGCAACTATAAGCATGCAAATATTCCGGCTCTAGCTTGGAATTATCCATGAATGCCGTATGGTCAAACTGACTGGTAATTTCATCAATCATTGTGCAGTAATAATTTCGCTGTGTTTTTGGCATCGCAGAAAGATAAGGCTCTAACCGCTGCCGAATGACATTCCAAGTCCGATATGGCTGATTCACAAATGCCGTAAAGTATCGGCGTGCATTGGTGATTCTGGCATCATTGCCCTCTTTTTTATTCAGGACAACCGATTCTGCTACTTCCGCAACTGCCAGCAATCTGCCATACAGATAATCTCTGCGGGTACAGGTTTCATCCAGTTCCATGTTACATTCTCCTTTTTGTTCGCATATTTTTCTTCGCAGCATTCCGCAAGCACAGGCAACCACCAAATTCCAGTTGTATTTCTGTCCGTATGCCTGCGGATAAGCTGCCCGGTCACAAAGTGCCTGAAGCAAATCCATCGGAAATGCCTTTTTTTCCAGTACGCAGGGAAGCAATCGACTAATGGTGAACGGCATTAACTTGTCATCACATTTTAAAACATTCCCTTGTTCCGTTCCATATGCACAATTTACAATATCATACAGAGAAAATGAGAAAATCGAAAGTTTCTTTTTTCTCCAATATCGCCATGCGGTCTGTTCATGCCATGCCTGAAGCTGTTCAAAGAAAACAGAATGTTCCATCTGCGTATACATTGTCATGGAAAGTCGTCCAGTTGTTGCAGAATCCAGCACCATCACCGTGACATTGGAAAGCGGTTCTAATTTGCTTTCATATTCAAACAGCACATCTTTAAAATACGAACGATAACTGGTAAATGTATTTTCCTGTGACGATTCTGGTTTAAAATCGCTTGTCTGGTCATCAAATAGATTGAAATCAAAAGTTTTTCCAAAGGCTTCTTCAAAGTCAGAAAAAATTCCAGCGGAACTATTGGTAATACTGGGCAACTTTTTCAAGTCGCTTTCCCATGCAAGCAACATCATGGTTTTTCCAATCGGATTTCCCTGCCGCTGAATCATCCACCGCAAAGCGTTGTGCATTTTCTGTGAAAAATCATAGCCAATGGAAACCGCCTGCTCTTTGTTCTGAAATCTGCCTCGGTAAGAAAAACCGTTTTCATCATTTGCAGAAAACAGCTTTGCTTTATCTCCTGCATTTCTGATTTTATTTGGATGCTTATAAGAACATTCTGTCACTTTTCCGGTTGCATAACACAATTGTGGCACTTTTTGAGAAATATTTTGTTTTTGATTTTGAGCAATCCAACTTTCATATAATGTTGAATCCAACCAAGTTTCACTTCTCTTCGTAAAATCTTGTTGATAGACTCGAAAACGCACCTTATATTTTATTTGTACACTATCTAACTTTCCTGTATTATTTTCAAGACTTAATACAGATGTTGAAAGTAAATCTTTTATTAAACAACCTTTTTTCAAATAAATAAAAATTGCTCTTATTGCTGGATGAGAATACTCTCCTTCTGCCCAATTTTTTAATTGCTCCATATAGGCAATATACGACTTTTGTGCCTTTTCTTTCTTTTCTGGGACATAGATTGCACAATCTCCTGCAAGATAAATTAACTCATCTACCAGTGGTTTTGGTGTACCATTAGAAGTACGTGATGAATCTTCTGTTTCTGGAATAATTGTCACAGCATCTTTTTTGTCCTCGATTTTCTTTGCTGATTGAAATGTTCCATCTTCTGATAAGGTTACTTCAATCTGTACATTTGCTGTAGAATGTGCCACCGGCAACAAAACTGCGGTATCCCCATCAATGGGATGTCCACAAAAACGCTCATAAATCTGATAAAGCTCATCCGCCCAACGCAACATCATCACCTCCTAAAAATTCAGAAAGCCCTTTGAAATTTCCATGTTCTTCGCCGAACGGCTTGATTTCCATTTGCCGAACGTGCCGCTTGATGGTACACTCCTCCGGCCGAATAAATGAAATCACACCATTTTTCATGATTGGATTCCAAAACCGAACCGTCATCTGTCCCTTGTCTTCCGGCAAAACCGCTTCATCTGCATAAGTGATGCCATGATAGAAAAGGCCATACGGAAGTTCTCCAGAATGATCATAGAAGCCTGTTCCCTCTTCAAATGCACAAGGTTCTACATATCCCATGCATTCCCGTGTGCCAAGGAAAATATCTCGTCTTCCACCTCGTTCAATCATTCGCTTTGCAATGTTGTGATGCTTGTTTTCGTTGCGGTCGTGCTCCAGCTCTGGACGGTTGTCGTTCCATTCAAAATGTGCCCGTACATGGTAGCAAACATCTCGCAAATAGGTACAATAGGATAAGTCATTTCCACCGCTGTAATGAATCGGACGAATCCCTCTTCTTTGCGTCTGAATCCGGTTCATGACCCGTACAGCGTCAATATACCAGACAATTGTCGGCTTCCAGTAAATGCTATGCAGAATCCCTTTCAGTGCTTCGTAAGTTGGAATCGGATAGCTGTATTTTTCCAGCCCAGTTCGTGTTAAAACATCCGAAAATAACGCATCTTCCCCATAAACTTTAAATTCAACAATATTCTCATGAGTTGGTTTACTCATCTTCTCACTCCTTTTTTACTTTTATAGAAAGCATTCCTCCATAGAAATCATTCCATCTACACAAACTCCCTGCTCTGAGGAATAATATCCGGGCTTTAATGCAAGAACATCGGATTTCAATTGAGTCAACGCCTCTTTCGCTTCCAGAGCCTTTAAAGTTCCACTGTAGACAGAAACCAAATACGGCTGTGCTTTTCGCAGTAATTTCAAATATTCATTTTCATAAAATTCTCCATTTAAATCTAAAATTAAATCATTTCCTTTTCCATAGGGCACTAAAATATCTGTGGTCTGTTCCGCAATCACTTGAAATTTTTTGCCAGCTGTACGAAATGCCTGTGCATGATTTCTCAGCCTTGGCGGTATATTTTTATGCGTCTTGGCTTCTGCTCGTTTCGCATTGTTGGAATTGGTAGACAATAACCGCAGCAGTGTTTCATGATCTGAATCCGGCAGTGGATAAGAAAATTGATTTTGAAATGTCGTCAAATAACCTTCAAAATAGTTCTGCATGATTTGCGGATGCAGCAAGTCCTCTTTTTCATGAAAGAAGAGGATTTTTTTCGTAATCTCCTGCTCGTCTGCAATCTGTTTTAAAGCAGCAGCCAACTTTTCTTCTTCCAATTGTATCAAATAAACGGAGCAGCAATCATACTCCCCATTTCGATTGCAGCGACCTGCTGCCTGTGCAGCATGATCCAACCCTGACATCGACCGCACCACGCAGCGGAAAGAAATATCAACACCTGCTTCAATCAATTGCGTTGTTACGCAAATCAAAGGCTGATGGGCTGTCAACTGTTCTCGCATCTGTTGAATCACTGTTCTCCGGTGTGCTGGACACATATTCGTACTTAAATGTAAGACGGTTACAAATTCGCTGTTCCGTTCTTTTAACTTTTGGAACATTGTCAGAGCTGCTTGTTTGGTATTGACAACCAGCAACAGATTTCCATTTTTCTGATACTGTTCGGTACAAAAATCTGCTGCATCCTCATAGGAAAAAGATTTTTTCCCAGCTGAATGCAAAACCGTTCGCCGAAATGCATCAAAATCCGCCTGAAAATCAGTCGTCATGCTTTCTTGTTCATCTAATAGAATTGGGTATTCTGCTTGTTCCAGACAAGGTTGTGTTGCAGAACAGAGCACAACTGTGCTTCCACAGATATGTGTCAGAAAATTCATTGCCAAGTTAAACAGATGGATACACTTTGCAGGAATCGCCTGCACTTCGTCTATGATGATCACCGCACGGCATAGATGGTGCATTCTTCGTACAGAAGAGGATTTTCCATCAAAAAGAGCATTCAGAAACTGCACCAACGTGGTTGCAATCACGGACACATCCCAACGTTCTATTCGCATTTGATAATCAGACAGTTTTTCTGATTCTTTCTCATCATCTTCCAATTGAGAAAAGACATTGGAATGATGTTCCAAAAAGTTTTCTTCCCCTGCAATCTCTCGAATCACATCGCTGTTCTGCTCTAAAATAGAATTGAATGGTGCAATATAGAAAATCTGATCAATCTTATGTTTCTGACTATAATCAATCGCAAACCGTAAAGCAGACAGTGTTTTTCCGCCACCCGTTGGAACAACCAAGCGACAGATTTTTACGTCATGATTCGCAAATGCAGCACATCGGTCGGAAATATTCATTCTTTGGCGAGAAATGGCATCTATTTTCTTACGAAATGTCGTGCATTTTTCCTGCATCCGCTTCGCCATATCATTCCAAACTGCTGTTGATTCTTTGGGCGAAGTATATACAATGTCATCATTAAAATTTGCTGCATCTGTCTGATCGGCATCCATTAGAATAGACTGCATCAACCGTTCTAAAAAGCCCTGATAAAATGTAGGAATCACACATTTTGCATCATCAGAAAGATTCCGTTTCTCTTGTTCGCCCTTGGCAATCATTTCTTTGTAAAGCTGTTCCATTTTCTGCTGCATCGCAGCATACTCTTTCACAGATTCCAGATAATACTTTTGCAATGTTTCATTTGAAACGATTTCCGGTAGTGCACAAATGACTTCTTTATCATGCTTTCGATTAGAAATTCGTTTCTGAAAATAATCCTCCCCCTCTTCTGTAATCCAATCATGCAACCCGTGGTGAGAGAGAATCGTTCTCCCGATCAAAAGAGCAGCACCCATAGGAAAGGCATTCTTTTTGCACAAGATTTGTGATAAAGCAAAAAGATATTTTGCACCCATATAGCTATGGTCAATTTCTCCCCTTTTGGCATCACTCTTCCCACGAATGTATTCTGCAAAATCCGTGCACAATTTTCCAGCATCATGCAAAATTCCCTGCAACCAAGCAGTGTGGGACATCTGAACAGCTTGCCCAAATTCACTTGCGATTTTTGCGACATTGTTGCAGTGTTCAGAAACAGTCTGTTCTTTTTTATCCGATTCCCGAATATGAGAAATATATTCTATTGCAATCATCCTCTTTATTCATTTTTAATATGCATATATTTTATCATATTTTTCTCCTTTTTGCAATGTTTTTCTTCCATTTTTTGCTATATCCTATCTGATTTTCATAAAATTCGACATAATTCGACAAATTTCGACAAAAGCAAAAAATAAAAAAGCATTCTTACAGTTCCTTTCTGCAAGAATGCTTTCTCTGTAATTTCCTATTATAACACCAATAAAACCGTTCCAACGGTCAGCAGTCCCAAACCAATTCCAGAACGGCGATTCAATCGTTCCTTTAAAACGAAAGACGAAAACGCAATGGTAACCAGAATGCTCAGTTTATCAATCGGCACAACCACGCTCGCTAGACCATCCTGCAAAGCTCGATAATAGCACATCCAAGAAAGTCCGGTTGTCAGTCCGGAAAGCACCAAAAACAACAAATCTTTTCGGTTCAGTGCTCCCAAGTTGTGTTGCTGTCCAGTCACAAACACCATGACCCATGCCATAACCAAAACCACACACGTTCGGATGGCTGTTCCTAGGTTCGAGTCAACATTCTGAATTCCCACTTTTCCCAAAATAGAAGTCAAACTTGCAAAAACAGCAGAAAGGATGGCATAAAATAGCCATCCTTTTTTCGTTGTGGATTGCGGTTTGGCTTGTGTGCGTTTGGGCAACATCAAGAATGTACCTGCTCCAATCAGCAGCATACAAACGACTTTTTGCACAGTCAAAGCTTCCCCTAAAAAGAGAAACGCCAACAGCATCGTTAAAATGGTACTGGATTTGTCAATCGGTGCAACCTGATTGACATCGCCCAGCTGCAACGCTTGAAAGTAACAGAGCCAGCTTGCACCCGTTGCACAGCCGGACAGAATTAAAAATAAGAATGTTTTCCCGGAAATTGCTCCGATTCCGGAAATTGCCCCAGTCAGCAGCACCAATAGCCACGAGAACAACAGAACGACACCTGTTCGCAAAGCAGTTGCAACCGTAGAATTGATGTGTTGCATGCCGATTTTCGCTAAAACTGCGGTAACCCCTGCGAATATTGCAGACCCACACGCAAAAAGCAACCACATTTTTCTTCATCTCCTATGCGTGAAACCGATACCCTGCACCCCATACAGTTTCAATGTATTTTGGATGCGAAGGGTCTTCCTCTAATTTTTCCCGCAGACGATTGATATGAACCGCAACCGTTGCATTATCACCCATGGCATCCATGCCCCAGATGCGTTCATATAAGGTTTCTCGGTCAAAAACCGTGTCTGCATTCGTCACCAGAAACAGCAGCAATTCATATTCCTTGTTTTTCAAGCTGACTTCCTGTTCCCGAACAAATACCCGATGGGATTTCGGGCAAATCCGAATTGCTCCAACCGTAATTTCCTGCTGGGTTTCCTGCGGCGTTTTCAGGCGTTTGTAGGTTGCAATGTGTGCCTGTACCCTTGCCACCAGTTCCCCCGGAGAAAATGGCTTTACTATATAGTCATCTGCTCCCAATCCCAGCCCACGGATTTTGTCGATGTCCTCTTTCTTTGCGGTTACCATCAGAATCGGAATGTCTAACCGTTCCCGTAGTTTTCGGCAGAGTGTAAATCCATCCAGCTGCGGCAGCATCAAATCCAACAAAATCAAATCAAACGATTCTGTTTGTGCGAGGTTCAATCCAGATACACTGTCTGTGGCAATGGATACCGTAAACCCATTGATTTCCAGATAATCCCGTTCAATTTCTGCAATCGCTGTGTCGTCCTCTATGATACAAATATGACTCATGTTTCTACCCCCTTTGGAATCGTCAGCAAAATTCGCAACCCTTTCGGTGTTTCCTGCTCTGCTCGAATCGAACCGCCGAACCGCTCCAGAATTTTCGCTGTAATTGCCAACCCCAGTCCGCTGCCAGATTGCGGGTTGCTGCGAGCAGGGTCACTGCGGTAAAATACATCAAATAATTTCGGCAATGCTTCCTCCGGAACACCTGGTCCATTGTCTGATACGATAATCGTTGCATCAGAATCTGTTTCTGTACAGCGAATCCGCACCTGCACTTCCGGAGCATCCTTATATTTCAGGCTATTTTCCAGCAAGTTAGTAATCGCATTTCGGAACTGCACGGGGTCTGCATACACCGTGCAAGCTTCTGGAATCTCTTCCAGTGTAATCATCATCCCCTGCTTTGCATAGGCTTCCGCATTTTCAGAAATCAAGCTGTTCAAGGCTTCTGCAACAGAAATCGGTTCTGGATAAAACGGACTATCACCCAAATCCAACTTGGAGAACAAAAACAGCTTATCCACCATGCGGTCAATGTCGTTTGCCTTTTCCCGAATCGTCTGCATATATTTTTGCTGCCGCTCCGGTGTTTGAGCGATTCCCTCAATCAATCCTTCAATATACGCTTTAATAGATGTCAATGGCGTTCGCAAGTCGTGGGAAATGCCGGCAATCAATTCTTTTCGGTTTCGTTCTTCCCGTTCGATCTGTTCAATGGATTGCTGCAACCGCTCTGCCATCTGATTAAAATCTTTGAAAACCGGAAGAAATTCGTCTTTTTCTTTGTAGGTAATCCGATAAGTTAAATTACCATTTTGAATTTCATGCACGCCGGAAACCAAAAGATCCAACGGCTTTTCAATTTTCCGGAATACAAACTTCGTCAAAAATCGGTTGGTGACCAAAACCGCAGCAACAATCAAAACAAACAGGACAAGAATCCAATATTTTACAATCAATTCATTCCATGCACTTTCCTTGACAGGAGCAGAGAAAAATAAATAAATCGTGTAAGAAATGCCCTCTATTTCTGCCTGTTCCATATAAAGGCTACCGTTTGGTGTGCTACTGGATAACTCCTGTAACGATTGGCTGGCAAGTGCCTGCGTGCTTGTTCCCATGGAACAAATTTGTGCATCGCCCTGATAAATTTGCAGTTGGATTTCCTGTGTTCCGACATATTTCTCAACGGTCTGATATAAATGCGAATCAGTAAGTACTTCATGTTTCGTTTGCAAGAATTCTTTCGCCTGTTCCATGAGCAGATGCTCTAAATGAACGGTATTTTCTTCCCGAACCGTTTCATCCATTACCTGCTTATAGACCACATTTACAAAGAATAGCAGAGAAACTGCCAAAATCAGAACGCTGACCATTGCTGGAATCAGCAACATAAATAAATTCGAGAGAAACAGCCGTTTTTTAATGGTCAATTTCTTCCGCCTCCTCTGTCTATTATTATAACACGGGTTTCTTTTATCGTCAACGCTTCTGTTTGAAGAGCGTTCTGGAAAGAATGGATGCTGTTAGAATTGCCACGATGGCAAACAATCCAAAAAATAACAAGGTTGTGCCAGTCGGAACAGCAAGGTGCAAAATATCCAAATGCAACAGATGCTGTTGCAGCCACAGACAAAGTGCAATGGCGAAATAGAATCCAATTGCAGAAGTTGCTGCAAAAAATGCTTTTACTTTTGTAAATGGTAAGCACATCTTGAAAACGCCCAGCAATCCAACCGTTCCAATCAGCAAGAACAGCAAGGTGTTTGCCTGTGTCTGTTCGCTGGACAATCCAAAGATGCCCATTGCATGCAATACCAGATAAAATAAGAAGCAAATGCCAATGGCAAGTGCATTCGGTGCAGCCCTTCGAATGGCTTCCGGCAGGAATTTTGTCCGGACAGGTCGAGAATCTGGCAGGAATGACAAAAAGAAAGACGGATAGCCCTCAATTACCAAGTCAATCAAGGTGATTTGAATCGGAACGAATGGGAATGGTGTATTGGTCAGCAGGCAGAGCACACACAACAAAATCGAATACAGCGTCTTGATGAAAAAGACACCGGCAGACCGTGTGACATTGTGAACCACTCGCCGCCCCTCCAACAGGACATCTTTCAAGACAGCAAAATCGGAATCCAATAATACAAGTTGGGCTGTCTGACGGGCGGCATCACTGCCCTGCCCCACTGAAATGCTGCAATCTGCTTCTTTCAATGCTAACAAGTCGTTGACACCATCACCCGTCATCGCAACAGTGTGCTTCTGGCGGTGAAATGCCTGAATCAGCTGTTTTTTCTGCTGTGGGGTCACTCTTCCGAAAACGGTATACTGTGCCACAGCAGCATCCATCTCAGAATCTGCAACCGTTCGCATATCGACCCAGCGGTCACCCTGAAAAATACCTGCCTGCTGTGCTATTGCGGAGGCAGTCATCGGATTATCCCCAGAAATCAGCTTTACAGAAACGCCCTCCTGCTGAAATGCTGCAATTGTTTTCGCAGCATTGGCACGAAGTGGGTCTGTCAGAATGATCTCTGCCAGCAGTTGTATTTCCGGCAGCGGCTGTTCTTTTTGGACAGGATGTTGCGTGATTCCGGCTAAAAGAACTCGCTTTCCGTTTTGCTGTGCTTCCAGAACGCTTTCTGGCAGCTTCTCTGGACTGAGCCTTTCCGGTGCTCCAATAACAAGTGTGCCTGCTCCGGAGAACGTCATTGCACTCCACTTTCGGTCAGAGGAGAACGGAATCTGCTCTGTAACGGATAATGTATCCATTCCATCAAAATAAGTGTACATCGCCTGAAAAGTCGCATTGTTATCCTGTGTATGCGTTAAAAAGTTCCCCATCCATTCCTGAAACATTGCAGAATCTGTTCCCGGAAACAAAACTGCTTTTTCAATTTTCATGTTTCCTTCTGTCAGTGTTCCGGTTTTGTCCAGACAGAGCACATCAACGTGTGCTAGATTTTCCAGTGAATACAAATCTTGCACCAGTACATTTTTCTTGGAAAGTGTAATAATTCCAGCAGCTAGGCTGATACTAATCAGCAGATACAATCCTTTCGGCAGCATTCCCAGCAAGCCAGCAGAAGTTCCAACGACGGCATCATACATGGAACTATCTCGGAAAAACAATGCCTGTACAAACAGCAGAATACCCAATGGAACAATACAAAGACTCGTCAAGCGAGTTACTTTTCGCATCGAACCAACTAATTCCGAATGCATGGCCTTGGTTTTCTTGGCTTCTTTCGTCAATTTTGCAGCGTAGCTATCACTTCCGACATGAAGTACAGTTGCCTGACACATTCCGCTGATGACAGAACTGCCTGACAACAGTGTATCGCCTGCTTTTTTAAAGATGGCATCTGATTCGCCCGTCAGCAGTGATTCATTCACTTCAATTCCGCCGCTGCGGACAACTGCATCCGCACAAATCTGGTTGCCGCTCTCCAGCAGCAAAATATCCTGTTCCTGTACTTCTGCAATGGGAACAGATCGTATCGTCCCATTGCGTTCAATTTTGGCATTTGGCTGTGATAAAAGCGTCAGCTTTTCAATCAATCGCTTTGCTTTCAATTCCTGTGCAATCCCGATGACTGTATTTAAGGCAATCACAAAAATAAAAAACAAGTTCGACCATGCATGGACTGCAATCAATGCAATGGCAATCAGCAGGTTCAATAAATTGAACAGCGTACACACATTATCTCGTAAAATCTGTGCGGTGGTTTTAGAGGCAGTTTCTTTTGCTTTCATACAAGCACTTCCCTTCCTGTTAAGTTATCTTTAGTTTATCGAATCGGTTATAAATACGCATAAACCAAAGTTAAACAAAAGATAAAATCAAACCTGCCGCAACTTCGATTTTTGTTCCAATCTGTCAAAAAAGCCGTAAAATCAAAAGCAGCAGGAACATTATGCAATCTTCCTGCTGCCAATTTTCATTCGTTTATTTCTTTTCGTCCAGCAATACAACGCCCTCTGCCGGATTTTTGTCAATTGCTCCGACAATGCGATGCGGAACATAGCATTCTTCCAATAATGCAATGTCTGCATCTGTCAATTGAACAGATAATGCACCGGCTGCATCATCTAAATAGCTGGATTTGGTTGCACCGACAATCGGAGCAGCAACTCCCTTTGCCCACTGCCAAGCCAATGCAATCTGCTGCATTTTTATACCGTAATGCTCTGCTACTTCTGCAACACGGCGGACAATCTGCATATCCTGTTCTTCTGTACGGTCATATTTTCCCATTGCAACCCGGTCAGTTTTGCTGCGGCAGGTGTTTGCTGTCCAAGTTGGACGAACCAAATGTCCCGCTGCCAGCGGACTGTATGGCATTAATGTCACGCCCATCTGTTTGCAAATGGGAATCAGTTCCCGTTCATCTTCCCGATACAGCAGATTATAATGATTCTCCATCGCCTGAAAAGGTGTCCAGCTGTTGTCACGAGCTGCCAGCTGCATATTATACTAGGCTCTATTGCAAAATCTACAATTTTGCAATACCGGCAATGAATTGCCGGTGGTGGCTTTGCCACCAAGAGCCGCCGTTCATACTGTCCTCGCAAAGCCAATGGCTTTGCAGCCGCTTTTAGCGGCACTGCAAACAACACCGTTGTTTGCAATAGAGGACAGTATATAAAACTGATACCCGTACATGACAGATGCACCCAAAACCCGAACTTTTCCGACTTTCACCAGATCGTTCAGGGCTTCCATCGTTTCTTCAATTGGGGTTTCGTAGTCAAACCGGTGAATGATATAAAGATCCAAATAATCTGTTTCCAGACGCTGCAATGTGCCATCAATTTCCCGATAAATGGCTTCTTTAGAAAGCCGCCCCGGATTAAAATAGACTTTCGAGGCAAGAACGACTTTATCACGGGCAATATTCTTTTTCAAAGCTTGTCCCAGATAATGTTCACTTGTGCCAGCAGAATAACAGTTTGCCGTATCAAAAAAGTTGATACCCAAATCCAAAGCATGCTTGACAACCGTTTCGGTTTCTGCTTCATGCCCTGCACCCATGCTGTCAGATGATCCTTATCTGCATGACCGCTGATACCCGGCATCTGACGGATC
>ERZ832317.4358-NODE-4358-length-13798-cov-3.674962_pt1 | contig 13798 bp, 13 predicted proteins | sample MGYA00519695_ERZ832317 | MGnify/ENA primary metagenome ERZ832317 (study PRJEB31850, sample SAMEA3708726) | human gut metagenome | biome: human gut; feature: human-associated habitat; material: faeces | place: China | collected 2014 ...
TCCCTCCTACCATCCAATACTCTTTGTAATCACAAAATCATTCAATCGCCAATCACAAAATCTTACTCTTACAGTTTTTCTCCGAAAGCCAAATCTCCGGCATCACCAATTCCCGGATCGATATAGCAACTTTCTGTCAGATGCTCATCCAATGCCCCCGTCCAAACCGTTACAGGTTCATCTTTCAAAGCCTCCGTAAGCCTTTCAATACCTTGACGGCTGGAAACAATAGCTGCAATATGCGTGTGCGCAGGTCTTCCTCCCTGTTTCAACAACTCATGATAAGCCACCACGATAGAGGCACCCGTGGCCAACATCGGATCCACCAGTAATAACTGTTTCCCCTCCAAACTTGGTGTATAAATCGAGTCGAAACGAATTTCAAAATCGATATGATTTTCCTTGTATTTTCTTCTTGCCGAAATAAAAGCACTCCCGGAACGATCAAAATAGTTTAAAAAGCCTTGATGAAAAGGTAATCCCGCTCGCAACACAGATGCCACCACAACCTCCTCGTCTGCCAATCTGACATCAGCCACGTTTATCGGGGTCTGTACTTGTCGCGTTGAATAACGAAACGTCTTGCTGATCTCGTAAGCCATCACCTCTCCCACTCGCTCCAGATTCCGGCGAAAACGTAACGGATCTTTCTGAATTTCTTTATCTCTAAGTTCTGCTAAAAAACGATTATAAACCGAATCCTCCTTATTAATAATATGTACCATTTAATCTATTCTTTTCTTAAACCTTTCCTATCACACGCACTTATCCCAATCTTAAATCTAAAATTTAAAATCTAAAATTAGTAAATCTCTTTTTATTCTATTTCCTCATACTCCGCATCCTCAATCTCTCCGCCTCCCATCTTCTGTTGTTGTTCCGCCTCTTGTGTCTCCTTACGCAACTGATTAACTTTATAATGATTAATCAAATCCGTTATTCCATAAAATATTGTAACAGCACCGAAAAACTGAATAATACTAGTCTTTGCCTCAAAAGGATTTGCAAAAACAACTAATCCGGCCAACAAAATGATAACCGGGTACACGTAACTCAAAGAAGCAATATGCCCGAATTTTCTAGCAGAAGTTAACATCACCAACTGACCGATACCTGCAACAATCAAGATAAATCCCAACAAATACATCAACATATTGGTGAAAAAATCAGCCATCGACCACAACAGAATACCCAAAACAATACTCCCGATCCCGTTAAAAGAGGTCAATCCCCTTGCAGAACGTTCATCCTGATCCCGCATGGATACCAGAAAAGAAATAATCCCGGTAACACAAAATACGGCACCGATAATCTTTACCGTGTAATTCAACACTTCTGTCGGCCACAGCACGAGTACAAGACCTAAAACAATCGCTACGATCGATTTTACGACAGTCCTTTTGTAATTTCCGGAAGTATAAATAATCTGCATAACTTCTATTTTTTTAATTTATACGAAATTCGTCAACGAAAGTAGTGATTATTTTTGAAAAAATTAAGCCGGACGACTTGTCCGGCTTAATTTTTTATTTAATCAGTTCAACACTTCGCTTCACAAACCTATTCAAAGCCTCACCTTTCAGTAGCCCATTCGCTAACAATGCTAAGTCAATCAGCTGACCAACAACCTTGTTACCTTTTCCGTACTCCTCCAGCAACGAGTTCTTCTGCTTGTTCAGATCGGCAATCGTCTTACTGTACTCACTCTTCCGATCTTTATCCACCTGAGGAATTTCCTCGTCTTTCTTACCCTTATTTAACTCGTCCAGCTCTGCCTGTTTCTTTTCAGTCTCCTTGATCTCGAAATTAATCGGCTCCAACTGGGCGCTCATCTCTTTTTTCTCGTTCTCCAAGATCGTATTCACCAACTTATGATCCGTGTTCACCACCAAAGTATACTGATCGCCCATTGCCCCGTAAAATCCCATACCCGGATTCATAGCTGCCATCTCTTTCATACGACGCATGAACTCAGAACGCGTCACGATCACCGGATCACCATTCTCTCCCATCGCCTCAAAATTAACCATAAACATCCCTTCTTCCTTCGGCAACTGGGAAGTAAATACGGCACGCAATTCCTCTTGTTCCTCGTGACTCAAGGCAACCTCTTTCGTCTCTTCCTTCGGGATCAACTTGTCAATAACATCCGAATCCACCCGAACAAACCGATGATCGGAATTCTTTTGTTCCAAATGGTTGATAAAGTGTGTATCCAACTGTCCATCCATCAACAACACATCATATCCCTTGCCCTTGGCAGTCTCGATATACGTGTACTGCTCTTTCACATCCGTGGCATACAGGAACACCACCTTATTATCTTTATCCGTTTGGTTGGCTTTAATCAAGTTCTCGTACTCTTCATACGTGAAATATTTTCCTTCCGTATTCTTGAATAAGAAGATGCTCTTGGCTCTCTCGGCGAATTTTTCATCCGTCAACATTCCATATTGGATGAAAATCTTCAAATCATCCCACTTCTTCTCGTAATCTTCCCGTTTATTCGTGAAAATATCACTCAAACTGTCAGCCACTTTCTTCGTGATATGACTTGAAATCTTCTTCACGTTACGATCGCTCTGTAAATAAGAACGGGACACGTTCAGCGGAATATCCGGAGAATCGATCACACCATGCAACAATGTCAAGTATTCCGGCACGATTCCTTCCACGGAATCCGTCACGTACACCTGATTGCTATATAATTGAATCTTGTTCTTCTGAATCTCGAACTTGTTATCGATCTTCGGGAAATACAATATACCCGTCAAGTTAAAAGGATAATCCACGTTCAAATGAATATGGAACAACGGATCCTGAGCCATTGGGTACAACTCACGATAGAATTTCTCGTAATCCTCCTCCGTTAGATCGGTCGGTTTACGAGTCCACGCCGGATTCGTGTCATTGATCACGTTATCTTCCGTCGTATCCTTGTATTCCCCATCCTTCCACTCTTTCTTCTTTCCGGAAATAATCTCTATCGGCAAAAACTTGCAATATTTGGTCAGCAACTCGTTCACCTTAGAATCTTCCAAGAAATCTTTCTCTTCCTCGCTGATATACATGATAATATCCGTACCTCTCTCGGCCTTTTCCGTCTCCTCCAAAGTGTATTCCGGATTTCCCTCACATGACCATTTTACGGCCTTCGCCCCCTCTTTATAAGATTTAGTCACGATCTCCACCCGATCACTCACCATGAACGAAGAATAGAAACCCAACCCGAAATGCCCGATAATGGCAGCGGCATTATCCTTGTATTTGTTCATGAACTCCTCCGCTCCGGAAAAAGCGATCTGGTTGATATACTTCTCCACTTCCTCCTCCGTCATACCGATACCATTATCCGATACCGTCAGCGTCCCTGCCGCTTTGTCAGCCTTCACCCTTACCTTCAACTCACCAAGTTCACCTTTAAACTCCCCGTTCGAAGCCAACACTTTCATTTTCTGTGAAGCATCCACCGCATTCGAAACAATCTCTCTCAAAAAGATCTCGTGATCCGAGTATAAAAATTTCTTGATAATTGGGAACAAATTCCCCGTTGAAACTCCAATCTTTCCTGTTGACATAACTCTATATTTTTAATTTAATTATACTTCAAATTTTACGACAACTAAATGACAATAGTTATGCCAAAACCTATTACCTGCCGAATTGGCAGTATTACTCTTTACAATTTCGCCATTTCTCCCACAGTATCCAATATTACACCCCAAACGAACATTCACAAAAACAAAATACCCCGGACATTCATCCGAGGTACTATCTTTTCAACAAATAATTATTCAATCACAATTCTGTTGGTTGTAATACAGGAAACGTCGATAATTTATTTGAATATGACAAAGACGATATATAAACACAAATCTCACCACGTCCCGCAGCATCAAAAAGATTTGAAGCTGCTTCAGCAAATTCACCTCGATCTGCCAACATATCAATAATGACATTTGTATCTATATAATAATGTTTCATTTCTCCAAAGATCTATTTTCCAACTCCTTCTTATAATCAAAATCTTCCGGAAGATTAACAATTCCTCTTAATTTAGAAGAAACCGGTTTACTTTTCACCTCCGTACCAAGTAGATTTTTCAACTCTTTTACAACTTCCGTAATCGTTCTCCCTTTAGATTTGGCATACCTTTTCAATTGCTCAAAAAGACTTAAATCAACTTCTATTGTTGCTTTTGTATTCATAACATAAACATTTTTACAAATATAGAGAACAATCATACAAAAACAAAATTTACTCAAAACAAAATACCCCGGACATTTATCCGAGGTACTATCTTCTCCTCCATGAAAAACTTCGTCATAAATCATCCATTCAGCACGCTATTTCACGATCTTCATCAACGTCAAAAATATAATCTTAAAATACTCTTTCAAACATCGATTATCTATATACTTCATGTTATATCGTATCTTATCCGGCATGATCTGCTCCACGTAAGCCCGGTCCGGATCACGTGCCTGTCCCAAAATAGTATTTTCATCCGCATACTCGATAGAAGCATAATCCGTTATACCCGGAGCAACAGCCAACACTTTACGCTGTTCAACAGTATACATATCCACGTACTTTCTTACCTCCGGCCTTGGTCCCACCAAACTCATCTCCCCTCGTACCACGTTCAGCAACTGCGGTAACTCGTCCAGTTTATACTTTCTCAGGAAATACCCGACCCGTGTTACCCGTGAATCCTTTGCCCCCACGGTTATCAATCCCTTCTTATCCGCCCCACTCGCCATGGACCGAAACTTAAACAATCGGAAATCCTTACCATCCCGCCCCACTCGCACCTGCCGATAAAACACACCTCCCCGACTATCCAACACGATACATAAAGCTATGATCACAAAAATGGGTGATAGAACTATCAAGCCCAATAAAGAAAAGAAAACATCACAAAAGCGAATCACGCCAAAACCTCTTCTACAGAACAAATAACAGCATCAATAACCGTTTTCACCATCTCCTCACTCAACCCATACCACACAGGCAAAGAAATTTCCCGACAATAATTATCGTAAGCAACCGGATAATCTTCAATCTTATACCCCTTATTCTTAAATGCACTTAACAAAGGCAAGGGTTGAAAATGCACGTTCACCGAAACGTCCTTGTCAAAAATTCGCTGAATAATCTCGTCCCGTTGTTGTTCCGTGATTCCCTTCACCCGCAAACAGTACACGTGATAAGAACTCTTCCGGTCTTCCGTCTCGTAAATCGGCAATTCCGCCCACCCGTACCGGGAAAAAGCATCGGTATATTGATCATATATACACTTCCGGTAGTGCAAAGTATCGTCCTCGTAACGAGACAACTCCACCAAACCGATAGAAGCCATAATATCCGTCATATTTCCCTTAAAACCGGAAACTAACACATCATAACGCCATGCTCCCTTTTTCGTCTTGGCCAATGCATCTTTATTTTGTCCATGCAAAGTATATGTACATAAATACCTATACACCTCCTCGTTATCAAAAGGCTCCGGCAAATTCAACATGATCGCACCGCCTTCCGCCGTGGTCAAGTTCTTCACCGCATGAAAAGAGAATACCGAAACATCAGCCAAACTCCCCGCTTTCCGCCCCTTATATTCCGCCCCTATCGAATGAGCCGAGTCCGACAAAATCAAAATCCTTCCCAACTTCCCCTGCTCTTCCGTCTTCGCCCGAAACAACGTTTTCACGTCCTCTGTCTCCACCAACTCAAACAACTCATCATACGCACACGGCATACCTCCCAAATCTACAGGCATAATCACCTTTGTCTTATCCGTGATCGCCTCCCTCACTTTCTCCAAACACACGTCAAAATCATCCGCATTCACATCCACCATCACCGGTTTCGCCCCACAATGTACGATCACATTCGCCGTGGCACAATACGTATACGCCGGCACAATCACCTCATCCCCCTCCTGCACTCCAAACCACCGTAGCACAACTTCAAGCCCCACGGTATTCGAGTTCACAGCCAACGTCGCCTTGTTTCCACAATATGCCGTCAACCTCCGTTCAAACTCCTTCGTCTTCGGTCCCGTCGTGATCCAACCGGACTTCAAGGTATCAACAACCTCATCAATGACCTTCTGGTCAATTCTTGGTGGTGAAAATGGTATCATAATTAAACTTTTAAATCCTAAACACTCAATAATGTATCCAATATCTTCTCTCCTGCATCTCCATTACCATAAAGCCGATTTTCAAAACCCTCTTTATTTTTAGAGATCATAACATTAACACTACTGATAATCCTAGTAGGTTCACTTCCAGCAAGTACATTAAAACCTTTCTCGACTAATTCAACCCACTCAGTTTCATCTCGCATTGTCACACAATATTTTTCAAAAAAATATGCCTCTTTCTGTAATCCCCCACTATCAGTCATCACTAACTCACAGTTTTTCAACAGCCAAACCATTTCCAAATAGCCAACAGGATCGATAAAACAAATCTTACTTTTAGCAAAATCATAGTTAATCGCCAATAACTTTCCCTTTGTTCTTGGGTGTAAAGGCAATACAACAGGACATTGCTCAGAAATCGTTTCTAGGGCATAAAATATATTTTTCAACCGAACCTCATCATCTGTATTTTCTGCTCGATGTACAGTACATAATACAAATTTTGATGGGATAATATCTTGAGGCATTCTTGCTCTATTTAAATAAAACAAAGCAGCATCCTGCATAACATCACCATTTTTTACAATATGACAATCAATATTATCATATCCTTCTAACTTCAAATTTTCAATTGCTTTATCTGTCGGACAAAACAACACATCACTAATCCGATCTGTTAATATCCTATTAATTTCTTCCGGCATAGTCATATTAAACGAGCGTAACCCCGCCTCCACATGAGCCACTTTTATATGTAACTTTTTTGCAGCCAATGCACCTGCAAGGGTGGAATTAGTATCCCCATACACAAGAACCCAATCAGGCTTCTCTTCTAACAATACTTTTTCAATCTTTTCCAACATTTGCCCCGTCATGGCCCCATGTCCCAATCCATTTATATTTAAATTATAATGTGGTTTGGGTATACACATTTCCTCAAAGAACACATCACTCATGTTGGAATCGAAATGCTGTCCGGTATGCACTATTATTTCCACAACATACTGATATTCTGCAAATACTCGACTAACGACCGCAGCTTTTATAAATTGCGGACGAGCTCCAATAATTGTAAGAATTTTCATCTTTTTCTATTTCCTATATTTATCAAATAATCACACAACACCTTTATTTGACGTTTTCTATTGTAAAGATTATTTGCAGCATTAAAACAACATTCTTTTTTATTCAAAAATTCTTTTTGATTTGAAAAGGCTTCAATCATATTATTTTCTAAAGACAAATAATCTTTCGCAGATGAAACCCAACCTAAATTATTTTCTTTTATAATCGAAACTGCCTCTCCCTCACCAGAGAAGAAAATAGGTAACCCTGCAGCCATGGATTCATATATTTTTGACGGAACAGCTCCAAAAATATTTTTCACTAAAACAATTAACGAGGCTGAATAACATTTCAAAACTAATGGTATTTGCTCTCGAGCAACAGAGCCATGATAAATAATATTCCGATCCGGATGATCCTTCAAAAAAGAACAAATTTTTTCTTTTTCACTACCTTCTCCAAAAATATGAAAAACAGTATTACATTTTACAAAATCAACTTGTTCACATATATTAAAAATGCCTTGTGCAACCCCTAGTAAACCTGCATATACTAATGTATTCCCAGGTGCTTTTTCAACATTTATATCATAAAAACGCTCTGGATCAACCCCGTTGCGAAAAAGATAAACATCTTTAGCTCCATGCTCTCTAATATATTGTACAATTTCCGCAGATTGTCCCATACATAAATCTGCTTTCTTATATAGAAAATTCTCTATTCCCTCTAAACATTTATAGATAAATCCATCAGATAATGCCCCTAACTCTCTAGCCGTAAGTGGCCATAAATCAGAAACATTAAAAACAAACTTACTTCCACTTAATCGAGCTAACATCCAACCCGAAATTCCTAAAATCAAAGGAGGACTCTCCACAATTATTATATCGTTCTTTCTTCTTATTAAATAAAATAATGCAAACAATACTATTAATGAAAAAGATAGCATATTAACTATTCGTGGTAAAGTCTTTTTGCTATTAGAGGCATATAACCAATACCTTAAAATCACCAATTCATCTATAAATTCCTTACAAAAAAGCTTTTTTCTATAATTTGGAAAAATATGCCCAGTTGGATAATTAGGCATTCCTGTTATAATCGACACATTAAATCCTTCCTCCTGCATTCCTTTGGCTAATTCAAACAAACGATTTTGAGGAGCTCCCATCTCGGGTCTAAAATATTGCGTTATTATCGTTACTTTTTTCATCATCAAGAAAAATACTGAACAATTCTTTGACAAGCTTTCCCATCCCCATAAGGATTAACTGCTTTACTCATTTTTTCATAATACCCTTGATCATCCAATAAACAAGAAACTTCATTCACAATCTTATCGCAATCCATCCCGACCAATTTTACGGTCCCAGCCTCTAATGCCTCGGGACGTTCTGTTGTATCACGCATAACTAGCACAGGCTTACCTAATCCAGGTGCTTCCTCTTGAATTCCCCCACTATCTGTTAAAACAATCGTAGATTTTTCCATTAAATACACGAAACTCAAATATTCCAATGGTTCTATAAAAAATATATTTCCAAGATTTGATAAATTTTCTCCGAACACCTCATGTATTGGTCTTCTAACATTAGGATTCAAATGCATTGGATAAACGAAATCCACATTAGAATATTTTTCAGATAAAATTTTTATAGCCCGACACATACCTATGAAACCATCTCCAAAATTCTCTCTTCGATGCCCAGTAATTAACACCAATTTTCTCATATCGTCTAAACGACAAGTATCATATCCCATACGCCTCAACACAGTATATAGTTGATTATTAAGCTCCTTACTATTGTTAATCTGCTTCACAACCATATACAAGGCATCAATTACGGTATTACCCGTTATGGTTATCATGCTTTTCTCAACTCCCTCTGCCAGTAGATTCTGTCTACTCAATGCCGTCGGTGCAAAATGGTAAATAGCAATTCTACCTGTAATCAAACGATTCATCTCTTCTGGCCATGGACTATAAATATTATGAGTACGTAAACCTGCTTCCACGTGTCCAACAGGTATTTGCAGATAAAATGCAGCCAGTGCTACTGTTGTCGAAGTTGTTGTATCACCATGTACTAATACGACATCTGGCACACATTCTTTTAACACATCACGCATACCTAATAATACTCTGGCTGTGACATCATATAAATCTTGTCCCTGTTTCATAATATTCAAATCATAATCAGGTTTGATTTGAAATATATCAAGAACCTGATCTAACATTTCACGATGTTGACCAGTCACACAAACAACAGTTTCAAATTCCTTAGGATATTTCTGAAACTCTTTTACCAAAGGAGCCATTTTTATAGCTTCAGGACGAGTTCCAAAAACCAACATTATCTTTTTCACTTCGAACTACTTCTTATAAATTCCACAAAAGTCAAGAATCACTTTATTAGCTTTCCATGGTAACTTTTTAAATTCATCATGAGCAACCAACATCACAACGATATCAGCTTTTTCAAAAGCCTCAACATAATTTGTCAGTTTAAACACCTTATGCTCCATCACATTAGGTTCTACAACAAGGATATCAGCATTACTACAAGACTGCATTACCTTAGTTGTAATGTATTTAGCTGGAGACTCGCGCAAATCATCAATATTGGGTTTAAAAGCCAATCCCATCATAGCTATCGTTGGCTTTCGATGGAACCTTAACTCAAATTTTAACATTTCTGTCTTTACTTTTTCTGCACACCAAAATGCTTTATAATTATTAATTTCCCGAGCGTCAGCAATAATTTTGGATTCCATAGGAAACTCGGCAGTAATAAAATAAGGATCAACAGCTATACAATGTCCACCAACTCCACACCCAGGCTGTAATATATTCACTCTAGGATGTTTATTAGCTAAATTTATTAATTCCCAAACATTTATTCCAGCTTTATCACAAATCAGAGACAACTCGTTAGCAAATGCAATCTGTACATCTCGGGAAGAATTTTCAGTCAATTTACACATCTCTGCAGTACGAGCATTCGTCCGATGCAAAGTTCCTTGAACAAATTGCGCATAAAATTCAATTGCTCTTGTCGTAGACTCCTCATTAATTCCTCCAATAACCCTATCATTATGCACTAACTCGTGAATCACATTACCTGGTAAAACTCTTTCCGGACAATAAGCAATATAGATTCTATCTTTTAACTCGGGGCGTTCTTCATATATAATTTTTGCCATCATCTCAGTCGTTCCAACCGGAGAAGTGGATTCTATTATAAATAAATCATTTTCTTTCAAATAAGGAATAACAGAATGCGTTGCTGTTTCTACATATGAAATATCAGGTTCATGATTACCTTTAAACGGAGTCGGGACAACAATAAAGTAAGCATCACTCAATTCTGGTTCACCTTGGGCTTTCAATTTTTTCGTATGAATAACATCTTGAAGAAAGGATTCAAGCCCAGGCTCCACAATATGTAACTTTCCTTCATTTGTCATTTCTACCACATTCGGATTAATATCAACACCAATCACGTCAACACCATGTTTTGCAGCAATAATAGCTGTTGGGAGGCCAATATACCCTAGCCCCATGAAGCATGCTTTCATACTTGATATTTTATTTTAATAAAAACAATGAAAAGTATAAATCTTATAAATTAATACATCAACTATTCAATAACACATTAGTTAATCTATTAACTGATTGTTTATTCGAAAAAAAACTCATTGGAAAAAAAATAATCCTTTCTAACATTCTTTTTGTCAATTCAAATTGACTTAAATCAATTCTTTGAAATGCTTCTCCATTAATAAATGCATTTTCCCATAATATATACATGTCAACAGATTTTCCAAATTCGGAACATACTATTCTCCTTTGTTTTTGAGATCTACAAAATATTGGAAAATAACATAAATCATCAGTCTCAAAAACATTCAACCGATAGTCACATGGAATAGTCATATAATTCATTAAAACACATGAAACATTATGATATCGATTTATTAATCGAAAAATTTCATCCCCTACGCGGAAAATATCTAATTTGCTTGTATCGACATGATATCTTTGGTGTTGCCTATTTTTATCAACAAACTTTTTTACTAAGTTATAAATGATACTCCAATATGCATAGTCCTTAATATACTGTTTTATATATATATAATAAACAGTATATTGTGAAAGTAAAGGTAACATCATATATTTATGATGTACTAAAGAATCGTTAGTAATTAATGCACCACCTAAGCCTGCATGTAACGGTTTATGCAAATTGAAACTATAAATTTGAAATAGAGATTCTTTTACACCTTTACATTTTCGAAAATCAACGTGGCTACAATCCTCTATTATCATGATATTAGGATATTTTTTCTTAATTTCAATATAATCAAAATAAAACCCAAAATAATGAACAATTAATAATACATGAACATCCTTAAATATCGACAACTCATATTTATAACCAGCTGAATCTATCGCAATATCAAGGTATACTATCTCATGACCAGAAGTTTTTACTGCTCTCGCTACGGAAGCACAACAATAAATAGGTATACCCACTTTCAACTTTAGCGGAAATTGTTCTAACGCAAAGGTTAATGCTTCTGCACAACTTCTAAATAATAATACTCCAGTATTAAATTGCTTCTTAGACAATACTGGTAAAAATAAAGAACGCAGAGAAAGTTCTCGATGAAACCTCGGTTGAAGGAACATAATTACATTTTATAGAACTCTCTATAAGAATCCATCAAAAGATTATATTTACTCGTATACTCTCTCAAAAATTTTATCTTTGATAATAAACACACAATATTTTGAGAAAAAACATTAAATAACAACCAATTGAATTGCGGATTTATCAACGTTAAACGACTTACTGGAACCATAGAAAATAACATTCCCTTTTTAAAATGATCAAGACTTGTCATTTTATGCACAGACTCCAAACCATATGATATTTCTATTTTGCCCTCTTTATCTATCACATTGGTAATAAAAGTATACAACAAAATATTCATCGGACATAAAGCAGAATAATTTCTGTCTATAAAAGGATGATATATATAATACTTTTCTTCAACCTTCATATATAATATATACCCAACTAGCTTCCCTTCATAATAAGCTCCTAATGGAGTAACGTCCTCTTTCTCATACAATATTGAAATATACTTTTCCCAAACTACTTTATCCGAAAGGAAATCAACATATCTTTTATGCTTTTCTAATGTCAAATGATTTATCCGCAATCCATCCACAACTAAATCATTTAATTGAGGACGCTTTACGACCAATGATTTCAAGCCCTTTCTTATTTGATTTCGTACTTTATCGTTCTCCACAAAAAACATATTCTGCAGAATTACTTTTGAGATTGGAAGAAGTAACAAAATTAATAACCTTAATTTTAGTTTTAGAAAACAATAATTCAACATACGTCTTATCTATTTTATATTTTTCCAAACTAAGAACTGGCACACATGTTTTATCCTTACGCACAATCCAACTAATATTATTAATTGTAATTATATCATGTCCAATATCTTTATTCAATTTTACAAAAGCTTCTTTATTCATTTTCTAATATTCTTTTATAAATTGACATCATTAAATTAACATTATCATCCCATGTATAACGTTTCAACACATAATCCCGTCCAGCTTTTCCCATTTTTTCTCTTAATTTATGATTAAGTACTAATTCTTTTAAAGCCTCTTTTGCACCCTGAATATCGTTTTTACCAACAACAATACCAGTTTCTCCATCTGAAACAACTTCTGGTAATCCTCCCACATCAGACACAACGACAGGTAATTCACAAGCACTAGCTTCAATTATCGCAACACCAAAACTTTCACTATCAAATTTAGATAACGCTGCATAAATATCCATTCTATTTAAAAGAATAGGAATTTTCTCATGAGATTGATGTCCCATAAAAATAACATTATTATTTTCACCAACTAACTTTTCCAATTCACCTCTTTGCTCCCCTTCTCCTACGATATATAATTTCAATGATACAGATCGAATTTCTTCACATAAAAGTTTAAATGCTAGTATTAAAATATCTATTCCATATTTAGGATCTAATGTCTTAACAGTACCAATAACAATTTCTTTAAAATCTCGATCATATTTTCTATTATAAAAAACCTTAGGATCTATTCCAAAGGGTGTTTCTAAAATAGTTTTCGAGGTATATTTTTGGGTTTCTTCAGCCATAATATGACTTGTTGACAAAATTATATCCGCTTTATTTAAAGCAAATTGAAAACTAAAGCGATGCAAAGAAGAGAATCTTGGAAAATCAAAAACATCAGTTCCCCAAACAGAAATAATATAAGGATGAAAATTACATAAAGCTCCTAATAATCCATAACTAGAAGCATAATGGGCATGTAATATATCTGGTTGAATTTCTCTTATTATTTTTTTTATTTTTTTTATTGAAAATAAATATCTCAGTTTATTCCAATTATAACCATATATATTAGTATCCTTCCTATCATAACCATAGTCATAAATAGAAATACGAGGATCATATAACTTTTTATCATATTTACTTAAACTAAATATATATATATCTATATCTCTATTCACC
>ERZ832317.4362-NODE-4362-length-13786-cov-3.537251_pt1 | contig 13786 bp, 16 predicted proteins | sample MGYA00519695_ERZ832317 | MGnify/ENA primary metagenome ERZ832317 (study PRJEB31850, sample SAMEA3708726) | human gut metagenome | biome: human gut; feature: human-associated habitat; material: faeces | place: China | collected 2014 ...
GGACAGGCTCAAGCAGCGAATCTGGCGGCAGAAGTACGAGCTGCGCGCCGGACGCTGCTATCTGACCGAGGGACTGTATGACGGCACGGGACGGACGATCAGCGAGACCCACAGCGACGAGGACACGGGGCTTGACTTCATTCCGGTCTATGTCGTCATCAACGACGGCCTGACCGGCGACATGACGGGCAAGAGCGACGTGGAGCGCCTCTGGGACAATCAGGACGACTATAACCGGCTGAAAAGCGACGACCGCGACGCGCTGAAATTCAACATGTTTCCACAGCGCGTGTTCAGGGACGCGGGGCAGGAAACGATGGACAGGGTGAAGATCGCGCCGGGCGCAATCATCGACGCGCAGACAGACCCCAGCAGCGACCATCAGGTCGATGCGAAAATCCTTGAAGCGCAGTTTTCCTATAATGAACGCATCGAGAACGCGCTGAACCGGGACAAGAACGACATGTACAGCCTGCTGTCCGTGCCGAATGTGTCCCTTGAACAGCTCAAGGGCTTCGCGGCGTCCGGCAAGGCAATGAAAGCCCTGTATTGGGAACTGACGACGAGGTGCGAGGAAAAGTGGAACGAGTGGGATGCGGCGCTTCGCTGGATGGTGCAGGCGCTGGTGAAGATGGCGGGCGCTTATGGAACGGACAGCCTGCCCACGCTTGACTTTACCGTGAGCATCGACCATCGTTACCCCATCGCAGACGACGAGGACGCGGAACGGACGCTTGACCTGCAGGAGGTCAGCCAGCAGGCGCGCAGCCGGAAGTGCTATATGCGCAAGTGGCATCCCAATGAGGACAGCGATTCCGAACTTGCGCAGATTGTCAGCGAGCAGAAAATGCTGGATGATGGGTTTGAAGATGGAATCCGCGCGGAAATGGTTGAATCCAAATTGGAATGATGATATACTGTTAATAATGAAATACGTTCCAAGGAGGGCGAAGATCATGCGGAAGATTGCGATTGCGGCCGGGCTAGCCGCACTGTTGTGCGTGGGGAGTGTGGCGGTGGCCGAACCGGCTCAGGTGGATTATGAGAGCATGACCCTTGAGGAAGTCAAGGCGCTTGCAGACGAGGCCAACGCCTACTACAAGGAGCAAACGACGACCGGATCGGAGAAAGCCAAGGAAGCGAAAGGCTTGTTGAGCAGCGCGCTGGAAGAAATGTATCCGGGGCAGACCATCAGCGGGCCGCTTTTCGGTTTTGACGTGAAACGCGAGCGCACGGTTTACACGATTGACGGCTCGTTTACAGCCAAGCTGGAAAAACAGAAAACCACGCATACGGTACACGCCGTGTTTGAGGATGCGGAGGGGTTGAGCTTTACAGAGCTTGTGGTGGACGGCAACACGGCGGACGCGCCGGAAAGGGCGGAGGTCGAACCGACGCAAATGCCGGAAGCAACGGCTGAACCAACCGCTGAGCCGGAAAACAAGAAAGGCTTCAATGACTACGGCGAGCTGCTGGATTTGACGGAGACGGATGGTATCTGCGTGCTCAAGTACAAGATTACGTCGAGCGCAACCAAGAAGATGACGGTTAATCAGAACTATTACACGGTCGTCAATTTCATCAAGGATGGCGGCGGAGACCAGTACGACGAGATTCAATATTGGGCGGTTGCAGATATGCAGGATGGCAGCGAGAGCAAGGTCATCAGCTTTACAGTGTCCAAAGACCTTATCGAAAAGATTAAAGCCGGAACAGTTTTGCCTACGAAAATGGGCGATTATGTGGATGAACTCTGGCTTTTGCCGAGTCTCCGCTAAAAGACAATCAAATCATAGAAACGCTCCAAACGGGGCGTTTTTTGATTGCCCGAAAAAACGCCCTGTAACGCCCGACGACACGCGGGGCTAAAATCCCACGCGGAAAGCCGCGGACGCGCAGGAAACGCGCGTTAAACGCGACAGACGCGCAAAAGGAAAGGAGCGAGCGGCGGCATGGCGCAGGGGATGACCTACAAGGACTTTGAAGCGCGCATGGCTGCCGCCCGCGCGGCGCATCTTCGCAACATCGACATCACCGGCAAGAAGATTCAGGGCATCTACACACAGGCGGCGCGCGATTTGGCAAAGCGAGCGGAAGCGACCAGGGCGGGAACGCTGACCGAGCGCTGGGTGAAGGATTACCAAAAAACGCTTGAAAAGTGCATCGAGCAGATGCGCGGCGAGCTGGGCGGTACGATCCTCTCCGGCATGCGCAAGTCGGCAGGACTGCCGGGGGATACGGTGGAAGGGTGGCTGAACGACGCGCTGGCGATGGTCGGCGTGGACGGGAGCTTTACCGGCACATTTTCCCGCACGCCGGACGCGGCGCTGCGGATGCTGATCGACGGGCGGATGTACCGCGATGGAAAAAGTCTGTCGCGCCGGATATGGAACCGCACCGACCAGCTGCAAGGCAGCATTGAGGATATCCTCACGCAGGGGATTGCCCAGCATCGCAGCGCGCTGCAAATCGCGCAGGACTTGGAGGCATATGTCAGCCCGAAAGCGAAAATGCCGGTCAGCTGGCTGACGCTTTACCCGGATATCCCCTTTGACCGGCAGATCGACTACAATGCGCAGCGGCTGGCGCGCACGGCGATTAACCACGCATACTGGGCGGCGAACATGGCAGCGGCGAAGGCGAACCCGTTTTGCAAAGCGATGCACTGGCAGCTCAGTCCCAGCCACTACGAGCGGCAGGTCGCACGATTCGGCGAGGATATCTGCGACGCATACGCCAGCCACGATGAAGGACTGGGGCGCGGAAACTTTCCGATTGACGACGTACCCATGCCGCACGCGCAGTGCCTTTGCGCGACGTGGCAGGTCGTGCCGGAGCTTTCGGACGTGTCAGATCGGCTCGGCACGTGGGTGGACGGCGGCGAGGATGCGGAGCTGGATGCGGCGTTCGGCGAGTGGAAAGTCGGAAAACCTGCCTTGACCCGCATTGAGATGAAAGCGGCGGCGAAAGAAGAAACGTCGGTTAAAATCAGAAAGCTGACGGATATTAACCTGAATCTGCTTGAGGAAAAGTTTGGAAAGATTCGGACGAGCGAAACCATCCTGACCGAAGAACGAGCGGCGCACATTCAGGAGCGCCATCCCGAAGATTATGCGCTGTTTGAAAAGTACGGCGTTCAGACGATTCGGGAACCCGATTTGATTCTGGTGGATGAAAAGCATGAAGGAACAGTCCTCATGATTCGGAAAACAGAGGACACGAATTTGAACGCCATTGTGCGGCTCGTGCTGCCGGGTGAGGATGAAAAGCGGAAGAACTCCGTCATGACGTTCTACCGAATCCGCGATAAGAACGTGGAGAAACTGAAAAAGAAAAGCGAGATTCTTTACAGCAAAGAATAGAAATGATATAATAGACATAGGATAGCCGAGCATTTGAAGTAGAGATTGTGCTGCTACACACCCTCTGGGTCAAAAGAAATGCGGGAAGGGGCACACCCGCCGGATGCAAGGCTAAGGGGATGGGCGAAAGCCCGCCCCTTTCCTTTTATATCAAATATTCTGAGCGCACCCGCAAGGGCGCGCTTTTTACATACCAAAAATTTTGGCAGGAGGACGAGAAAAATGTTTAATCCCTTTCGCATGTTTTGTTTTGCCCCTGACGGTGTGCCGGATGGCGCGCCCGCTGCCGACGCTGAAAACGAGCGGGAGCAGCATGATGACCAGCAGCCTGAAACGACCGAGCAGACCGGGGACACTGCGGCGAAAGCAGCGCAGACGGCTGCACCCGCTGGCAAGGAGCAGCCTGTCCCGAAGGATGAACCCAAGAAGGACGACAAGGCGGACGACCTCGCGGCGCGTGTTGTGACAGCGAACGCGCGCGCGGTTCAGGCGGAACTTCGAACGGCTGCGGCGCTGGCGGGCGTGCCGAAGGAACGCATCCCGTATGTGCTGCGCATGTGCGATACGGAGGGCATCGACCTTGACGCGGCGGATGCGCAGGACAAGCTCGACGCGGCGGTTGCCAAGGTGCTGGAAGCCGTGCCGGAGCTGCGCGGCGGCACGGGTACGGGCAGCACGGGCAACTTTGCCCGCAGAAACGGCGGCGCAGAGGACGCGCTCGACGCAAAGATTCGGGCGAACATCATGGGCGCTTGCTAAGCTAAGAAAGAGAGGAAAAGAAGATGGCGAACAACATTGCAAAGGTTGACCTGATTCAGAAAACGCTGGATGAGGCAATGATTCAGGGCGCGGTGACCGGCTTTATGGAAGGGAACGCGGGTCCCGTTAAGTACAGCGGCGGCGACGAGATCAAGATTCCGTCGATCACGATGGACGGCCTCAAGGATTACGACCGACAGAACGGTTTTGCGGATGGCGACGTGACGCTGGTCTATCAGACAGAGAAGCTGACGCAGGATCGCGGCACCGGCTTCACCGTGGACGAGATGGACGTGGACGAAAGCGGCGTGTATGACCTGATGAGTATGCTGGCGGGCGAGTTCCAGCGCACGAAGGTTGTGCCGGAGGTGGACGCTTACCGCCTGAGTAAGATCGCCGCGCTGGTCGGCAAGGAGCGCAGAAGCGCGTATACGGCGGCGGCCAATTCGGTCTACAAGGAATTGCAGACCGATATCGGCGGCGTGCGCGACGCGGTGGGCAGCGACGTGCCGCTGGTCGTGATCCTCTCCAGCACGATTGCCACGATGCTCTCCACGAGCACGGAAATTGCCAAGAAGCTCGACGTAACCAACTTCAAGCGCGGCGAAATTGAAACCCGCGTGAAGGTGATCGACGAGGTGCCGATCCTGCCCGCGCCGACCGCGCGCATGAACAGCCGCATCACCATCAACAAGGCGGACAAGGGCGGCTTTGTTAAGGCGGAGGGCGCGCAGGCAATCAACTGGATCATCTGCCCGCGCAGTGCGCCGATTGCGGTTTCCAAGACCGATAAAATGCGCCTGTTCACTCCGGAAACATGGCAGAAGGCGCGCGCGTGGCACCTTGACTATCGCAAGTTCCATGAACTCTGGATTCCGAAGAATAAGCTCGACGGCTTCCACGTGAGCCTTGCGGCGAAGGATACGACACTGGATGGGGAGGGCTGATGAATGCTGAAAACAAGGGAAAGCATCAGCCTGAACGCGGATATCCGCGACGCGAGCAATAACCAGAAGGTGATGCTGCATGCGACGTACAGCGCCACGTCGCTCAGCCTGAATGTGGACGTGCTGGACGCGGACTATGTGCGGGGAAACAGCGAAGACGTGCAGGCGGATGTGAAGGCGTTCCTGCTTGAAGCTTGCAAACGGGCGGCTGGCGCGGGCATCCCGTGCGGAGGAATGATGGAAAATGACTGACCTTGAACGGCTCAAGCTGCTGACCGAGGAGCTTGATATGCCGGGCGGGGACACAGAAACGGGCTGCGGCTGTATGTCGCCGCCCGCGTCCGCCCGGATGTATACGGACGCGCAACTTGCGATGCTGCTGGAGCTGCACGAGGGCGACGTGCGCCGCGCGGCGTATGACGTGCTGATCCGCAAAGCAGAGAACTCGGCGGTGCGGCTGTCGGGCGGCACGGAGCTGCCGGATCAGCGTGCCTACTGGCTGGGCAGAGCGCGGAGCGTGCGCCCGAACGGGACGAAACCGGCAGGAAGGGCGGACGGCACATGATGAGCGGCTTTGCAATGCGGCAGGCGGAAGCGACGTTTCGGCACGCGCTGGCGGCGTATGGCGCGGTCTGCGTGCCGGTTTGGCGCGTGCAGCGGGACGCGAACGGCGTGCCGATAGGCGGCGCGCAGAAGATCGGCTGCGTGTACGGCGTGCGTTATGAGCGCGGTCAGACCGCCAATGTGCTGGTGGATATTCCCGGCGTAATCGCCCGGATGGACGCGCCGAGGTTGTGCTGTGCCCTCGGCGATACGGCGCGGAGCTTGCAGGAGGGCGACGGGCTGAACATCGCGGGCAGATGGTACACGGTGCTGCGCGCCGACGTGCAGATGGGCATCCTCTGCGACGTGGTTCTGAAAGAGGGCGAGCCGGATGGGATTGCGGATTGACGCAAAGGATTTTCTCGCGAACATGTCCGCCATCAAGCAGCGCAGCATGTTCGCCGCCGAGAAGGTCGGGCAGAACACGGCGGCGCGCATGGAGGGAGAAGCCAAGCGCAACGCCGGATGGACAGACAGGACGGGGCTTGCGCGCCAGACCATCACCGGATACTCCGGCTGGCAGGGCAAAAAGCTGCGCATGGGCGTATCCGGCAACATGGAATACAGCGCGTATCTGGAGCTGGGGCATGAAGGCAGGTTCGCGATCCTCTGGGCGACCGTGCAGGCAAACGAGCAGAAAATCATGGACGACTTGCGGAAGGTGGTCAGATAGATGGACGCATGCCAGCGGGCAATGGAGCACTTGACCGCATCCGGCATTTTGACCTATAAGCCCGGCGTGGCGACCGGCAAGTGCCGCGCGCCGTATGTGGTCGTCCGAGGAGGCGGCGCATACGCGCGCGGTATGTCCGGCGCGGCGGGAATCGGTTATCGAACGGTGACGCTCTATTGCTTTGTGCCGCGCGTGGGCGGCGACCTGTCCGCCTTCGTGGCGGAGGTCAGGCGGATCATGCGCGGGCTGAAAAGTCAGCTTCGACCGACAGGCAACGAGGGCATCGAGATGCTGGAAGAAGATTTTGACGCACGCAGCCAATCGCTGGAGTATCAGGCGCTGCGCGCGATTTTATCGTAGGAAATCGTACAAAGTCTGCCCGCGTGCGCAAAACTTTTTGAGTTAATAAGCTGCGGCGGAAGTGAACGCGGTCTCAGACCGCTAGGAGGAAGTATGGCAAACGAGAAAATTGTGCAGATTCCGCTGGCGAACGTCGCCCGCGTGGAGCTGGTGACGGAGGAAAACACGCCCAAGACCTATGTGGTCGACACCGCAAACGAGATGAAGCTGGAAGCCTTTGTCTCGGAAGGTGAAGAAAAGGAGCTGCGCAAGCTGAACAGGCTGCTGGCGCAGGTCAAGACGGAGGACTTGACGAAGGGCTATGACCTGACCATGAAGGATATGGTCATGAGTCCGCCTGTGTTTGCGCTGGTGGACGGCGGCGTGAGCACGACCGGCGCGGAGGGCAAGTTTGAAGGATACACGGGTCCGAAGATGGGCGAGGTGGTGAACCGAACGCCGTTCACGGTCAACATCTACACCGAGGAGAAGGATGGCGACGGTGAAACGACGGGCTACTTGAAATTTACCTGCAAGCACTGCAAGGATATCGAAATCAAGGACGGCGATTTCTTTGCGCCGGAGTATAAGCTCAAGAGCCGCCCGAAGATCGGCGAATCGCCCATCGCCATCACGCCGCTGGACGAGCTTCCGGTCTAAGAACTGCGTCAAAGGACAGCGGGCAGATAAACCCTTATAATGAAGGTATCGAACAGAAGGAGGTTTTCATATGGCATCCACGAAAAAGGACACGCACATCACCAACCTCGCCGCGCTGGAAAAGGCGGCGAACGGCGAGATCGTCACGCTGCCGGGCTGGACGGAGGAGCAGCCGTTTGTGGCAAGGCTCAAGCGCGCCAGCCTGACGGGTATGATTCGCGCGGGCAAGATTCCCAACCCGCTGATTGCGGCGGCGCAAAAACTCTACGAAGGGCTGAACAAGAGCCGCGTCAGCGCGACGTTTGACGAAGTGGCGAAGGTCATGCGCCTTGTCGCCGAAGAAGCGCTCGCCGAGCCGACGATGCAGCAGTTGGAAGCAGCGGGGCTTGACCTGACGGAGCAGCAGGTGCTGTTGATCTACCAGTACGCTATCGCAGGCGCGAAAGCGCTGGAAGCCTTTCGTTCTCAGCCCGCAAATCGTCAGCCTGATCCATCTGGCGACGACATACAAGCAGCGCCCCAGCAGCCTGATGGGGATTGAGGACGAGTACGCGGCGTTCTGCCTCGACGAAACCTGTCTGTTTATGATTCAGCAGGCGCGGGAGAAACGCGAGCCGGACTTTGGCAGACCGGCGCGGCTGAAAAAGCAGAAGGGCAGGCAGAACACGACGACCAACGCCGAGGCGGCAGAGATGATTCGTCGGCTGATGGGCTGACACACTGACGGAGCGGGTGCTCCGTCAGCGCTTCTTTCCAAGGTTTTTGGAGATGACCGAAGCGAGACGGTCATTTCCAAAAACCTTTTTTGATTGCCAAAAAGCGGATTCAGGCTGCAAAGGAGGTGAGCCGAATGGGCACGAGTATCAGCGCGGGTACAATCATGGCGTACATGGATTTGGACATGTCCAGCTTCAACAGCGCCATTGACATGGCGGGTGAGCAGCTCTCCGGCTTTGCCTCCGGCGGTGTGGCGGGCGCGCTGGGTTCCATCGGCGCAGCGGCGGAAACGGCAGGACGCGCGCTGACCATGCACATCACGGGCAAACTGCTCGACGTGGGGCAGGCGGCTTTACAGGTCGGCATGAATTTTGATGCGAGCATGTCGAACGTCTACGGCCTGATGTCGTCGCTGAATCTGTCGCAGGCACAGATGGACGCGCTGCGCGATACGGCGCGCGAGATGGGCGCGACGACCAAATTCAGCGCCAGCGAAGCTGCCGACGCGATGGGCTACATGGCGCTGGCAGGCTGGGACGATGCGCAGGTCATTGCCGGTATTCCGGGCGTATTGAATCTGGCGGCTGCCGCCAACATGGATCTGGCGAAAGCCTCGGATATCGTGACCGATACGATGACTCCGTTCGGCATGGCGGCAAGTCGTGCGGGCGAGGCAGCCGACGTTTTTGCCTATGCGCAGGCAAACAGCAACACGACCGTCGAAGGGCTGGGCGAGGCGATGAAGTACGCCGCGCCGACGGCGGACGCCTTCGGTATGACGCTGCAAGATACTGCGGCAGCGATGGGCGTGCTGGCGAACGCGGGCATCAAGGGCAGTCAGGGTGGTACGACGCTGAACGCGATGCTGCGTGACATGAAGAAGAACGCCAAGAACGGCGCAATCGCTATCGGCAAAACCAAAGTCGCGCTGACCAATGCGGACGGAAGCTATCGCTCGTATGCCGCTATCATCCGCGATATCGACAAGGCGACCAGCAGCATGACCGCCAGCCAGCGCGACGCGGCGCTGGGCGCGATCTTCGGCGACGAGTCGCTCAAGGGCATTCTGGCGACGCTCAAGCAGGGACCCGACGCGCTGGACGCGATGACAGAGGGCATGTATGCCTGCGGCGGCGCGGCGGCAGATATGGCTGCCACGATGGGCGACAACCTCAAGGGCGATCTGGCGATCCTCGAAAGCGGCGCGCAGGATATGGCGATTGCGCTGTCCGACTGGCTGATGCCTGCCGCGCGCGGCGTGGTGCAGGGCGTTACCGACCTGATCGGCAAGTTCAACGCGCTGGACGACGGCACGAAGAATACCATTTTCCGCATCGGCGCGATGGCGGCTGCGGCGGGCCCCCTGCTGCTGAGCGGCGGCAAGGTGCTGACGCTGCTCTCCGGCGTGAACCCGCTCGTGGTCGGGCTGGGCGCGGCGGCTGCGCTGGCGTATACGCACAGCGACGCTTTGCAGGGCATGGTCGCCAAGCTGGGCGACGGCGTGACGGCGTTCGGCGCGGCGCTGGAAAGCGGCGCAGGCTTCACGGCAGCGTTTTCTGCCGGTCTGACGGCTGCTTTCGGCGAAGAAGCGGCGGGCAAGGTACTCGGCGCGATTGACGGCATTAAGACCGCCATTTCAGCGGTGGGCGACGTACTGACCACGGTCACGGATGCGGTCGGCACGTTCTTGGGGGCGTTGTTCGACGGAGAAGGGCTGAAACAGAGCTGGGACAACGCGGCGGCGGTCATTTCCGGCTATGACTGGACGGCGCTGGGAACGTCGATTCTTTCCGGCGTAACGGGCGCGCTCGACGCGGCGGGCGAATGGCTCAAGAACATCTTCACGGCAGGCTGGACGGCGGCGAAGGGCGTGAATTGGGGCGAACTGGGCACGTCCATCCACGATGGCATCCAGTCGATTCTGGACACGGCGGGCGGCTGGCTGAAAAGCCTGTTTGAAGCGGGCAAGACGGCGGCGGGCGAAATCAGCTGGGCGGATATCGGCACGGCGATATGGAACGGCGTGACCGGCGTGCTGGACATGGCAGGCAGTTTCCTGTCCGGGCTGTTCGGGCTGGGCAAGGATTCGGCCATTGCCAATGTGGATTGGAGTGCCATCGGCACGGCGATTTGGAATGGCGTGACCGGCGTGCTCGACGCGGCGGGCAGTTGGCTTTCGAGCCTGTTCGGGCTTGGTAAGAGCGCTGCCGAGGGGCTGCCGTGGAGCGAAGTCGGAACGGCTGTCCAGACGGGTGTTGGGACGGTGCTGGATGCGGCGGGCAGCTGGCTGTACGCGGGATTTGAAGCCGCCAAGACCTATATCGGCGGCCTGAACTGGGGCGAGGTCGGAACAGCCATTCAGACGGGCGTTGGAACGGTGCTGGACACAGCGGGCACGTGGCTGTCCTCCGGCTTTGAAGCCGCAAAGACGGCGATTTCCGGCATTGACTGGGGCGGCGTCGGCAGTACGATCTCCAGCGGCATCAGCGGCGCAATCGACGGGCTGGCAAAGCTCGGAAGCGGCATCTGGGATACCATCACCGGCTGGTTTGGCGGCGGCGACGAGGAAAAGGCGAAGGGCGACGCCAAGACCAGCGGCGGCAATCTGACGACCGGCATGGAAACCGGCCTCACCGAGGGCAGCGCGGCGGTCACGACGGCGGCGACCAGCGCGGCAAGCTCGGCGATGACGGCGGCGGCGCAGACGCTGACGGCGGAGAGCGGCACGACCATCACGGAAACGTGGGTCGGCGGCATGGTGACGGGAATCGCCAACCAGAACCCGATCCTGACGCTGGGTGTGCAGACGCTCGGCGACAATGCGGTGACGACAGCGACCGATACCCTGACGGCGGACGCGGGCAAGACCATCGCGAACAGCTTCGTGGGCGGCATCTGCTCGGCGGTCGCCGTGGCGGGGCCCCTCCGGCGCTGTCGTATACCCAAGGCTATGACATCGGCGTGAACATGGTGCGCGGCATCACTGCGGGCGTGCGAAGCACGTCGGGCGGGCTGTACAGCCAGATGATGCAGATGGCGCGCACAGCGGTCAGTCGGACGAAGAACGCGCTGCGCATCCATTCGCCCTCCGGCGTGTTTGCCGACGAGGTCGGCGCATGGATTCCGGGCGGCGTCGGCGAGGGCGTACTCAGCCATGCGGACGACGCACTGGGTCCGCTGGAAGAAGTGCGCGCGAGCATGGTGGATACCATGACGGGCGCGCTTTCCGGCGTGGATACCGGCTGGTCGGATGCGCCATGGAATCCGGGCGGAGGCGGCGGACGAACTGTGACGGTGAACATCAACGTGACGGGCGACTGGCACGTCAGAAGCGAACAGAAGAACTGCGAGAGCAGGGCTTCTCCATGATCTTTTTTTATACGACTGGCATACTCATGCCAGAGAAACAGGAGATCATTTCCGAGTTGGGCGAGCGGGTCAGAGAGGAGTTGAGGGGGTTGTGATTGCACAGGGAGAAAGCCCGCTGTTTTCCTTCAACGGGAAACACTGCGACGATTTTGATGTGACGTTTCTGCCGTCTGCCTATCCGTTTATTCCGGCGCAGAGCATCCCGCAGACCAGTATCAGCGGACGGCATGGAACGCTGCGCTGGAAGGGACGGACGTTCAGCCCCAAGCGGCTCAAGGGCAAGCTCTATTTTTTGAATACATCTGGCGACGATGCGCCTATCCCGACCGACGAGCTGCTCCGGCGCGCGAGCGATGTGACGGCGTGGCTCTGCGGGACGGACGGGCGCGGCAAGCTGATTCTGGACGCGCTGCCGGATCGGTATTTCATCGCGGAGGTCAGCGACGAAGCGGCGCTGACGGATGACGACTGGGCGAGCGGTGAGGCGGCAATCGCGTTCACCTGCCAGCCGTTTGCTTATGCCGTCAGCGAGGACGGCGTGACGCTTCAGACGAGCGCCAACGCGGCGAAAAGCGTGGCGCTCGGCGTTCAGGGAAACGCCGAAACCATGCTCGCGTTCCGTGTCACATGTGCATCCGGCACGATGAACACGGCGACCTGCCGGTTTGACTTCACGGGGCTGGGGATGACGGCGGGCGAAACGCTGGTCGCGCGGTATGCGCAGGAGGATATCCTGCTGCTGGAAATCGAGGGCGTGGACGGCGGCACGCGCTCGGCGATGGCGATGCGGACGACGGACAGCGACGACGACCTGCTGCTGTCGCCGGGCAGGAACACGGTGACGGTCAAGACGGAAAAGGCGTGCAGCGTCAAGCTGACGGCAAGGGGCAGATACCTATGAAATATCCGAGAATCTATGACCTGAATCTAAGACGCACGGGTGAGCTGCGGACGGCGGAGATCACCGACCTGAAGCTCAAGGACACGCCGCTTTCGTGCGTGACTGTGACCGTGCCGACACGGGATATCGGTTCGTTCGGCTATCGTCAGTTCGTGGAAATCTTTGACGCGGCAGGAAAACGGATCGATCTGTTCCGCGTGACGGAAATTCCCAAGGGCGTATACGGCAGGGCAGGCACGAAGAAGCTCAAATGTGACCAAGTGCTTTGTACGCTTTCGGACGATATCACGCCGACCTACATGCAGATTGGCGGCAACGGGCAGCCGCTGGAAAGCTGCATCCGGCAGGTGCTGGCGTGCCAGCAGACGGCGCGCTGGAAGCTGGGGCACTGCGACTTTGCGACGCTTTATGAGTACAGTTTTGCGAGCGAAGGACTGCTTTCGGCGCTGCTCAAGCTGATCGAGCCGATCCCGGACGCGCTGATTACGACAGACACGACGAGCTACCCGTGGACGCTGAACGTCGTGCGGGTGGACGATACCGACGCGACGGAGCTGCGGTACAGCCGGAACATGGAGGAAATCACCGAGGAAGTCCTCGACACGAACTTTGCGACACGGCTCTATCCGCTGGGCTATGGTGAGGGCGTGAACCAACTGAACATCAAGAGCGTGAACGGCGGCATGGCGTACATCGACAGCCCGACGCAGGCGCTCTGGGGCGTGGTCAGCAAGCCATATGTGGACACGACTATCACCGACGCGGCAACGCTGATGGCGCAGGGGCGCGCGGCGCTTGAACTGTGCAGTAATCCTCATGTCAGTTACAGTATAACTTGTAAAGATATATCAATCCTGACAGGCGAGAAGATGGATGCTTTTTACGCGGGACGCATGGCTCGAATCATCTACCTCGATTATGAGCTGACGATTCGTGCGCGGGTGCGGGAAATCCACTATCCCAAGCCCATCACAGAGCCTTGGAACGCGAAGCTGACTATCGCCAACCGCAGCGCGGACGTGGCTTCCGTCATCGCTCAGTTGCAAAGAATCTCGCGCATCGAGCAGCTCTACGGGCAGGGCAGCACGACATTTTATTCCGGCGGTATCGAGCAGAACGCCGACGCGGAAACGCCCGCCGAGGGCGATATCTACATCCCGGACGACATGGTACATATCAACGCCATCATGCTGAAAGTCACGTTGTCGAGCTTTCGCGCGGACAGCAAGGGCGCGAAGGGCGGCGGCGGGACGGTGACGACGACGCAGGCCAGCGGAGGCGGCACGCAGACCAGCGAGGCAGGAGGCGGCGCGACGCTGACCGTCGAGAAGCGCACGGTATCCGAGGTGAAGATGACGGGTTCGCCCATGCAGGATGGGGCGGTCGACGCGCATACGGGCTTTGCGAAAACGTCCGGCGGCGACAACATGTCGGAGACGGACGGCGCGAGCGGCTC
>ERZ832317.4363-NODE-4363-length-13784-cov-6.609513_pt1 | contig 13784 bp, 10 predicted proteins | sample MGYA00519695_ERZ832317 | MGnify/ENA primary metagenome ERZ832317 (study PRJEB31850, sample SAMEA3708726) | human gut metagenome | biome: human gut; feature: human-associated habitat; material: faeces | place: China | collected 2014 ...
AGGAGGCAAATATGGCTGAACTCACGCCCATGATGCAGCAGTATTTTGAAATCAAAAAACAGCATCCGAACGAGATCCTGTTTTACCGCGTCGGAGACTTCTATGAGATGTTCTATGATGACGCCCTGACAGCCTCGCGCGAATTGGAGCTGACACTGACCGGCAAAAACTGCGGCAAGGAGGAGCGCGCCCCCATGTGCGGCGTGCCGTTCCACTCCTATGAAACCTATATGGCGCGCCTGATCGCCAAGGGCTACAAGGTCGCCATCTGTGAGCAGATGGAGGACCCGGCGCTGGCAAAGGGGCTTGTCAAGCGGGATATCATCCGCGTTGTCACCCCCGGCACTGTCATTGAGAGCAGCATGCTCTCGGAGGATAAAAACAACTATCTGGCAAGCATTTACTGCCGCCGCACCCGTGGACGCTGGCGCGCGGGTGTCTGCTTTGCCGATATATCGACAGGCGAGGCCTACGCCACGGAGTTGAACGCCGAGAAGATCGGCGGTGCGATCATCACCGAGCTTTGTCGGTACATGCCCAGCGAGATCCTGATCTGCCCGCCGATGCTCGACTTCAAGGATGTGACGACCTACATCAAGCAGCACACCCACGCGCTGGTGGAGCTGCGCGAGGACGCCTGCTTCAAGGATACTGTCATGGAGTCCACGATGGCGGACCAGTTCGGTACGGACTGGCGCGAGACGCTGGGCTATGAGAAAGACGCCCTCGTGCCCTACGCCGTGGCCGCCTTGCTCAACTACCTGCACGAGACCCAGAAGCACGGCGTTGAGCGCATTAAGACCGTGCAGAACTATGCCGATGCCCAGTATATGCGACTGTCCCCTGTGACCCGCGCCAATCTGGAGCTGACCGAGACGATGCGCGGCCGCGAAAAGCGCGGCACGCTGCTCTGGGTGCTGGATAAGACCGAAACCTCGATGGGCAAGCGGCTGCTGCGCTCCTGGATCGAGCAGCCGCTGGTGGACGCCGAGGCCATCAATGCGCGGCTTTGCGCCGTGCAGGCACTCTACACCGCCAACATGGCCCGCGCCGATTTGAAAGAGGCACTCGGCCATGTGTTCGATATCGAGCGCCTGACCACCCGCATTTTGTACGGCTCTGCCACCCCGCGCGAGGTCAAGGCACTGGGGGACACCTGCGCCATGCTGCCGCAGGTCAAGGCGCAGACGGCCGCCTGCGGCGCGCCGCTGCTTGTGCAGCTGGCTGATCAGATCGATCTGCTGGAGGACGTGCTGCAAAACATCCGCACAGCCCTTGTCGATGATCCCCCCGCGAATATGAAGGACGGCGGTGCCATCCGCGCGGGCTTCAACAGCGAGGTCGATGAACTGCGCGACATCATGCACGGCGGCAAGGGATACCTCTCCAATCTCGAGGCCCGCTACCGCGAGGAGACCGGTATCCCCAAGCTGAAGATCGGATTCAACAAGGTGTTCGGCTATTATATCGAGGTCAGCCGCTCCTACACCGATTCTGTGCCGGACAGCTTTACCCGCAAGCAGACCCTGACAACGGGGGAGCGCTACATCACGCCGGAGCTCAAGGAGCTGGAGAATAAGATCCTGGGTGCGAACGAGCGGCTGCTGGTGCTGGAGCATCAGCTTTTTGCCGATCTGCTGTCGGCGATCTCGGCTGAGGTCATCCGCATCCAGCGCACGGCATCGGCTGTGGCGCAGCTGGATGTGCTGGCAGGCTTTGCTGAGGCTGCCCTGCAGAACAACTATGTCATGCCCACCGTTGATGAGAGCGGCGTCATGGAGATCAGGGAGGGCCGCCACCCCGTGATTGAGCAGATGCTCAAGGGCAGCCTGTTTGTGCCCAATGATACGCTGCTCGATGAGGAAGAAAACCGGATGCTGCTCATCACCGGCCCCAATATGGCCGGTAAATCCACCTACATGCGCCAGAATGCCCTCATCGCGCTGATGGCGCAGATCGGCAGCTTTGTGCCTGCTGCCAGCGCCCGCATCGGTGTTGTCGATGCCATTTTTACCCGTGTGGGTGCATCGGATGATCTGGCTGCCGGGCAGTCGACCTTTATGGTCGAGATGACCGAGGTGGCCGAGATCCTGAAAAATGCCACGAAGGAGAGCCTTGTCATTCTTGATGAGATCGGACGCGGCACTTCGACCTTTGACGGCATGAGCATCGCCCGCAGTGTGGTAGAATTTATCTGCGAGAACATCGGCTGCAAGACGCTGTTCGCTACCCATTATCATGAGTTGACCAGCATGGAGCAGGACATTCCCGGCGTAAAGAACTATAACATTGCCGTCAAAAAGCGGGGTGAGGACATCACCTTCCTGCGGCGCATCGTGGCAGGGCCTGCTGATGACAGCTACGGCATCGAGGTTGCAAAGCTGGCCGGTCTGCCCGGCAGTGTGACCCGGCGCGCCCATGCAGTACTGCGCCAGCTGGAGGCCAGTGCCCCCGGCCACAGCAGCACGATGCAGCTGGATTTTGAGACGGTGGAGGCCTACAATAACCCGAGCGTTCCCAGCGAGGTCGTCGATAAGCTCCACAAGGTGGACATCGAGACGCTGACCCCGCTGGAGGCGCTGAACTTCCTGTATGAATTGAAAAATACCCTTGACAAAGACTAAAGGCAGGTGAAAGCAATGGCGGAGATCCGCGTATTGGACAAGCATACGGCAGAGCTGATCGCAGCGGGCGAGGTCGTGGAACGGCCGGCCTCTGTGGCGAAGGAGCTGCTGGAAAATGCCATTGATGCGGGCGCGACCCAGATCACGCTGTCCGCTGTCCGTGGCGGCATCCAACAGCTGCAGATCGTGGACAACGGCTCAGGCATTGAGGCAGAATATATCGACAAGGCGTTTATCCGCCATGCCACCAGCAAGATCGCCACGGCGGAGGATCTCGGGCATATCCACACACTGGGCTTCCGCGGCGAGGCACTGGCCTCGATCGCCAGCGTGGCCCGGGTCGAGGTGCTGACCAGAACCGAGGCCGATGAGTACGCCTGCTGCTACCGCATTGAGGGCGGCGAGCCGCTGGGCATCGAGCCGGGCGCGCGGCCGGTAGGCACGACCATCACGGTCAACGACCTGTTCTACAACACGCCCGCCCGGATGAAATTCCTCAAAAAGGACGCCAGCGAGGCGACCTTTGTGGCAGATACAGTGCTGCACACGGCGCTGTCCCACCCTGAGATCAGCTTCCGCTTCCTGCGGGATGGCAAGCAGCAGTATGTCACCCCGGGTGACGGGGATCTGCGCAGCGCTGTCTATGCTGTGCTGGGCCGTGAGTTTGCCCGCGACCTGCTGGCCGTGGACGGCGGGAGCAAATTGTACCATGTCACCGGTCTGGTCACGCCGCCGCGTGCCTGCCGCGCCAGCCGCGGGGCACAGCATTTCTTTGTGAATGGCCGCTATGTCAAGAACCGCACGATCATGGCCGCGCTGGAAAATGCCTACAAGGGCACAATGATGCAGGGTAAGTTCCCCGGTGCCGTCCTCATGCTGGAAATGCCGCCCGACATGGTGGATGTCAATGTTCACCCGGCCAAGACGGAGATCCGCTTTGCGCGGGAGAGCGATGTCTTTGACGCAGTGTACCGCGCCGTGCGCGCCGCGCTTGCGACCCCCGGCAGTGGTGAGTGCCGCTTTGCGATGGGTCACACGGCCCCCGAGCCAGAGGAAAAAAAGCCTGCGGAGGCTCCGCAGCCGTCGGCACGGCCAACCGCTGCCCCGCAGAAGAAAGGCGGCTTCACCACGCTTTCTGCAGCGGAGTATCGCGCAATGGCCGGCCTGACGGCCCCAGTGCCCGTCAGACCTCTGCCGGATGTTCTGGAGGCACAGTCTCCGCGACCGACCTATGAGGCCGGCCCTGCGCAGAAGCCGTTGGCACCTGCCGCGCCGGTGACGCCTGTGACCGCCGATACATCCATCCCCGTGCCGCAGCCGATGCCCTACACCGCCTTGACTGATGACACGGTGCTGGATGTGCTGCCCGACATGCCGGACGAAACGCCTGCCGAAGCAGCAGCCATTCCAGCGGTGGCCCCGGCACAGCCGTCCGAGCCTGACGATGCAGAAAACGCAGAAAACGAACCCCGCGCCCTGAGTGCCCTGCCGGATGCCGCTGTCCCTGAGCAGACAACACTGGTGCCGCCGCCCCAAAGCGAGCCGCTGCGTCTTGTCGGCGAGGTGTTCAAGACCTACATCATTACGGAACGCGGCGGCGAGCTTTGCCTGATCGACAAGCACGCCGCGCACGAGCGCATTTTGTTTGAGCAGCTTGCCAGAGACTACGGCAATGTGCCGTCCCAGATGCTGCTTGTGCCGGTGCAGGTCAACCTGACCGCTGCAGAAAAGCAGGCTGTGCTGCAGAACCTCGATCTGCTGACCGATGCGGGCATTGAGGCCGAGGACTTTGGCGGTTCGACCGTGGTTGTCCGTGCCGTGCCCGCCGATGTGGCGGTGGACGATGTCGAGGATATGCTTGTGGAGTTGGCCGCAAAGTTGGCGGACGGCGGCCGCGATGCCCTGCGGGAAAAGACCGAGTGGGTGCTGCATTCCATCGCCTGCCGTGCCGCCATCAAGGCGGGGGACCGCACCAACACTGCCGAGATGCTGGCGCTGGCCCAGCACATCATGGACGGAACGGTCCCGCCGTTCTGCCCCCATGGGCGGCCCTGTGTGCTGAAAATCACCCGGAAGGAGCTGGAAAAGCAGTTTGGCCGACTTGTCTGAACCCCGCGTTATCGCTGTCGGCGGGCCGACAGCCAGCGGCAAGACCGCGCTGAGCGTGGCGCTGGCAAAGACCTTTGACGGCGAGATCATCAACGCCGATTCGATGCAGCTCTACAAAGGTCTGGACATAGGCACGGCAAAGCCGAGCCCGGAGGAGCAGCAGGGGATACCGCATCATCTGCTGGACTTCCTGCCGCCTGAAACCGCCTACAGTGTGGCGGATTTCACCGCTGTGGCAGACCCGCTGATCCGTGAGATATCGGGCCGCGGAAGGCTGCCCTTTGTGGTGGGCGGCACAGGGCTGTACATTACCAGCCTGCTGAACGGTATGAGCTTTGCCCCTGAAAAGACCGACCCCGCCATCCGCGCCCGGCTGCAGGCACAGGCCGATGCAGGAGACGGCGCGGCGCTGTATGCAAGGCTGCAGCAGATCGACCCCGACTACGCAACGCTTGTCCACCCGAACAACCTGCCCCGGGTCATCCGGGCGCTTGAGCTGTATGAGTCCACCGGCCGCAGGATGAGCGCCGAGCGGGTGAATGCCCGCGCAGCCCGGCCGCCGTACCGCTCACTTTGTCTCTGTCTGACCTGCCGCGACCGCGCTGTGCTGTATGACCGCATCGGCCGGCGGGTCGATGCGATGATCGAAAACGGTGTGCTGGACGAGGCCCGCCGGGTGTATGAACACCGCGAGGCCTACCGCACAGCGGCACAGGCCATCGGCTACAAGGAGTTTTTTCCGTATTTTGCGGGGGAGCAGAGCCTTGCGGACTGCACCGAAAAGCTCAAGCAGGCCACCCGCAATTATGCCAAACGGCAGCTGACCTGGTTCCGCCGCCAGAATGAGGCTGTCTGGCTGTATCTCGACGAAGAGGATGTCACCGCACGCGCCTGCGCGCTGGTGCGTGAATTTTTGCAACAGTAACCGAAAGGAGCGTGTACAGTGAGAGAACGGCAGGACCGCCCGGCGGCCAAGAAATTTTTTCAGGCTGTCGGCCTGCTGGCGCTGGCGCTTGTCTCGGTTTATATCATTGTGCAGTGCTTTGTCATCTTCCGCCAGTCCTACAAGACCGAGACGGCCATCCGATATACGATGGCCGAGAGCGTGCGCCTGAGCGGCGTTGTCGCGTTTGACTCAGTGGATGTGGCGGGCAGTGGCAATCTGGGGTATCTGGTGCAGGACGGTGAGCGCGTGACGAACGGCACCGTGGTCGCAGAGTGCTATACCAACGATGAGCAGGGAGTTCAGCGCGAACGCCTTGACCGGTTGGAGCGCACCATCACGCTGCTGACCAAGTCCCAGAATTCAACCGGCAGCGAGCTTTCCGTGCTGACCAACCAGACAAGGCAGTCCCTGTACAACCTGCTGGATAAGCTGGACACGGCCCAGTACGGCGGTATCTCCGAGGCAGAGGATGACTTTCTGCTGGCTCAGAACCGGCTGCAGATCAGCACCGGGCAGACGGCGGGCTTTTCCCAGACCATCGCGGCCCTGCAGGAGGAGTATGACAGCCTGAAAAGCCAGCTTGACACCCTGCAGACGATCACGGCGGCAACGAACGGCTATTTCAGCAGTACGGCGGCCTCGCCATCGATCCGGGCCGATCGGCAGGCGCTGGATGACGCTGACCCCGCCGCACTGCAGACCATGCTGCAGGAGGGCTTCCCGGCTGCTGACGCCGACCGTGCCGGGCAGATCACAACAGGCTTCAGCTGGAAATTCTACGCCGTCTGCGACCTTGACACTGCCGCCCGCTTTGAAAATGTCGGTACAGTGAAGATCAGCGTGCCCGGCAAGCAGAACACCCCGCTTTCTGCCACAGTTGAGGAGGTGCAGACTGACAAGGACGGCGGCATTGCCAAAATCGTGCTGCAATGCCAGACCATCAACGCCGATATTCTGGGCTTCGGTCTGGAAACCGTGCAGATCGACCTCAAGACCTACGAGGGCATCCGCATCGACAAGCAGGCGCTCCACATCGTGGACGGCCAGCGCGGCGTCTATGTCAAGTACGGCAACCTGCAGCGCTTTCTGCGGATCGCGACCCTGTATGAGAACGACAGCTATATCCTGATCCCCGATAACGGCAAGATCGGCACCGATAACGAGGTACGGCTGTATGACGAGATCATCGTGCAGGGCACAAACCTGCAGGATGGCAAACTATTATAACGAAAATACGGGCTTTTGTATTGACAAGAGTACCAAAAAAGAAGATAATATTTAATGTATATCGCTGTAGCAGTGTGCTGACCGTGAACAGTGCATAGTTTTTAAAGGAGTTTTACGACCATGTCCATGTTTGACAGTTTGAAAAGTAAACTCGGTATCGATTCCGAAGCAGAATCCTATGTGGACGATACCGAAGACGAAATCTTCCCCGGCGGGCAGGGCGGCGCTGCGGCGCAGGGCTACACCCAGCAGGAGGTCAAGCAGCACAGCAATAAGGTCGTGAATATCAATGCAACGACCCAGCTGCAGGTCGTTCTGGTCAAGCCGGAACGCTTTGAGGATGCCTCCGCCATTGCGGATCAGCTCAACGCCAAGCATACGGTGGTGCTGAATCTCGAGTCCACCGGCAAGGAAATCTCCCGCCGTCTGATTGACTTTTTGTCCGGCGTGGCCTACGCCAACAACGGCCAGATCAAGCGTGTGGCGACCAGCACCTTCATCATCACGCCGTACAATGTCGATATTATGGGTGACCTGATCGGCGAGCTGGAGAATAACGGTGTATTCTTCTGATACAGCCGACACAATTCCGGCAGTCCGCGGCTTTGTGCCGCCCCAGAACGATGATGAGCGCCGTCTGATGCGCCGCGTTGAGGAGCTGTGCCGCATTTGCGAAAGCCGCGGTATCCCGCGCTATACGGGCTTTCTCTCCGACCGGGAGCAGAGTCTGGCGCAGGCCGCCTGCAACAGGGCCGGGTGCAGCTGCATCCGCTTTTGGGGCGGGTTTGACGGCGCGGAGCGAAAAGTCCTCTGCATAGAGCCGCCCGAGGCATGGCAGGAGGAGCCGCTCGCGTATCTGCAGTTTACCGCCTACGGCGATAAGCTGCCGACACACCGCGATTATCTCGGCTCGATCTTGGGCCTTGGGCTGGAGCGCGCCTGTGTGGGAGATCTTTTGGCAGACCCGGAAAAGCCCGATACCTTTTATGCCGTTGTTCTGGCAGATAAACAGGAGTTTATCCGCGCCGAGCTGACGAGCGCGGGACACTGCACCGTACACACCGAATGTACCGATGCGCTGCCTGCCCATCTTTTGGAAAGCCGCGAGCGTGCCCTGCAGCAGGCCACTGTGCCGTCCCTGCGGGCCGATGCAGTGCTGGCCGTGATGCTGCATACCTCCCGCACCCGCGCGGCAGAATATATTGCTGCAGGCCGTGTGGAGATCAACCATCTGCCGCTGAAGGCCGCCCACGAGACCGCCTATGCCGAGGATATCTTTACGGTGCGGGGTGTGGGCCGCTTCAGGCTGGCGGCCATCGGCGGCAAAAGCCGCAAGGACCGCCTGTTTATATCCTTTTATCAATACTGAGCGCATGATCTGCCCGCGGAACGCCGCGGGCCGGGAATAACGGGGCGTAAAGCCCCGCATACAGGAGGAAAGTCATGATCTCATCTGAGGATGTCCGCCGCGTAACGTTTGAAAAAGCGTTTCAGGGCTATCGCCGCGACGATGTGGACGATTATCTCAAGCAGGTGGCCCAGAGCATGGATGAGCTGGCCGCCCAGAACGATGATCTCCAGAAAAAGCTGGTTGTGCTGGCCCAGCGCATCGACCAGTACCGTGCCGAGGAGGATACGCTGCGCACCACGATGATCAATGCCCAGCGTCTGGGTGAAAATGTCATCCGTGAGGCTAAGCAGAAGGCGGCCGAGATCATACGCACCGCCAACATCAAGGCTGAGGACCGCGAGCAGCGCTCCCGCGATGATGTCGAGCTGGCCAAGCAGGAGATCGTCACGCTGAAAAGCGAGGCTGACAGCTTCAAACGCTCGCTGATCGAGATGTACCGCAAGCATATCAACCTTATCAATAAGCTGCCTGATTACACCCCGCAGCCCGAGGATGCGCCGGCCCGCCCGGTTCAGCCTGCGGCCGAGCCTGTGCAGGCCCCGGTTCAGACGGCAGCCCCGGTTGAGCAGCCTGTCATGGCGGCGGAGCCTGCTTATACACCGCCCGCCCCCCAGCCTGCGGCCGAGCCTGCCCCGGCCCCGGTGCAGGAGACGGCATACTATGAGGAGCCTGCCTCGCAGCCTGCAGCCGAGCAGCTGCGCCCTGCGGCGGAAAAGGTGGATACAGTGGAGTTTGCCATCGCGCCCCACCCCGAGGAGCCGGAGGAACCGGCCCCGGTGCCCGAAATGGAAGCCCCGGCCATAGATGAGACGCGCTTTCAGGATGTCTCCGGCCTGTATGATGAGCCGGAGGCCAAGCCGGTGCGCCGTACCCGCAAGACGGGCACTGCGGCCAAACGCACCACCCGCAAAAAAGTAAGTGCCGAACCGCAGGAGGAGTTGAACTCCCCGGCGTTCGATAACTTTGAAGGCGTTGACTTTGACAGCTGACGCTGAAAAAATCCATAGAGGGCAGCCCCGCGCAATGTCGGCCCGGCGGGCGTTAAGCAGCGCTTCACCAGCGCTTGACAGCAGGCGGGATTGCCATCAATCCAAAAAATAGAGGAGAGTAGGAAACCTTGGTGCAGAACTACAACGACACGATCCATAAGATGCAGACCCCGTTTGAAATGCGGGCAGGTCTGCCGAAGAAAGAGCCCAAGATGCTCGAGGACTGGGAGAACAACCATGTCTATGAGCAGATGATCAAGAACAACGAGGGCAAGCCGCAGTACATCCTGCATGACGGCCCTCCGTATGCCAACGGCAACATCCACATGGGCACCGCGCTCAACAAGATCATCAAGGACATCATCATCCGCTATAAAAACATGTCCGGCTTTCAGGCACCCTATGTGCCCGGCTACGACACCCACGGTCTGCCTATCGAGCTGAAGGCGCTGAGCTCTCTCGGCGATAAGAAGGCGGGTGTCTCCAAGCTTGAGCTGCGCAAAATCTGCAAGGAGTTCGCCACCGAGCATATCGATGTGATGAACTCCCAGTTCAAGCGTCTGGGCGTGCAGGGCGACTTTGAGAACCCCTACCTGACCCTGCGCCCCGAGTTTGAGGCCCGTCAGGTCGAGATCTTCGGCGAGATGGCCAAGAAGGGCTACATCTACAAGGGCATGAAGGCAGTCTACTGGTGCCCCGAGGATCGCACCGCGCTGGCCGAGGCTGAGATCGAGTATGCTGAGGACGAGTGCGATTCCATCTATGTCCGCTTTAAGCTGACCGATGACCCCAACGGTGTGCTGGCTAAGCACAATGTTCCGCTGGACAAGGCCTGGATCGTGATCTGGACCACGACCACATGGACCCTGCCCGCCAATGTGGCTACCTGCCTGAACCCCAACCTTGAGTACGCCTTCGTCAAGATCGGCGATGCTTACCATATCATGGCCGCCGGTCTGGTCGAGTCCACGATGAAGGGCTGCCATATCGACGAGTACGAAGTCCTGCCCGAGACTGTTCTCGGCAGCGAGCTGGAACTCATGCAGTACCAGCATCCCTTCCTTGACCGCAAGGGTCTGGTCATTCTGGGCGACCATGTCACGCTGGAGGGCGGCACCGGCTGTGTCCATACCGCACCCGGCCATGGTGTCGAGGACTTTGAGGTCTGCGTCAACCATTACCCGCAGGTGCCTGTGGTTGTCCCTGTGGATGATGCCGGCCGCCTGACCGCCGAGGCAGGCGAGAAGTTCGCAGGCCTCAAGGTCTGGGATGCCAACAAGGTCATTCTGGAGCATATCAAGGAAAGCGGCCACCTGATGGGTGTGCAGCACATCACCCACCAGTACCCGCATTGCTGGCGCTGCCATCATCCCATCATCTTCCGCGCGACCGAGCAGTGGTTCTGCTCCATCGACGCCTTCAAGGAGGATGTCTACAAGGCCATTGATAATGTGAAGTGGCAGCCCGCCTGGGGCCATGACCGCATGGCCGGCATGGTCCGCGACCGCAGCGACTGGTGCATCAGCCGCCAGCGCGTCTGGGGCGTTCCCATCCCGGTATTCTACTGCAAGAAGTGCGGCAAGTACCACATCACCGATGCCTCCATCAAGGCTGTTTCCGACCTGTTCCGCAAGGAGGGCAGCGATGCCTGGTACAAGTATGATGCCAATGACATCATGCCCAAGACCGAGGTCTGCGAGTGCGGCGCCGCCGACTGGGAGAAGGACCCCGACATCATGGATGTCTGGTTCGACTCCGGCTCCACCTGGAGCGCTGTCTGCCGTGAGCGTCCCGAGCTGCGCTGGCCCGTGGATATGTATATGGAGGGCGCCGACCAGTTCCGCGGCTGGTTCCAGTCCAGCCTGCTGACCTGTGTTGCCACTCAGGGCATTGCCCCCTACAAGGAGGTTCTGTGCCACGGCTGGGTCGTGGATGAGAAGGGCAAGCAGATGCACAAATCCGCAGGCAACGGCGTGGAGCCCAGCGAGATCATCCGTGATTACGGTGCCGACATCATCCGTCTGTGGGTCGCCTCCAGCGATTACACCGTTGATGTCCGCGCCGGCAAGGAGATCTTCCGCCAGCTGTCCGAGGCCTACCGCAAGATGCGCAATACCGCCCGCTTCATGCTGGGCAACATCAATGACTTTGATCCTGCCAAGGATATGGTTGCCGATGACCAGCTGTTTGAGATCGACCGCTGGGCGCTGGAGGCCTGCAATAAGCTGACCGCCAACCTGCGCGACGCCTACGACCACTATGATTTCAGCCGCGCCTACCACGCACTGTACAACTTCTGTGTCATTGATATGTCCAACTTCTACATGGATGTCATCAAGGACCGCCTGTACTGCGCGGATGACCATGCGCGCCGCTGCGCACAGACTGCACTGTACCGCATTCTGGTGGACTTCACGAAGCTGCTGGCACCCATCCTCTGCTTTACCAGTCAGGAGATCTGGAGCTATGTGCCGAAGCTGCCCGGTATGAAGGACTATGTGGTCTTTGAGCAGATGCCCGAGGCCAAGCCCGCTGCCGACGATGCCTTTACCGCCAAGTGGGATCGCATCATGGCGATCCGCGATGATGTGAAGAAGGTTCTGGAGCAGGCCCGTGCCGATAAGGTTATCGGCTCTGCACTAGAGGCCGGTCTGACGCTGTACTGCAGCAAGGAGGTCTACGACTTCCTGAATGCCATCCCGATGGATGAGCTGGCCGACCTGTTCATCGTCTCCCATGTCGAGCTGATCGAGGGTGAAGGCGGTGTCAAGGGTCTGGTCGAGGGGCTCGGCGTCAGCGCCGCCCACGCCGTCGGCAACAAGTGCCTGCGCTGCTGGAAGTATGATACCTCCGTTGGGGAGGATGGCCTTTGCCCGCGCTGCGCTAAGGTTCTGAAGCTGTAAATTTACTCTGCCGTCAGCGGTGCTTATACGCGTAAGCACCGCTGATTTTTTCGGATAAGGTGTTGTATGATTTCTGGTTTGTTTTCTCTGCTGGGGGCGGCCGTTCTGGTCGTGATCGACCAGCTTATCAAGCACTGGGCCACGGCGGCGCTGCTGCCGGTGGGCAATATGGATGTGCTGCCCGGCATTGTCGAGCTGCGCTACTGCCTGAATGACGGTATGGCATTCTCGATGCTGGCCGGTAAGCAGACGCTGCTCATCGGCATGACCTCGGTCATGCTGGTGGTGGTGGCCGCCATGCTGTTTACCCGCAAAATGTCTGTGTGGGAGCGCATCTCCTGGACGCTGATCCTCGGCGGCGGTGTGGGCAACCTCATCGACCGGGTGCTCAACGGCGTGGTGGTGGACTACATCAATGTGTTGTTCATGCACTTTGCTATCTTCAATTTTGCGGATATCTGCGTCTGCGTGGGTGTCGGCCTGCTGATGCTGGTCGTGTTGCTGGACTCCTTCAAGAAAGAAGAGACCGCAAAGCAAAAGGCGGATGACGATGGAGCTGCTTGAGCTTGCCGCCGTCCCCGGCGACAGCGGTCGGCTGGATGCGTGGCTGGCGGGGCAGTGCCCGACACTCTCCCGCAGTGCGCTGCAGGGGCTGATCGAGCAGGGGCTTGTCACCCGGGACGGCGCGCCCGTCAACAAAAAAGACAAGGTAGCCCCCGGTGCTGTTTACCGTGTGGCACTGCCCGACCCGCAGCCCATTGAGGCGCAGCCCCAGAACATTCCGCTTGATATTGTGTACGAGGATGATGACCTGCTGGTGGTCAACAAGCCGAAGGGCATGGTGGTTCACCCGGCCCCCGGCAACCCGGACGGCACTCTCGTCAATGCACTGCTTTACCACTGTGCCGGGCAGCTGTCCGGCATCGGCGGCGCGATCCGCCCCGGCATCGTACACCGCATCGATAAGGATACCAGCGGTCTGCTGGTGGTGGCCAAAAACGATGCGGCGCATCAGGCGCTCAGCGCCCAGATGAGCGTACACAGCATCCACCGTGTTTACCATGCGGTGGTCTACGGCAACCTCAGGGAGGACGAAGGCTTTGTGGAGCGGTGGATCGGTCGTGATCCGCATGACCGCAAAAAGATGGCCGTGCTGGCAGAAAACGCTGCCGGGGCGCGGTATGCCTATACAGGCTGGCGTGTGCAGGAGCGGTACGGCAACTTTACCTACATAGCCTGCAAGCTAAAGACAGGGCGCACCCACCAGATCCGGGTACATATGGCATCCACAGGGCACCCACTGGCGGGGGATGCTGTCTACGGCCCGAAAAACTGCATCAAATCGCTGAACGGCCAATGCCTGCACGCTAAGGAGCTGGGCTTTGTACACCCGAAAACAGGGGAGTGGATGCAGTTTGATTCGCCCCTGCCGCCCTATTTTACAGAGTTTCTGACACGGTTAAGAAAGGAACATCGCGCATGAAACCACCCCTAAGCGATACCCTTGTGATCTGTGATATGGATAATACGCTGCTGACGGCCAAGGAGGGGATCCCTGCCTGCAATCGCGCGGTC
>ERZ832317.4377-NODE-4377-length-13759-cov-5.529262_pt1 | contig 13759 bp, 9 predicted proteins | sample MGYA00519695_ERZ832317 | MGnify/ENA primary metagenome ERZ832317 (study PRJEB31850, sample SAMEA3708726) | human gut metagenome | biome: human gut; feature: human-associated habitat; material: faeces | place: China | collected 2014 ...
CCTCCGTCCCGGAAGGCTCGGGCATCAACGGCTTTACCATGTTCCTGCGCACCATTCCGTATAACTACTACGCCCTGCTGACCCTCATCATGATCCTTTTCCTCATCTTCACGGGCACCGACTACGGCCCCATGAAGCTCAACGAGGACAACGCGCTGAAGGGCGACCTCTTCACCACCGAAGACCGCCCCTACGGCGACGATGTGGACGACGGCACCGCAGCCTGCGGCCATGTCATCGACCTGATTTTGCCGGTGCTGGTGCTCATTGCGGCCTGCATCTTCGGCCTCATCTACACCGGCGGCTTCTTTGAAGGCGTGGACTTCATCACCGCCTTCTCCGACTGCAACGCCTCGGCGGGCCTGGTGATGGGCAGCAGCATCGCGCTGCTGTTCACCTTCGTGTTCTACCGGGTGCGCGGCGTGATGACCTTTCAGGACTTCGCGGCCTGCATCCCGGAGGGCTTCAAGGCCATGGTCAGCCCCATGCTCATCCTGACGCTGGCGTGGACCCTTTCCGGCATGACCAACCTGCTGGGTGCCAAGTATTACGTGGCCAACCTGCTCAACGGCTCGGCGGCTGCGCTGCAATATCTGCTGCCGACCATCATCTTTCTGGTGGCGGTGTTCCTGGCCTTTGCCACTGGCACGTCCTGGGGCACCTTCTCCATCCTCATCCCCATCGTCTGCCATGCGTTCCCGCAGGGGGAGATGCTGGTCATCTCCATTGCGGCCTGCCTGTCCGGCGCAGTGTGCGGCGACCACTGCTCCCCCATCTCGGACACCTCCATCATGGCGTCCGCCGGTGCTCATTGCAGCCATGTGAACCATGTGTCCACCCAGCTGCCCTATGCCATCACGGCGGCGGTCATCTCGGCGGTGTGCTATGTCGTCACCGGCCTGAGCCAGATGTTCCTGGGCACCAGCGCCAGCCTGCTCACCTCGCTGGTGCTGCTGGCCGTGGCCATCGTGCTGGAGCTGGTGGTGCTGAACGTCATCCGGCTGCGAACGGCCAAAGCAGACTGACCCAACCGGCGTTTTTGGCCCGGTCAAGGGGGCAAAAATCGTCATTCGCGCAGTTTTCAGGGCATTTCACGCGGCTTTGCTTCCCTTCCGGTTGTTTCTGTGGTATGATGGACCCAGAAACGAACGACCGTGCAGCTTTTGGCGCAGCCTTTGGCAGAAAAGGAGGACGACCCCGATGAAAAAACGCATTCTCAGCCTGATCCTGGCACTGAGCATGGTGCTCTCCGTGCTCCCCCTGGGGGCCTTTGCAGAAGGCTCCAACGGCGACCTCGTCATCGGCTCGGACGGCTACCCGGTCGGCTCCAACGGCGGAAAAGACTTTTGCAGTGGCAACAATTGGGAGTACAGTAATTACAAGGGCACACTGCATCTGAGTGCTGGAACGTTTGATCTCAGTACCACAGAGCCTGTGAAGTGCAAGATTCAGTCGCGTGCGAAGATCACCGGCGGCACCTTCAATGAGGCAGTGAAAATCATCGCCGCAACGATCACCAAAGGCATCTTCAGTGGAACAGTGTACAACAGCGACGGAAAAATCTCTGGCGGAACCTTCCAAAGCACGGGCAGTGTGACAAACTGGGGCGACATCACTGGCGGCACCTTCGCGGGTAGTGTGGAAAATAAGCGTGACATATACGGCGGCGTGTTCAACCGTAATGCAACTCTAACCGACGTACCAGATGGCTACTCCATCACCTGGGATAAAGCCTACTCCGGTGCTGAAATCACGGAAGTCAACGGTGTGCCTGCGGAGTGGGACCCCTACGTCGTCGTGACTGACGAGGCCAAGACGAAGGTTGTGACCATCACTGCCGACACTGACATCTTCAGCCTGAACGGCAAGCCCATCGGCACGGACTACAACAGCAGCTACCCCGATACAAGCAAAAAGACGATCGTGACCTTTACCATGCCGAACGAGAACGTGGTGCTCGGCACCGGCGAACTCGTCATGAAGGACAGCTACCCGGTCGGCTCCAACAACGGCACTGCCGACTGCGAGGGCAACGGCTGGAGTTACGATCACAGCACCGATACACTGACTCTGACGAGTGGAACGTTTGATTTCAACTCCACCTATCCTCAAAACCCCAATAAGGGAGCGGGGGCAGAGCCTGTGGCGTGTGCGGTTGAGACTCAATTGCGTGTGGAAATTACCGGCGGCACCTTTGCGGGCAGCGTGACAAACGAAGGCACCATAAAGAACGGCATCTTCGCGGGCAGAGTGACAAGCAACGGCACCATCATGGACAACGGCACCTTCAATGGAACCGTGACAAACAGCGGCTACATCAAGGACGGCACCTTCAATGGAAAAGTGACAAACAGAAACACCATCGAGAACGGCACCTTTGCGGGCAGCGTGACAAACGAAGGCACCATAAAGAACGGCAGCTTTGAGAAAAAAGTGACAAACGGCCGCACCATCATGGACGGCGTCTTCAAGGGTGTTGTGGAAAACGGCGGCAACGGAACGATCTTTGGCGGCACCTTCGCGGGCAGGGTGAACAACAGCTACGGCGGCCACATATTCGGCGGCGTGTTCAACGGCTACATAAAAGTACAGGGAGCTGGTGTCTACTCTATCACCGTGGATCCGGCCTCCCCCAATGCCAAGATCACGGAAGTCAACGGTGTGTCTGCGGTTTGGGAGCCCTACGTCGTCGTGGCCGAATTGACCAAGAACCAGAAAGTAATCATCACCGCCAGCACCAAGATCTACAGCCTGAACCACAAGCCCCTCAGCACGGACAACTGCAACAGCGCCCACGACGGCAACGAGAATACCGTGAAATTCACCATGCCGAACGCGAACGTGGTGCTGAACGGAGCGATCACCAGCACCGACCTCGTCATGGAGAACGGCTGGCCGAAGGATTCCAACGGCGGCAAAACCCCCTGCAAGGGCGACGGCTGGCAGTACATCCCCAATGACCCGACCAATGGCAACATGCTGCTTCTGACGGGCAGCAACCAGACCGGCGGGCTGTTCGATTTCAGCACCATCGGAGATGGTTCGGCGGTGGAGTGCAACGTCTTTGTGGGCAAACCGACAGCCATCACGGGCGGCGAGTTCAACGGCAAAGTGATCAACAACAGCGGCATTCTGGGCGGCACCTTCCACGGCGAGGTCGTCAATACGACCATGGGCCGCATTGAGAATGGCACGTTCAAGAACTCGGTCGAGAACAACGGCATGATCGAAAACGGTGCGTTCCACGACGCTGTCGAGAACAACGGCACCATCGAGAAGGGCACCTTTGAAGGAACAGTGGAAAACAACACCAACGGAACGATCTCTGGCGGCACCTTCGCGGGCAGTGTGAGCAACAACGGCGGCACCGTGAACGGCGGCGTGTTCAACAGCAAAACAGGTTTGGACGGGGTAACAGATCTCCACTCCATCACCTGGGATGCGGCCTCCTCCAATGCCAAGATCGAGAAAGTCAACGGTGTGTCTGCGGATTGGGCCCCCTACGTCGTGACCAGCAATGCCACGACGAAGGAAGTGACCATCACTGCCGACACCGAGATTTTCAGCCTGAACGGCCAGCCCATCGCAGAAAGCAGCTACGGCGTCGACAAGAAGACCGTGACCTTTACCATGCCGGACGATGACGTGGTGCTGAACGGCGAGCTCATCACCAAGCCGGAACCCGAACCGAAACCGGAACCGAAACCGGAACCGGAACCGAAACCGGAACCCAAGCCGGAGCCTCAACCGGAACCTGAACCGGAACCCACCACCTACACCGTGACCGTCATCGGCGGCACGATCGACGGCAAGACGTCTGTTTCCGCCAAGGAGAACGACACCCTGACCGTGGTGCTGGACCAGAACGACATCCCGGACGGCATGACGTTTGACATGTGGAGCATTTCGTCGAGCAAGCTCAGCGGCGATATCAACGTCGATTACCGGGCCGAGGCCATGCCCTTCAAGATGCCCGCCGAGGATGTGACCATCCGGGCGCAGTACCGCTCGGCGGAGATCATCGAGGATGCAGCGCCCTCTCCGCTGGCAACGGCGGCGACCATCGCGGTGGGCGGCGCAGCCGCAGGCATCGTGGTGTGGCAGGGCGTGAGCCTGGGTGTAGACCTCTACCTCGCCAATGCGCTGCCCCAGGGTGTGCCGGTGCCGACCGACCGCCGTGCGCTGGCGCTGCTCCTGTGGGAGACCGCAGGCAAACCGGAGGTGGCTCTGCCCACCCTTTACGGCGATATCCCCGCCGAAGAGATCGAGCTGCAAAAGGCCACCCGCTGGGCGGTCCAGAACGGCCTGATGGACGCGGCCGACAAGAAGGATGCGTCCTTCTTTGACCCGGACCATTATGTCACCAAGATGGACGTCTTCGGCGCATGGCTCCGGCTCAAAAAGCTCCTCGGCACCACCTGAACATCCCCGACGCAGTGAGCGTCCCCCTTAACGCAAAGGACCTCCCGGCCCCCATGGGCTGGGGGGCCCTTTGTTTCAAAACGGAAAAATTCCGTTGCTTCTGGGGAAAAACATGGTATACTAAAGGAAATTGAGCAATCGGAAGGAGCCGCACCATGCTGGAAAAAGCATTCAACGACGTTTACACAAAATTCAAGCTGCACTTTTATCAGAACGTGTTTCAGCGCTTTGCCACCCGCGAGGCGACCCTGACCACGGTGGAGTCCTTCTGCATGGAGGGCATCATGGCCATGGGCGAGCCCACCATTGCGGAGTTCTCGCGGATGATGAAGATCTCCACCCCCAACGCGGCGTATAAGATCGGCAGCCTGATGCGCAAGGGCTATGTGGAAAAGATCCAGTCCGCCAAGGACCGGCGCGAGTACCACCTGCGCCCCACCCAGAAGTATTTCGAGTATTACAACATCAGCTATTCCTACCTGCACACCGTGGTCGAGCGTGTGCGGGAGCGCTTCCCCGCCGAGGACGTGGACAAAATGGAACAGATGCTCACCATCATCAGCGAGGAGCTGATGCCGGAGCTGGATCTGAAATCAAAGACGGCGGACGAATAAGCGCCGTTTCACCCCGTTGGAGTAAAACGGCCGGGGCAATTGCAATCCGTGCGCCGGAATGATACAATAGGAGCCAGCGAGAACCGCCGCCGGACGTTTTTCCGGCAAGTGCAAGAAAGAAGGCTTTTATCATGAGCATGAATACAGTTCCTGAGCGTCTGGCTGCGCTGCGCGCCGCCATGGACGCCAATGGCGTGGACCTCTACCTCATCCCGGTGGGCGACCCGCACTCCAGCGAGTATCTGCCCGACCACTACACCTCCCTGACCTATTTCTCCGGCTTCCACGGCGAGAACTCGAACTTCGTCGTGACCAGAGACAAGAGCGCCCTGTGGGCCGACGGCCGCTATTTTGTGCAGGCCGAAAAGGAGATCGCGGGCACCGAGATCGAGCTGGAACGGATGGGCGAGCCGGGTGTGCCGACCGTGGAGCAGTACTGCGCCGATGCCCTGCCGGAAGGCGGTGTGCTGGGCCTGTGCGGCCTGACCGCTTCCTGCCAGCTGGTGCGCAGCGTACAGAAAGCGCTGGACGCCAGGCACGGCACCATCAAGACCCTGAATCTGGAAGATGAGCTGTGGACCGAGGGCCGCCCTGCCCTGCCGGAGACCCCGGCCTGGCTCCTGAGCAAGGAGTATGCGGGCTTTGCCCCCGCCGAGAAGCTGGAGCAGCTGCGGGCCAAGCTCAAGGAGCTGGGCTGCACGGCCCAGCTGGTGGGCAAGCTGGACAACCTGGCCTGGCTGCTGAACCTCCGCGCGATGGACATCCAGTGCACCCCCTATGCCATGGCCTACTGCTATGTGACCGGGGACCGTGCCGTCCTCTTCATCAACACCCGTCGTCTGGGCGCGGAGGCCGCTGCTGAGCTGAAGGAGAACGGCGTCGAGATCGCCGAATATGACGACATCCTCACCTTCCTGGCCGCAGAGACCGAGGCCCAGACCGTTCTGGCCGACCCGGCTTCCGTCAACTATGCGGTCTATGAGACCCTGCACAACAACCCGGTCCTGACCGTCAAGGACGAGGCCGACCCCCTGCTGCCGATGAAGGGCGTCAAGAACGAGACCGAGCTGAACCACAACCGTGAGACCCATCTGCGCGATGCCGTGGCCATGGTGCGGTTCCAGAAGGAGCTGGAAGAGCGTCTGGCCGCAGGCGAAGAGCTGACGGAGCTGACCGTGGACGAGATCCTCCACAAGTACCGCTCGGCACAGGACAAGTTCATCGTGGAGAGCTTCGGCACCATTGCAGCCTACGGCGGCAACGCGGCCATGATGCACTACCACGCCACCGAGGAAGACCACGCCAAGCTCGAAAAGAAGGGCTTTTTGCTGGTGGACAGCGGTGCGACCTACATGGACGGCACCACCGACATCACCCGCACCTACCCGCTGGGCGAGCTGACCGAGGACGAAAAGCGGTTCTACACCTGGACGCTGCAGTGCCACATCGACATTGCCAAGGCCGTCTGGCTGAACTACTGCGACGGCCACATGCTGGATACCATCGCCCGTGAGCCGCTGTGGCAGCACCTCATCAATTACCGCTGCGGCACCGGCCACAGCGTCAGCTTCGTGGGCAATGTCCACGAAGGCCCCCACGCTCTGAACGGCCGCAACACCACCGTGTTCCAGCCGGGCATGATCGTCACCGATGAGCCGGGCGTCTACGAGAGCGGCGTCGTCGGCATCCGCATCGAGAACGAGCTGGAGTGCTACCACAAGGCCGACAACCAGTACGGCACCTTCCTGGCCTTCCGCCCGCTGACCTTTGTGCCCATCGCCACCTCGCCTGTGGTGCCCGGCATCCTGACCAAGGACGAGATCGAGTGGCTGAACGCCTACCACCGCGAGGTCTTCACCAAGCTCGCTCCCCGCCTGACCGAGGAGGAGCGCGACTGGCTGGCCAAGAAGTGCGCCGCCATCGGAGCGTAACCTCTCATAACGAAAATCGAGAGGCCATCGGCCTCTCGATTTTTGTTATCATTCCTGTTCCGGTTTGTGCTCTTTCCAGTAGGCTTTTGCCTCATCAATGGCCTTTTTGAACGGGCCGGAGGGGTAGGTGCTCTCGGCGATGTCCACCAGGAATTTATACAGCTGGGGGCGCACCTCCTCATACATGCCCAGGCGGGTGTAGAGGTCTTTGTAATAGCGGAACACCTGCAGCTTGTTCTGCACCACGGTGGATACGTGGACCTGGGTGTGGCAGATGCTCTGCGGATTCTGGACGTAGTAATAACCGGCCTTGCCGATGGAAACGAAGGTCTCGGCGTACTGGATATACCGCAGGTTGAAGACGAGGTCTTCGGCCCAGTGCATCTCGCTGACGAACTGGATGTCGTTCCGGGTCAGGAGGTCGCGACGGTAGAGCTTGTTCCAGAGCACGCTGTAAAAATAGGAGGCGGGCTTGTCCATCAGGCGGAGGGCGAAGGTGTCCTTGTCATAAACGCCTGCGGGCAGAAAGCCGTACTCCCGCATCTCCGGGGGCCGGGCGACGCTCATGACGCCCAGCTCGTCCTGGATCTTATCGAGCACCTGTTCGGGCTTGGAAGCGCCCGCCGGGATGACCATCTTGTAGGGTGCGATGACGAGGTCGGCGGTGTGCTCCTCGGCCGCGGCCACGAGAGCGGCTGTGAAGTCCGGGTCGAGATAGTCGTCGCTGTCCACGAACTGCACATACTTGCCGCCGGCCAGCTTCAAGCCCAGGTTGCGGGTGTCCGCTACGCCGGAGTTTTCCTTGTCCACCAGCACGATGCGGGGGTCTTTGGCGCGGAACTCTTCGCAGACGGGCAGGCTCTGGTCTTTGGAACCGTCGTTCAGGATGATGATCTCGATGTTGGAATAGGTCTGTGCGCAGATGCTGCCCACGCAGCGGGCCAGATGGTTCTGGGCGTTGTACACGGGCAGGATGATGCTGACAAGGGGCTGATTCATGGCGGCGTCTCCTTTTCTGATTTTATAGTAACTATACTCCCGTGCGGCGCAAAATGCAAGCGCCCGGAAGGCCGGGCAGGAGGAAGGAATTGAAAAAATGATCTTTCACATTGCGGTCTGCAGCCCGGATGCGGTGCTGCGGGGGCGGGTGCAGCGGCACTGCCTTGAATATTATGCCCGCCGGGCCGATGCCTGCATCGTGGAACAGCTGGAGGACGCGGGGGCACTGCTCCGGAAAGAGGATGCGGGCAGCCGGTTTGAGCTGTACCTCATCGAGCTGACAGCGGCAAACCCGGCGGCAGGTCTGCAGGCGGCGGCACAGCTGCGGCAGCGCGGGGTGCGGGCACCGCTGGCCTTTCTGGCCCACACGCCTGCCTACGCCTACGAGGCGTTCCGGGTGGATGCGATGCAGTATTTGCAGATCCCCTTCCGGCCCGAACAGCTCACCGCCCTGCTGGACCGCGCCACCGAGCCGGAGTACGGTCCCGTCATCCCGGTGACGACGTCGACCGGCCTGCGGGCGCTCCCCTTTGCGGACATTGAGTATCTGGAATGCACCCACCATGTGGTGCATTTCCACCTTGCCAGCGGTGAGGATGTGGCCTCGCTCTCGCTGCGGGTGCCCTTCTCCGAAGTGGCAAAGCCGCTGCTGGCCGACCGGCGCTTTTTGCAGCCCCACCGCTCCTATGTGGTCAATCTGGCGGCGGCATCGCAGCTGTCCGTGGGGGAGCTGTGGATGCGCAGCGGTGCCCGCGTCCCCATCCCCCGCGGCCGCGAAGCTGCCGTGAGGGCAGCCTTCCGGAAGTTTTTGGAACGGTAAACGATAGAAAAGAGGTCTTGTCCCACGGGCAAGGCCTCTTTTTGTCAGAACTTCAACTCCGCCCACCGGGTCAGGAACTGGTCGCTGACGCGGCGGAGGGCGGGTTCATCGGCGGCGCTGGCGGCGTCGGCGATGCCGATGACGTAAAAACCTGCGTCGTGGGCGGTGCGGGCCGCGTAGAGGGAATCCTCGCAGACGGCGCAGCGGTGCGGGTCGGTGCCGCCAAGGCGCTGTAAGGCCGCGAAAAAGACGTCCGGGCGGCTCTTGTGCAGGGGGCCCTGGGCTTCGATGTAGAACTCGAAGCAGTCGTCCACGCCCAGGCGGGTGAGCACTGCTTTGCACTGGTCGCTCCAGGTGTTGGAGCAGATGCACATCCGGGCACCCTCGGCCCTGAGGCGGGCCAGCAGCTCCCGCACACCGGGCTTGAGCTCCACGGTCTCGTACAGCTCGGCGATGACCGAGCGCATCACGCCGAAGTAGTCTTCCGGCCGCAGGGGCAGTGCGTACTCCCGGATGAGGTACTGCGCCCCGTCCGCCATTCCCATGCTCAGGAGCGTGGAGCGCAGGTCGGCCCTTGGGGTGCGGCCGTAGCGGCGCAGCAGCGCCAGCGGGGCGTTCTCCCACACCGCAGTCATGCTGTCGGTCAGGGTGCCGTCCATATCAAAGATCCATTGGTTGCAGTTCATGCAGTCCTCCTCACAGTCATAATTTACTAAATTATACCACGCTTTTTGTTCCAAAAACAGGGAGAAATTTTTCCGAAAATATGGTATACTTTTTGCAGGTTTGAATCGGACGACAAGGAGGCGTATTGGATGGCGCAGAACGATACCCCCAGAAAGGCGCTGGTGCTTGCCGGCGGCGGGGCCCGCGGCAGCTATCAGGTGGGCGTCTGGCGTGCCCTGACCGAACTCGGCTGGAACCCGCAGATCATCACCGGCACCAGTGTGGGCAGCCTGAACGGCGCGATGTTCGCGCTGGACCTGTACGAGACCGCACGGGATATGTGGACCAGCATCCGCAGCCAGGACGTGATGGAGCTGCCGGAGGAGACCCGGAACCTGACCGAACTGCACCAGTTCCTGCGGGACGTGGTGCGCGCGGGCGGCATGGATGTCACCCCGCTGGAAGAGATCGTGGAGCGGGTGCTGGACGAGGACGCGCTGCGCGCCTCGCCCATCCGGTTCGGGCTCGTCACGGTGGAAAAGCGGGGCCTGAAGCCCCGTGAGCTGCCGCTGGAAAAGATCCCGAAGGGCAAAGTGAAGGATTACCTGTTGGCTTCGGCTGCCTGCTTCCCGGCGCTGCGGGCCAAACAGATCGACGGGGTGCAGTTTCTGGACGGCGGCTACCGCGACAACATGCCCACAGGGCTGGCCCAGAAAATGGGGGCCGAGGAGCTGGTCTGTGTCGATCTGGAGGGGGTGGGCATCACCCTGCCCAACCGCACCGGCCTGCCTACCACCATGGTGCGCAGCTATTGGGAGCTGGGCGATATCCTCCACTTTGACCCGGACACGGCCAGACGGAACATCGAGCTGGGCTATTACGACACCCTGCGGGCCTTCGGGCGGCTGCGCGGCTGTGCCTACGCGGTGGCGAAGAACGAGCAGACCGCACAGGACGCTGCCGCATTCCGGCAGCGGTTCGACGTTGTGCAGAAGGCGGTGAAGGCAAAGTACCCGGTGACACTGACGGCAGACCTGGCGCTCAAGCTGGCCAACATGCAGGACGCAGAGCTGGCCCCGCTGGAAGCGGCCGCCGAGGATGTGGGCGTGGACCCCACCCGGTATTACACGGTGGAGACGCTGGCAAAGGCGTTTCTGGAGACCTGTGACCGCACCCGCATCGAGGGGTTTGAACCGCTGTTCGAGGGCAGCGGAAACGCGGCGCAGGCCGCATGGGCAGCGCTGCTGCCCAATACATTCCTGCAGGCGCTGGTCTGCCGCACGCTGACTGCGTCTGCCCCGACGGAGGTGACGGAGGAATGAAAGTCTATCAGGGATATGCCGCCTCGTCCGGCCTGGTGCTGGGGCAGGTGAGCCGTGTGGAGCGCAGGACCGAGAGCTTCGGCACAGGGCCGTTCAACCCGGACCGGGAACAGCGGCTGCTGGACCGGGCCGTCAAGACGGCACAGGCCGAGCTGGACTCGATGGCTGAGCGCAGCGGCCCCACCGAACAGGCCATCTTCCTGTTCCAGAGCATGATGCTGGAGGACGAGGGCTTCATGAACGAAGTCCGGTTCCAGATCAAGGTAGGCGTCGGCGCAGCCGAAGCCGTAGACCGGGCCGGCCGCCGCTATGCCGACCAGCTGGCCCAGATGGAAGGCAACGCCTATATGCAGCTGCGCAGCGTGGACATCCTTGATGCTGCCCGCCGCGTGGTGAACATCCTGACCAACCGCCCCCGCGTCTGGCTGGCGCTGGACCACCCTGTCATCCTGGCGGCAGAGGTGCTCATGCCGAGCGACCTGTTCAGTGTGCCCGCCGGAATGATCCTGGGCATCATCACGGCAGAAGGCAACAAGCAGAGCCATGCGGCCATCATTGCGCGGGCCATGCACATCCCCGGCATCGTGCAGGTGGGCAGCGATTTTCTGAACGACTGCGATGGCCGCACGGCCATCCTGGACGCCGACAACGGCGAGTGCATCCTCGACCCGGATGCCGTCACTCGCCAGCAGGCGATGTCCCGCATCTGCGAGAAGCAGTGGGAGAACGAGGAGATGAACCGCGTCTGTGCCTTGCCGTGCCGGACGAAGGACGGCCAGCCTTTTGAGCTGCTGGCCAACTGCTTCGGGCAGGAGGACATCGAAACGGCGCGGCAGTCCGGCGCGTCCGGCGTAGGTCTGCTGCGCAGCGGTTACATGATGCTGCCGGGCCGCCCGGTGGACGAGCAGGAGCAGTATGTGTTCTATCACTCCTGCCTGGCGGCGGCAAAGGGCGGGGTGGTCACGGTGCGCACCTTTGATTTTGGCGCAGACCGCACCATGGCCGACGCCCATCAGGGGCCGGAGTCCTCCAAGCTGGGCCTGCGGGGCATCCGCAGCAGCCTGCGCCGCCCCCATCAGTTCGAGACCCAGATCTGTGCGCTGTTCCGTGCGGCGGCAGACGGCCCGCTGCGGGTGATGTTCCCGATGGTGACCAATCTGGAAGACTGGGACGAAGCCATGAAGCTGGTGGAGCACTGCCGCCAGCACCTGCGGGAGCGGGGGGAGCGCTTCAACGAGAAGATGCCCTTCGGCGTCATGCTCAGTGTGCCGTCGGCCTGCCTGACGGCGGAAGAATTTGTGGCCCACGGGTGTGAGTTCTTCGTCATCGAGACGAACGACCTCATCCAGTACACCCATGCCGTGGACCGCGACCTCTCCATCGCCGAGCGCTACTACCGCCCGGCCAGCCACGCAATGAAAAAGCTCATCGCCATGGTCGTGGAGGCGGCGGACGCAGGCCAGATCCCCGTGACCATCTGCGGTCTGGCCGTCGGCAACCCGGCCAACACCGTGCAGTACCTGAAACTCGGCCTGCGCAGCTTCTCCGTGAGCCCGCAGAGCCTCATCAGCGTGAAGCGCGCGCTGCTGGAGGCGGACAGCCGGGATTGACAAAAATCTGATCCGTGTTCCATTGTACTTGCGGTGCCCTTTCGGCATACAAAACACCCCATGTGTTAGACAGTATACTGTCTAACACATGGGGTGAAGTTCGCCCTGCGGCGGAAAGCTCTTTTTCAGATCGTGATTCAGCCCTCGATGAGCTCGACGGTCTTCATCCGGACCGGGGTCTTGGGCTTGTCGTTCCAGTCGGTGGCGACTGCAGCGATCTTGTCCACCACGTCCATACCGGCCACGACCTTGCCGAACGCGGCATACTGGCCGTCCAGATGGGGGGCATCCTGGTGCATGATGAAGAACTGGCTGCCGGCGCTGTTCGGGCTCATGCTGCGGGCCATGCTGATGACGCCGCGGGTGTGCTTGATCGGGTTGTTGACGCCATTGGCAGCAAACTCACCCTTGATGCTCCAGCCGGGGCCGCCGGTGCCGTTGCCCAGCGGGCAGCCGCCCTGGATCATAAAGCCGGGGATGACGCGGTGGAAGGTCAGGCCGTTGTAAAAGCCCTGACCGACCAGCTTCTTGAAATTCTCACAGGTGAGAGGGGCGGCTTCCTCATTCAGCTCAATGTCGATGACGCCGCCGTCTTCCATAGTAATGCGAACCATACTGTTCCAATGCTCCTTTATCTTGGCCCCTCAGCGGGGCATTTGCGGCAGAAGTTCTGCCAGAATCCTCTTATAGTATACCATACCTTTTGGCTTGTGCAACGGCACAGTTGCAACGTTTTTGTAAATTTGGGGGCGATTTTTATGATTTCCCGTCAAAAAGGGCCGGCCGCCTGCGTTTTGGACACAGCGCCTTCAATGATAAAACGTATCAAAATTGACCTGCCGATAGAACCGCTGCTGGAGCTGGTCGAAGCTCTCACAGTTCTGGGCCAGCAGCCACATCACCTTTGTGACGACGGCCTCAATGGTCATGTCGTGGGCTTCCAGGAAGCGGAACCGGTTCCGGACCCGCTTGCCGACCTCGTAAATGCCCACATCGCTGCCCTCGTAGGTGACCTGTGTGGTTAAGATCAGGATCTTGCGGGTCTTGTCGTAATCGCCCAGATTCTCTGCAAAAGCGTCCATGAGCCGCTGCGGGATGCCGCCCACGCCGAAACTTTCCACAATGACGCAGTCGTATTGTTGAAAAATGGCCGGGATGAGCTCCGGGCCAAGGCCGGGCGTCAGCTTGAGCAGAAAGACCTTGGGGTTCAGTGCCCGGCCAAACTCCACCGGGCCGGTGGGCCAGGGCGAGGGGATATACCGCACCAGCCGGTCGCCCTGCACCAGCGCCAGCGCCGGGAAATTGACCGACGCAAAGGCATCGTAGCTGATGGTCTTGTTCTTCTTGGCGCGGGTGCCCGCGATGACGTGCCCGC
>ERZ832317.4384-NODE-4384-length-13734-cov-11.226844_pt1 | contig 13734 bp, 9 predicted proteins | sample MGYA00519695_ERZ832317 | MGnify/ENA primary metagenome ERZ832317 (study PRJEB31850, sample SAMEA3708726) | human gut metagenome | biome: human gut; feature: human-associated habitat; material: faeces | place: China | collected 2014 ...
AATTGATAGACGGTACTCGCCTTGATTGCTTCCGTATAAACAATGGCGGGGGTCTGTTTTGTGAATGACTCATAGTCTACCACAAAATCCTTTTCAAAACTGTAGCCAATGATATGTTTGTCTTCTTCCGTATCAAGGTAGAAGTAACGGAAACCTCCTTGGGAGATATAGGCAATGTTATGGCACACTTCACTTGCCTGACAAAAGAACTCTCCTTTCTTGTAAAGACGTTTTTTCCCGTTTTGCAGGAAATGTTTAATCAAAGGAGAAAGTTCCAAAAAGTTCAGATACTCGTTGAAGTGTGCCATAACCGTTTATTTCTGCGGATGCGGATAGTCTATCGTATAGTGCAGTCCGCGGCTTTCCTTGCGCTCCATGGCCTGGCGGGTAATCAGGTATCCTACGTTAATCATGTTGCGCAGTTCGCAAAGCTCGCGGGTGGCCTTGCTGCTCTTGAACAGTTTTTCCGTCTCCTCGTAAAGAATATCCAGGCGGTTCCATGCGCGGGTCAGGCGGGTGTTGCTGCGGACGATGCCTACGTAGGATTCCATAATCTGGTTCACTTCCTTCATGCTTTGCGTAATGAGCACACGCTCTTCGTTGGAGATGGTGCCCTCGTCGTTCCATTCGGGGATGTCTTCGTTGAAATCATAACGTTCCAATACGCTCAACGCATGCTTGGCGGCTGCATCGGCATAAACTACCGCTTCAATCAATGAGTTGGAAGCCAGGCGGTTGCCTCCGTGAAGACCGGTGCAAGAGCATTCGCCGATGGCATACAGGCGGCGGATACTGGACTGTCCGTCCAGGTCTACCTTGATACCGCCGCAGAGATAGTGTGCCGCAGGGGCTACCGGAATGTAGTCTTTCGTAATGTCGATGCCTATGCTGAGGCATTTCTTATAGATATTCGGGAAGTGTTTCTTGGTTTCTTCGGGGTCTTTGTGGGTGACATCCAGATACACATGCTCGTCGCCGCGCTGCTTCATCTCGTTGTCGATGGCACGTGCCACGATGTCGCGCGGGGCGAGTGAAAGACGCGGGTCGTACTTCTGCATGAATTCCTTGCCGTCCATGGTACGGAGCACGCCGCCGTAGCCGCGCATGGCTTCCGTTATCAGGAAGCAGGGGCGGTCGCCCGGATGATAGAGGGCGGTGGGGTGGAACTGGATAAACTCCATGTCCTTCACGGCGCCTTTGGCGCGGTAGACCATGGCGATGCCGTCGCCCGTGGCCACCAGCGGGTTGGTGGTGTTGCGGTATACAGCTTCGCAACCGCCCGTAGCCATGATGGTTACTTTGGAGAGGAACGTATCCACCTCTCCGGTATTTTCGTTCAGCACATAGGCGCCATAGCATTTGATGCCCGGAGTATAGCGGGTGACGATAATGCCCAAGTGGTGCTGCGTAATGATTTCCACCGCAAAGAAATTGGTAAATACGGTGATGTTGGGGTGCTGCTTCACGGCTTCAATCAGGCTTTCCTGTATCTCCGCACCCGTATTGTCCTTGTGGTGCAGGATGCGGAATTCCGAGTGTCCGCCTTCCTTGTGCAGGTCGAATTCTCCGTTATCTTTTTTGTCGAAATTCACTCCCCATTTAATGAGTTCACTGATTTGTCCTGGAGCATTGCGCACTACCTTTTCTACGGCTGCACGGTCGCTTATCCAGTCTCCGGCAATCATGGTGTCTTCGATATGCTTGTCGAAATTGTCTACCGCCAGGTTGGTGACGGAGGCTATCCCGCCTTGTGCGAAATAAGTGTTTGCCTCTTCCAGGCCGGCCTTGCAGATGAGGGCTACTGTTCCTTTATGCGCCACTTTCAGCGCAAAACTCATACCGGCAATTCCGGAGCCGATAACGAGGAAATCGAACTTTCTTACCATAGTTTCGTGTATTTAACACCGCAAAACTACAAAATAAGTACGTTCCTTGTCTCCCTTATGGGCATTAATTCGTAAAAATACCTACCTTAGCGGCAAAAACCGGATAAAATGAATCGAATTTTTCATGCGCGTATCGCTGCCGGACAGTATTTGTTTGTTGCTTTGGCAGGTGTAATAGCCGTTTACGGCCTTTGGGAAAAGCAAATTCTCATCGCTGTCCTTTTTATGCTTCTGCTGGTTGTCAGTATCGAGAAGTTGATTCATACTACCTATACCGTTACTGCCGACAATAAACTGTTGCTGTTTTTCGGCCGGTTTTCACGGGGGAAGGAAATCCTGCTGAAGGATATTACGTCGGTAGAGCGCGCTTCCTCCATGCAGATAGGCGGATTTGCCGTTATGCGCTATGTCCTGGTGAGGTATGGCGAGGGTAAGTGTGCAGCGCTTCTTCCCGTCAAAGAGGAAGAGTTTATCCGCCTGCTTGAGCAGCGTATGTCGCAATAAGATGATAATTATGTAAGGCATTACGCTTTTTTTTCTGAATTTCTTGTCGTATCTTGCATGCAGAAATCCATAAATGTAAGAACTATGAAATATCAAGTTGCCATTATCGGCGGCGGTCCTGCGGGATATACGGCTGCGGAAACAGCCGGAAAGGCCGGTTTGAGTGTTGTGCTTTTTGAAAAGCGGAATCTTGGCGGAGTGTGTCTGAACGAGGGGTGTATTCCTACCAAGACTTTATTGTACTCTGCAAAAACGTATGACAATGCATGCCACGCATCCAAATACGCGGTCAGCGTGTCGGAAGTTTCGTTTGATTTGTCCAAGATTATAGCACGCAAGCAGAAGGTTGTGCGGAAACTGGTGTTGGGTGTCAAAGGAAAACTGACTGCCGGCAATGTAACCATTGTGACCGGCGAGGCTTCCGTCATAGATAAGAATCATGTTCTGTGCGGTGACGAAACTTATGAATGCGATAATCTATTGCTCTGCACAGGTTCGGAAACATTTATTCCGCCCATTCCCGGAGTGGATACGGTGCCTTACTGGACGCATCGCGATGCGTTGGACAATAAGGAGCTTCCAAAGTCACTGGCCATTATCGGTGGTGGGGTAATCGGTATGGAGTTTGCCTCATTCTTCAACAGCCTGGGGGTAGAGGTCACTGTCATCGAGATGCTGGACGAGATATTGGGTGGAATGGACAAGGAGCTGTCGGCCATGCTTCGTGCGGAGTATGCCAAGCGCGGCATTAAATTCATGCTGGACACAAAGGTGGTGGCACTGTCCGAAGTTGCGTCCGGAAATGGAGACACGCAGCAGATACAGGTAAATTATGAAAATGCCGAAGGTGCGGGTTGTGTAATTGCGGAAAGATTATTGATGAGCGTCGGCCGCCGTCCCGTAACGAAAGGCTTCGGATTGGAGAACCTGAATTTAGATAAAACGGCGCGCGGAAATATACAGGTGGACGGACAGATGCAGACTTCCGTTCCGGGGGTATATGCCTGCGGGGATTTAACCGGATTTTCTTTGCTGGCCCATACCGCTGTGCGCGAGGCGGAAGTGGCGGTACATGCCGTACTGGGGAAGAAAGACTGTATGAGTTACAGGGCTATTCCCGGTGTAGTATATACCAATCCTGAGATTGCGGGTGTGGGAGATACGGAAGAGGCCTTGCAAAGAAAGGGTATTCCTTATCGTGCCGTCAAGCTGCCTATGGCTTATTCCGGTCGCTTTGTCGCGGAGAATGAGGGCATTAACGGTATGTGCAAGTTGTTGCTGGCGGAAGATAATACCGTTTTGGGAGCACATGTGCTGGGCAATCCGGCTTCGGAGATTATCACGCTGGCCGGTATGGCTGTCGAACTCAAACTGACGGCCTCGGAATGGAAAAAGATGGTATTCCCGCATCCTACGGTAGGCGAAATCTTTAAGGAAGCGCTTTGATAGACAAAATACGGGGTGTTATGAAAATCGTGAAGCTGATGACTTGCGATTCTGCGGCGGTTATCGTTTCTTTGTTGTCCGGTTGCCGGAAACAGCCGGATAACAGAGAAACTGAATGATAGCTTGTAAGAAGATGAGAAAATATTGCTTATTCCCGATTGTATTGATTTTGACGTTGATTCCCTGTGTATTGCCTGCACAGGGAATATCACCTGAAACAAACTCTTTGTCTTCGCAACTGGATACATTGATAAAGTATCAATTGCCCGCAGGCTCCAATGTATCTGTTTCAGCATACGACCTGACCGCCAATAAGGTTCTGTATGATTATCAGGCGGATAAACTTTCCCGTCCGGCCTCTACGATGAAGCTGCTGACTACGATTACGGCGCTTGCGCGTCCTGAGGCGGACGAGCCTTTCCGTACGGAAGTCTGGTATAAGGGAGTGATTGAGCGTGATACGCTGAAAGGGGATATATACGTTGTCGGCGGCTTCGACCCTGAGTTTGACGACGAGGCGCTGGATTCTTTGGTAGGCAGCGTGGCGCGGCTGCCTTTCTCTGTGGTTCAAGGCAGGATATATGGCGATGTTTCCATGAAAGACTCCCTGTATTGGGGAAGCGGCTGGCTGTGGGACGATACGCCCCATTCTTTTCAGCCGTACCTGTCGCCGCTGATGCTCGATAAAGGAGTGGTTACGGTGACCGCTTTTCCCGGTGCACAAGGTGATGCGGCACGTTTGGAATGTACGCCCGCTTCGTCTTATTACACGCTGGCCAATACAACGAAAACCCGTACTCCCTCTGCCGGACGTTTCCGCGTATCCCGCAACTGGCTGGAGAACGGCAATGAACTGGCGGTATCGGGTAATGTGGATGGGAGGCGTACCGGTACGGTGAATATCTACTCTTCTCAGGATTTCTTTATGCACACCTTCCTGGAGCGTTTACGGGCAAAAGGCATTCATTGTCTGTCGGATTATTCTTTCCGCGAGTTTCAAAAAGACAGTGTTTCAGTGCGAATGGCATCTTATAGCACTTCTGTACAGACGGTAGTCAACCGGATAATGAAGGAGAGCGATAATCTGAATGCAGAAGCTCTGTTATGCCGTTTGGGTACACAGTTTACGGGCGGCAGGCATGTTTCGGCTGCGGACGGGCTTTCGGCTGTCCGTCAGTTAATCGGAAAGCTGGGTTATCTCCCCGACCGCTATAATCTGGCAGACGGTTGCGGGCTTTCCAACTATAACTACATCTCCTCTGAACTTTTAGTCGCTTTCTTGAAATTCGCTTATTCACGCACGGATGTGTTTCAGAAACTGTATAAGGCGTTGCCTATCGGCGGAGTGGACGGAACACTGAAGAACCGTATGAGGAAAGGGACGCCTTCTTATAAGAATGTGCATGCCAAGACCGGTTCTTTTACGGCTATAAACTGCCTGGCTGGTTATTTGAAGGCGAATAACGGACACCACATTGCTTTTGCCATTATGAATCAGAATGTGCTTTCCGGCAGGGAGGCGCGTAAATTCCAGGATGCAGTCTGTGACATGCTTATCCGATGAATGGCCGGTTGGTGTGAACTTTATTTTTCAGGCACGGAATTACGCAGGTTGCACGGATTTTTTCAGTTTAATCCATGCTGCACTTTTCATTCGTGCAATCCGCGTAATCCCGTGCCTGAAAGGTCTTTTTAACGGAAGGAACTGTCTTTATTTATACTGTGCCCAGTCCACATTCTTCATATCCCCGCTTTTTGCCAGTTCGGCGTGCATAGCCAGAGCGGCACGCATGGAATGAGGAGTCTGCGCTTTGCCGTCGGTCAGTTTCAGATAATCCCACAGGATATTCTTGTAGTCCGGATGAACACAGTTCTCGATGATTGCCTGTGCACGTTCTTTCGGGCTCTTGCCGCGCAGGTCGGCAACACCTTGTTCGGTAACGATGATGTTGACATCATGCTCGCTGTGGTCCACATGGGATACCATCGGTACGATGGCGCTGATTTTGCCTTCTTTGGCTACGGACGGGCAGGTGAAGATGGAGATGTAGGCGTTGCGCGTAAAGTCGCCCGAACCGCCGATACCGTTCATCATCTTCGTACCGCCGATATGGGTGGAGTTTACGTTTCCGTAGAGGTCGGCTTCGATGGCCGTGTTGATGGAGATAATACCTAAACGGCGCACCACTTCGGGACTGTTGGATATTTCCGACGGGCGGAGAACCAGCTTGTCGCGGAAGAAGTCCATATCCTCGTATATACCGTTCAGGCAGTCGTTGGTTACGGTCAGTGAGCAGGCGCTGCCAAACTTCACGCGGCCTTCGCGAATCAGTCCGATAACGGAGTTCTGGATAACCTCTGTGTACATCTCGAATGCCGGAATCGTCTTGTCACGTCCCAAAGCACCTAATACTGCGTTGGCGATGTTGCCTACGCCCGACTGTAACGGGAGGAAGGTGGAAGGGATGATACCGCGTTTCATATCTGCGGCAAGGAAGTCGGCTACGTTCTGTCCGATTTTGTCGGTCAGCGGGTCGGCAGCGGCGAAAGAGCGGGCTTCGTCCGGCCAGTTGGTTTCCACGATGCCCACAATCTTTTTCGGGTCTACCTGGATGTAAGGCTGTCCGATACGGTCGCTCGGCTTGAAGATAGGTATTTCGCGGCGGTAAGGCGGGTCGAGCGGTTCGTAGACGTCGTGCAGGCCCATGGCGTTTTTGCTGTGTGCTGCATTCAGCTCTATGATAATCTGGTCGGCAAGGCGGCAGATAGTGGGAGCGATACCTCCGGCAGCAGTCAGGTAGATTTTACCGTCGGGAGTCACCTCGCAGGCTTCGATGATGGCGACATTTACTTTTCCCATGAAACCGTAGCGTACTTCTTGCGCCATTTGCGACAAATGGATATCATTGTAGGCAATCTCGCCGTTGTTCACCGCTTTGCGGAAATCGGGGTTGGTTGTGTAAGGAGCACGGTAGCGGATGGCTTTGACGCGTGAGAGGACACCGTCACAGGAGTCGCCGGTTGAAGCTCCTGTAAAAATGCCTACCTGGAAAGGGTTTCCTTTGGCATGTTCCGCTTCTGCTATTTTTGCCAGTTCAGCCGTAACGGCTTTGGCTGTGCCTGCGGGAGTAAATCCGCTCAGGCCGATATTGTAGCCATGTTTAATCAGGTTTGCAGCTTCTGCTGCTGAAATGTAATTAAATGCCATAATGTTATAGTTATTTTTTCGTGTAAGGAATCAACTTATTTTCAATCGCATTAATACTTTCGTTGTAATATCTCTCCCCAGATGATGGCTTTGCGTGCCTCTTCTGCCGAGTGTATTTCAAATTGGGATGAGGCCTCGGTGGGTTCGGGAGACATATTGTCGGTGTTTGGACAGACGGGAGGTTGTTTGGGAGCGGACTTATGTTTCTTTGCGGCTTTCTTTCGCGGCGCGCTTACTTCCGGTCCGGGGTTTTCGGGGTTATATCCGTCATAGGGTACGCCGTTCCAATTTTCCGGAAAAGGACTTTCTGCATCAGGCATAGGCATGGCGGGACCGTTGCCGGTACTGGTTTTCGCTTCTTTCCTGGCCTGTCTTACGAAGCCGATAGCAATGATGCCTATCACGAACAGAAATTTGAAGATGTCTTCCATAAGTCTTTCTTTGTTTTTTACATCGCCAAAGGTAATTATTTAATCTGATTGTAACCAATAAATTGGCATTAAAAAAGGGCAGCTTCACAGCTCCCCTTATTTTTTTTAACCTAAACCTTAACTATGAAAAAATCTAATGTTTCTTTCATTTCACAAAAATGGAAATTTATTCTAATAATGCCAAATTAACACTCGGAAAATGTTTAGTCACTTAACATTAATTAGTAGAAATCTGTCAATTAGAGGAAGTTAAGTGTTATTTTTCCACAGTTTCACTGCTTTATTGAACGTGAAGATGTATCTTTGCGGCGAAACTAAAAAAATAAGAAACAATGGAAAATATGACGGGAGCAGACTTTAAATCTGCAACTGCTGATGACAACAGAAAGTTGTTCATCGAGACGTACGGCTGCCAGATGAATGTGGCAGACAGTGAAGTGATAGCCTCTGTGATGCAGATGGCGGGGTATTCGGTAGCCGATACACTGGAAGAGGCGGATGCGGTATTCATGAATACCTGTTCTATCCGCGACAATGCCGAACAGAAAATTTTAAACCGGCTGGAGTTTTTTCATTCGCTCAAGAAGAAAAAGAAGAATCTGATTGTCGGTGTGTTGGGATGTATGGCGGAACGTGTCAAGGACGACCTGATTACAAACCACCATGTCGACTTGGTGGTGGGGCCGGATGCTTATCTCAGCCTGCCCGATTTGATTGCGGCTGTGGAAGCCGGTGAGAAAGCCATTAACGTGGAGCTGTCCACAACGGAGACCTACCGCGATGTGATACCTTCGCGTATCTGCGGCAACCACATCTCCGGCTTTGTCTCCATCATGCGCGGTTGCAATAACTTCTGTACCTACTGCATCGTCCCCTATACGCGCGGACGGGAACGCAGCCGTGATGTGGAAAGTATCTTGAATGAAGTGGCGGATTTGGTGGCTAAAGGCTATAAGGAAGTGACCCTGCTGGGGCAGAATGTCAACTCGTACCGTTTTGAGAAGGCGGACGGGGAGGTTGTCACTTTCCCTATGCTGTTGCGCACCGTAGCAGAGTCTGCACCGGGCGTACGCATCCGCTTCACTACTTCGCACCCCAAGGATATGAGCGATGAAACCCTGCAGGTTATTGCGGAAGTGCCCAATGTGTGCAAGCATATCCACCTGCCCGTGCAGAGCGGAAGCAGCCGTATCCTGAAACTGATGAACCGTAAGTATACCCGTGAATGGTATCTGGAGCGTGTAGATGCTATCCGCCGTATCATTCCCGACTGCGGTTTGTCTACGGATATATTTTCCGGTTTCCATTCCGAGACGGAAGAAGACCACCGGCTTTCCCTTTCCCTGATGGAAGAATGCGGTTATGATGCCGCCTTTATGTTCAAGTATTCCGAGCGTCCGGGTACGTATGCCAGCAAGCATTTACCGGATGATGTGCCGGAAGAGGTGAAGATCCGCCGTCTGAATGAAATCATCGCTTTGCAGAATCGCCTTTCTGCCGAAGCCAACGCCCGCTGCGTGGGTAAAACCTACGAAGTATTGGTGGAGGGAGTGTCCAAGCGTTCGCGCGACCAGCTCTTCGGACGTACCGAGCAGAATCGGGTAGTGGTTTTCGATAGGGGTACGCATCGCGTGGGCGATTTTGTGAACGTGAAAATCACGGAAAGCAGTTCGGCAACGCTGAAAGGAAAAGAAGTGTGATTTTGCGGTAATATTGCCGGTAATTTTACCGGTAATATTACCGCAAGTGATATATATAATATATATATAAATATAATAATACCAGTCAGTATAAATACTGATCGGTTTGAAGCGTAAAAAACGCAATTTTACTATCCTGCAAGGTCCGTTTCCGGAATGCCGCGGGTTTGCTTCCGAAATACCGTGAGTTTACTCCCGAAATGCCGTGAGTTTGCTCCTGAAATGCCAGGCATTTCAAACACAAATGCCGGGCGTTTTCATGACAAACACACGGCATTTTCTTTTTAAATAATTTACTTTTCAAAAACAAACTACAGGTTATTCATTTTTAGATATTTCGATTGACGCTATCTTTATTGTTAAATGGATTTTTTATTATTGATGCTCTGTTTTTTTACTTGATATTTCTAACCTGAATAGTTGTTGTTTTTATCCTATTCTTTTTATTTTCTTGTTTATTTCCCGTTGGGTCTATAATGGGAAGGGTTTATATTTGACATTATATTTTCATATTATTGTCATATTTTTGGTAAAAAAGGACTTTTTTACTGTATGCTATGCAGATTTTGTTCCGGGTCTTTATTTATGTGTATTTTATTTTATAATTTTATGCACTTATTTTAAAAAAACAGAAAACAGTTCAATAAAAACAATTGTAAGATATTTAATATTTTTCAGTATGACAATTAAAAGTGCAATCGGATTTCTATCCTTGTTTATCGTTCTTCAGGCTTGTGAAAGTAAATTTGCTGAATTGCCGCAGGGTAATCAGGCTGCGGAAGCCACATTTACATCTGTCATAGATGACAGGGTGATGTCGAGAGCGGTCAATGCTTCGTGGGAAGCGAATGATGTGATCGGTCTTTTTATGCTCGACAATGCCAATAAAAAGGTCCTTAAAGCCAATGCAGCGTATGTCACCGCACGGGGTGACGGCAATTTCGTGGGAAAAGCGGGCAATGCCGTTTATTATCCGGAAGACGGAACGGCGGTGGATTTCATTGCTTATTATCCGTATGATGAGCAAGTGACGGACCATACCCGGTATGTCCTTGACGTGACAGACCAGAGCCGTCAGCAGGATATTGACCTGATGACAGCTGTTAACCTGACAGGCAGGACTGCGACATCCCCTACCGGCAATCTTCAATTCCGCCATTTGCTGGCAAAACTGGTGCTGAATCTGAGCAGTGCCGACGGCAGTTCGTTAACGGGAATCAAAGCAACGGTGCAGCCACTGATAAGCAAGGCTACCATAGACCTTTCGAAAGAGAGTGATAACATTGAATTGGGAAATGAAAAAAAAGCTGTTTCCATGTGCGTCAATAAAGAGTGTACGCAGGCGGATGCTGTGCTGATACCGCAATCCTTTGAAGGAAAACTGAAAATTACATTATCCGTCAACGGGAAAGATAAGGAGATTGAAACAAATATAGCGGGAAATATTGAGGCAGGAGCAAGGTATACGCTTAATTTGAGAATCAGTAATACAGGGGGAAATACAACGGTAGACCCTGAAGCGCCTAAGTATGCCAAGTGGTTTGAGACGCCGGTTATAACGAAAGCACAGATGGAAAATCATGATTTGATGTATGTTACTCATAATACGGAGCAAAAATATAAGGGTACTGCCCGACCGGATATGGAGGGACAGATGATACGTAATTATAGTATGCTGTATGATAAAAAGATGAAGATGGCACATTGGGTGGCTTATCCTTTGCATCGGTGTTATACCGAGAAAAATGTAGACCGAAAGGATAACTGGGTTTCTGATCCTCTTGTGGGGGAGAATGAATTTCAAGCTGTGGTTTCAAAATCCTATGGTGGGAAGATTTATAGAAGAGGACATCAAATACCGAGTAATGACCGTGTAGCTACCATGGAGATGAATAATCAGACATTTTATTTTACCAATCAGACTCCGCAAAGACAAGACAAATTTAACGGAGCTATTTGGATGAATTTGGAACATAGAATTAATAGTTGGTCTACCGCTTCGGATACAGTTTATGTTGTGACCGGTGCAGTACCGCCTTCAGATGATGCTACTTGGATAAAAGAAAAATCTATAAAGGATAATGATGGCAAGGATATTCCTATTCCGTCCTATTATTTTAAGGCTGTGGCGCGTAAGATAGGCGGCAAGTATCATACGATTGCTTTCTGGATGCAACATAGGGACTATACAGATTCTCAATCCTATATGAAATATGCGGTTTCCGTCAGTGATTTGGAAAAGAATACCGGATTTGAGTTCTTCCCGGGACTTGATGAGAGCACAAAGAGCCAATTGGATTTATCCAAATGGCAATAATCCTACTGTACAAAGGTACTCAATTAAGACAACATAAAAACAAAACCAATCTCAAAAACAAATCATTATGAGAGTCAGTAATTTATTGATTATGGGCGCATTGTCAGCCCTTGTTTTTACGGGATGTACTAACAATGATGACAATAGTGAATGGTTGGACAGTAACAGCGTTACTTTCAATTCCCGCATTGACGGCCTGCAGACCAAAGCTTCCAAAGACGTTTGGAGCAATGGTGATGAAGTAGGTATCTTTATGACGACGCAAACTGCTGAATTTGCCAACAAAAAATATGTTGCATCGGACGGCGGTACGCTTACGGCTGCTCCGGGACAGACATTGAGGTATCCGGAAGAAGGAACGGCAAATTTCATTGCTTATTATCCTTATTCCGCCTCTTTAAACGGTAAGACTTTAGCCGTGTCTGTAGATAATCAGGCAGACCCTGCCAAAGTAGACTTGCTTTATTCTGATAATGCCAAGGCAATTGCTGCCGGAGAGGCTGTAGACCTGGCTTTCAAACATAAACTGAGTCAGATTGTGATTGCTGTCGGTAGCGATGAGACTCTTCCCGATATAAGCGGATTGAAAATCTCTCTTTCCGGAATGAATACACAAGCCGATTTTAATCTGGCTGACGGTACGCTGGCAGCTAAAGAGAGTAAAGCCAATATCGACATGAATGTCAGTGCCGATGGCACTACTGCTGAGGCGATTATCCTGCCTACCACTACACTGGATGGCGTCAAGATGACATTCGTGCTGGACGGTAAGACTTTCGAATGGCCTGTTTCCGTAAATGGTGGTGCCGGTTTTGAGGCCGGATATAAATACACGTACACTGCTACTTTGTCCACGGAAAACGGTAAACCTGCCGTTACTATGGGCGGAGCAAGCATTGAATCGTGGACAGACCAGCCTGGTGGCGATATTAATGTGGACTTTGGTGAAGGTGGCGGTGAGAAGCCGGAAGGAGAAAAGGTGTTGTTGGATGAGAAGTTCGATACAAATGAAGGAGCATTTGCTATAAAGAATCTTGTTATACCCGTAGGAGGTAATCGTGTTTGGGCGTGGGCTGAGTACACAGATAAGGTAACTCAAGAATCGGAGCAATTTATGAAAGCCAGTGCTTTTATTAATAAAGAAAATAAACCTTCCGAAGGGTGGCTGGTTTCTCCCGTGCTTAATTTATCTGCTGCTAAGAAAGCTACTTTAACATTTAGTCATGCTCATAAATACGGAGTGGATAAAGCCAAAGAAATGACGCTTTGGATTGCTGATGAAGGAACGGAAGTTACAACCGATGCTACGGGATGGACTCAAATTGAGATTCCGACTTATGGAACAGGTAATGATTATAACTATGTGACAGCCACTGTAGATTTAAGTGCATATACAGGAAAGAATAAGCAAATAGCTTTCAGATATATAAGTACTGCTGATGGTGCTCCTACTTGGCAAATAGATGAAGTGAAAGTGGTAGCTGATGGTGAAGGTGGAGGCACTGTTGAACCAGAGCCGGAACCGGAACCCGGTGAAGGAACCGTTTTGTTCTCTGAAGGATTCGGAACGCCTCAAAAAGGTAATCATTGGCCTTCTGTAGATGTCTATAAGGGATGGGAAAATGCTAATCTCGTGTTTACCGACCCATTAATGTCAGGATCTTATAGTAATGCAAGCGTACGTTCTACAAGTACATTAGATGGTCATGTATGGTTTGCAGCAGGAAAAAACAGTGCATTGAAGATAGAGGGTTTTGCAACTGATTATACAGGTCTAAAATTAGAATATGAAATAACTGCTAATGGGGCAGGAAATCAAAATATTATTAAGGTTTTAACAGATAAGGGTGATGTAGATGTACCCGATATGCCTATTGTTGAGCAAAATAAGTACCAATCTGTTACATTGGCAATACCTGATGGGGCTTCTTATATTCAGTTTACCAGTGAAGAATCAACTAATACCTCTGGTTATCGTATTGATAATGTTAGTCTGACAGGTATCGCAAAATGATATTTTATTAGTATTGCTTGAAGTAAGCGATTAATTCACATTGTTGTGTGGGTGTGTTAAAATACCGATAATTTTTTACATTCGGTCATTCAGAGAATCTTCACTCTATTCAGAATGATAGGATATAAGGTTTATCAGACTTTCGGCACACCCACAAATTATGATTTAAATCACTCATTATTATACCCCAATTAACGTATGAAACTAAAATTACTGTTCTTCATTACA
>ERZ832317.4393-NODE-4393-length-13715-cov-4.559517_pt1 | contig 13715 bp, 7 predicted proteins | sample MGYA00519695_ERZ832317 | MGnify/ENA primary metagenome ERZ832317 (study PRJEB31850, sample SAMEA3708726) | human gut metagenome | biome: human gut; feature: human-associated habitat; material: faeces | place: China | collected 2014 ...
GAGGAAACCGAGCAGCCGGAGGAAACCCAGCAGCCGGAGGAAACCGAGCAGCCGGAGGAAACCCAGCAGCCGGAAGAAACCCAGCAGCCGGAACAGCCGACGGTGGTTTATGCCGTCACAAACAACCAGAAGGGCAACAAGACCAACAACCTGCGCGACGCGCAGAGCACAAAGGCGAACCTCATCCAGACCTATCCAAACGATGAGCTGGTGGTTGTCAACAGCGTGTCGGATGACGGCCTCTGGTATGATGTGACCGTCGTTCGCGACGGCAACCGCGGCTATATGCGCGATTATCTGCTGACGCAGATTTCCGAAGCGGACGCGCTCAAGCGCATTGACGAGATCAACGCCGGACAGACAACCCCGCCGAGCGAGGAGACGCAGACCCCGGCGGGCGAGGAGACGCAGACCCCGGCGGGCGAAGAGACGCAGACCCCGACGGGCGAAGAGACGCAGACCCCGGCGGGCGAGGAGACGCAGACCCCGACAGGCGAGGAGACGCAGACCCCGACGGGCGAGGAGACCCCGAAGCCCGCGCCGGAGCAGATGACCTTCCCGGCCTACGGCATCACCGTTCAGCAGGAGACGACGATCCTGCTGCGCGACGAGCCGAACGGCGAGATTCCGACGACCGGCGCGCTCAAGACGATCAACAAGCCGACCCCGGTGCGCATCGACGGCCAGAAGACCGGCGAAGGCGAGCAGGTCTGGTATCAGATCGAGAACCTGAACAATGGCGACACGGGCTATGTCGAGGCGTATAACGTGCGCATCGTCACCGAGCAGGAGGCCAAGGACGCGGTGGAAACGCCCGCCCCGACCGTTCCGCCGATTGAAACCCCGACCCCGGAACCGACCGAGGAGCCCACGCCCACCCCGACCCCGGAACCCGTTCCGCAGGAGCTGACCGAGGGCGATGTGTATCACTACGGCTACAACACGGGCAGGCAGGTTGCTTTGCGCGCCGAGGCAAAACAAAGCGGCAAGGAACTCACCCGCATGGAGGCCGGAACGATTATATGGGTCATTCGCCGCGAAGGCGATTGGTGTCAGGTGCGCGTCAACAGCAAAGACGGCTATATGATGGCTGAATTTGTCAAACTGATGGGCGTAGAGGAAGAAGCGGCCTATATCGCCACCCTCGACGACCCGGAGACGCGCCCCGACCCGACGCCTTCCCCGACGCCTACCCCGGAACCGACCGAAGAACCGACGCCGACCCCGACGGCCACGCCGGAGGCGACGCCGACCCCGGAACCGACTGAAGAACCCACGCCGACCCCGACGGCCACGGCTGAAGCGACCGCCACGCCTGCGCCGGTGCAGCTCAGCCTGTACGCGCGCATCCTCAACGACGGCACGCCGCTGCGCGGCAACCCGAGCAATCAGGCGTATCTGCAAAACATCCTGAACAAGGAAGCGGTCGTCTACATCTTCCAGAGCCAGTTCGCCGAGGACGGCATGACGTGGTATCTGGTGCAGTACAGCGGCCAGTGGGGCTTTGTGCGCGCCGACCTCGTCCGCGTGATGGGCGAGCAGGAGACGGCGGAATATCTCGCCGCGCTGGAGGCCGCGCAGGCCACCCCGACCCCGCTGCCGCAGGCCACGCCGGAACCGCTCGGCCCGAACGCGACCAGCGCCTACGCCAAGCTGATCAAGGACGCGGTGAACCTGCGCCGCACGCCGTCCGCCTCCGGCACGTCGATGGGCCGCATCCCGGTGAACACGCTGCTGCTGGTCACCGGCACGGAATACGACGGCGCGTACACCTGGTATCAGGTCAATTACAGCGGCATGGACGGCTATGTTCGCAGCGACATGTGCCAGATGCTGACCATCGCGGAGCTCCAGAAATATCTCGCCGAGGCCGCGCGGGCCACGCCTGCCCCGAACGGCGCGACCGTCACCCCGAACAAGAACAACAACACATCCGTCACCATCAACGGCACGCCGCTTCGGGATCTGCTGCCGACCGACAACAGTTGGTCGAGCGGCACGGGCACGGGCATGCCGAACTACGCGACGACCGCGCCGAGCACCACGCCGACCCCGGAACCGGTTCCTAACCCGGCAACTATTATTAACAACAATAACTTTACGTATATCAATCAGGTAAAAATTTATAATTTGACTGTTAATAATATTCCGGCAGAAACTGAAACGGGTGAATTTACCGCGTATGGCACAGCGAAAGCAGGAACGTGGGTTACGGCATATGCTACGTTGAATAAACAGGCAAATGCCACCGCTACGCCCACTACGGTTGGATTTGATCTGGTTCGCCGTGCGATTGCAGAAAACTCTGATAGAGTGAAAGTTGGTCAGACTCAGACAGATAGCGATGGTAATTATACGTTGCCGATTAAACTGCCTGAACCGGGCGAATACCTCTTGGAAGTTGTCGGACAGGACAATTCGTTTATTAGCTACAGTGTAACGTATGACGACGGAACATTGAGCGCGACGCCCGAACCGACCGCGCAGCCCATGCCGACCGCCGAGCCCGTCAAGGAAGAGGGCGGTCTGGGCATCCTGCCGTTCATCATCGGCGGTCTGCTGGTTGTCGTCGCGGCGGCGGTCTACGGCGTGTATGTCTATCGCCGCAAGACCGAGGAAGCCGAGGAGGAAGAAGCCGACGCGGATGAGGACGAGGAGGACGAACTGCGCGCCGAGCAGTTGGAGCGCCAGCGCAGCCGCTATGCCCAGCCGCAGACCCCGCGCGCGCCGCAAGGCCCGTCGGGACAGGTGCCGAGCTACATGAAGAACACGGCGGCTCCGCAGCCGAACGTCCGCAGCACGGTCAACCCGTATAAGCCGACGATGCCGACTGAGCCGACGATGCCGACCGAGCCGACCATGCCGACCATGCCGACCGAGCCGACCGAGCCGACCGAGCCGACCGAGCCGGTCATGCCGACCGAGCCGGTCATGCCGACCGAGCCGGTCATGCCGACCGAGCCGACGACGGGCGAGGCCGCTTCGGAGGCCGCGCCGCGCCGCCGCCGCCGTCCGCCGGTTGACCCGAACGCATAAAAAAACCCAATCAGAGCGCCGCCCGCGGCATTGAGAAAGCGGGCGGCGCTTTGTTGCATTATGCGCCTGTTCATGGTATCATAAACATCATCATGGGGGCTTATGCGAGAATGGCCGATTCGGAGGTTTGACGATATGAGAAAAAAGGTTCTGAGCCTGATTCTGCTGTGGGCGGCGCTGCTCGCGCTGGCGTTGATCTATACGGACAGGGACGAGTATACGTGGCGCTACGAGGGCGACGAGCTGGCGCAGATCGTCATCCCCCGCGAGGAGGCCGACGCGCGGCAGAAGCAGGCTGACGAGGCGATGGCGCTGACGCAGCAGGCCGCGCAGGCGCGCACCGACGCGGGGCTCTGGGGCAGCGAAAACGAATGGGAAGACGATTTCCTGCCCGCGCAGGGCGAAAACGGCGGCCTGAACCTGATGTGGGGCGACTATCAGGCGACGATTGAATACGAAGACGCGGAGCGCATGGATGCGCACATCGTTTCCGCCGGGTATCAGGCGTTCATCGAAAACGGCGACGCGCACGACGAGGCGGAGGCGGAGAACGTCCTTCTGCATCGGCTGAGCTTCGTCTTCCGGCTGACGGATTCCACGCCGAATCTCTATCTGGCGAGCGAAAACCCGGAGGCGATCCGCGCCGTTACGGTGCATAAGGTCGGCGCGGGCGTGCTTTCCGCCGATTTGTGCGCTTACGCGGCGCTTGTCGGCGCGGTGCTGACGGCGCTGCTCGTGCTCTCGTGGGATCAGACCGAGCGCGGCCGCAAAAACCGCCGGGATATGGCGGTGGTGCTCTGCGCGGCGGCGTTTGCCTGCATGCCGCTGCTCTGGCGCGGCGTTTACGACGGGCACGACCTGTTCTTCCACCTCAACCGCATCGAGGGCATCGCAAACGGGCTGAGAAACGGGCAGTTCCCCGTGCGCATCCACAGCTCAACGCTGCTGGGCTACGGCTATGCCGCGCCGGAATTTTACCCTGAGCTGTTCCTCTATTTCCCGGCGCTGCTGCGCAATCTGGGCGTGTCCCTGTGCGCGTGCGTTCGGGTGTTCGAGGCCTGCATCCATCTGGCGACGGCGGTTTCGTGCTACCTGTGCGTGCGCGGCATGATGAACAGCCGCCGCGTCGCCGTCGGCGCGAGCGTGCTCTATACGCTGTGCATCTATCGGCTGGTGAACGTATACACGCGCGCGACGCTGGGCGAAAGCCTGGCGATGATCTTCTTCCCGGTGGTGATGCTGGGGCTGTACGAGGTGCTCCGCCGGGATGAAAGGAAGTGGCCGCTGCTGGCGCTGGGCATGACGGGCGTGTGCATGAGCCACCTGCTCAGCACGATGTTCTGCGTGCTCTTCTGCGCGATTGCGGCGCTGGCGAGCGCCGGAGGGCTGCTCGCCCAGAAGCGGCGCATCCTCGCGGTGCTGGCGGCGGCGGGCGTTACGGCGCTCTGCGCGCTGTGGTTCTTCGTGCCGATGATGCAGTATACGGCGGACGGGATCAGCACGAGCGTCGTGCTCAATTCGTCGGAATACGTGCATCGGCTGGGCAGCTTCCTCGTCGGCTTTGCGGGCGACGTGAAGGCGGACGCGCCGGAGGATTTCGCCTATACCATCGGCGTGGTGCCGGGGCTGGCGCTGCTCATCGGCTGCGCGCTGCTGCTGGCGCGGCGCTATGCGGCGGGGCGCGCCGAGATGAAGAAGGAAAACGACAGGCTGGCGCTGGGGCTGCTGGCGCTGGGCGCGCTGGCGCTGCTGCTGAGCACGGATTTCTTCCCGTGGCGCATCCTCTGTTCGATCCGGAAGCCGTTTTCCACCTTCTTCATGCAGATTCAGTTCCCGTGGCGCTTTGTCGGCATGGCCGTGCCGATGCTCAGCGCGGCGGCGGCGTGGGGCTATCTGCGCGAGGAGAGGGACGCGAAAACGGGCATGGCCGCGCTCATCGCGCTGTGCGTGGTCTTTTCGGGCTATACGATGCAGACGATGGTGCAGCGGCTGCCCGAGCTGGAAAAGGAGACCTACACCGACACGCGCATCGGCCAGTTTGAATACACCTATCCGTGCACGGAGAAGACGGCGCTCAAGGTCGGCGACGTCAGAACGAGCCAGCCGGGCGTCTGCAACGTGCTTTCTTACGAAAAGCGCGGCACGGAGCTGACCGCGACGGTGCAGCTCGAAGGCGAGGCGGCGTATATCGAGCTGCCGCTGCTGTATTACCCCGGCTATCGCGCCGAGATCGACGGTCAGGCGCAGACGGTGGCGCGCGGAACGAACAACATGGTGCGCGTCTACGGCCTGTCGTCGGGCGAGAGCGGCACAGTTCACGTCTGGTATCAGCCGCCGACGGCGTGGCTGATCGCGCAGGGCGCGAGCGCGTTGGGCGCGCTGCTGCTGGCCGCGTCGCTTCGGCGGATGCGGAGGCGCGCATGACGGAATGGCGCGCGAGCGTTCGTCAGGTGGTGGAATTCAGCCTGCATGAGCGCGACCTTTCCCCGGCGGCCTTCGCCGCCAAGCGCATGCGGGAGGGCGCGGCGGCGCACAAGGCGCGGCAAAGCGTGGGCGCGCGGGAGGAGACGGCCTACCAGGCGGAAAAATCGCTGAGCGCGGATTACGCCGCCCGCGAAATCACCCTGCGCGTCACCGGGCGGGCGGACGGGCTGCTGCTCGCCGCGGACGGCGCGCGCATCGTGGAGGAAATCAAGCTGGGCACGGCGGAAAACCCGCTCGTCCCGGCGCATCGGGCGCAGGCGGCGATGTACGGGCACATGCTCTGCCAAAAGGAGGGCTTGACCGGCGTTCGTCTGCGCATTTTATATGTGGATGAAAACGGCGCGCCCGTTCGTCTCTATGAAGAGGAGGCGGACAGCGCGCGGCTGAAGGGCGAGTTTGAGGCGCTGTGTGCGGCCTACTGCGCGTGGGCGGAGCGGCTGCTGGCGCGGCGGCGGGCGCGGGACGCATCGCTTTTCGGCCTCGCGTTTCCCTACGGCGCGTATCGCGCGGGACAGCGGACGTTCGCCGCGAACGTGTACGTCGCCATCCGGGAGAGAAAGCGGCTCTTCGCGCAGGCACCGACGGGCATCGGCAAGACGATGGCCGCGCTGTATCCTGCCATGCTGGCGCTGGGCGAGGGCAAGTGCGCCCGCGTGCTGATGCTGACGGCGCGAACGACGGGCAGAAAGAGCGCGATGGATGCGCTGGCCATCCTGCGCGCGCACGGCGCACGGCTGCTGGCCGTGGAAATCGCCGCGAAGGACAAGGTCTGCCCGATGGAAAAGCGGGATTGCCGCCCGGAGGTCTGCCCGTATGCGAAGGGGTTTTACGACCGCCTGCCGGACGCGCTGGCCGAGGCGCTGACCGGCGGGGACTGGGGGCGCGGGCAGCTCGACGCGCTGGCGCAGAAGCACGCGCTCTGCCCGTTTGAACTGGCGCTGTCGCTGGCGCAGGAGGCGGACGTCGTCGTCTGCGATTACAACTATGTGTTCGATCCGTTCGTGGCCATCGACGCGCTGATGCAGGGCGGCGCGGCGCTGCTCATCGACGAGGCGCACCAGCTCGCGCCGCGCGTGCAGGATAACGCCTCGGCGGCGGTGAGCGTGCCGCAGCTTCGCGCGCTTCGGCGCGGCGTGGGGCAGGCGCTTGGCCGAAAGCACCCGCTCTACGGGGCGCTGACGGCGGCGATGCGCGCGCTGGAGGCGGCGGCGGGGACGGAGGAATTCGCTTCCGGGCGGCTGGAAAGGCCGCCGGAGGCGCTGGACGCGGCCATGGCGCGGCTTTTGGAAGCGGCGGACGGGGCGCTCCTGAGCGGCGCGGGGACGGAGGCGGCGGAGGCGTTTACGCTGGCGGCCTGCTGGCGCTATGCGGCGGGGCGGCTCGATGCGCGCTATGCCGTGCTGACGGAGGGAACGGAAAAAACCGCGAAGATCGAATTGTTTTTGCTCTGCGCGGCGCAGGATATTCTGGAAAAGACGAAGCGGGCGCGCGGCGCGGTGTTTTTTTCCGCGACGCTCGCGCCGTTTGAGGCGGCCAAACGGATGCTCGGCAGCCTCGAAGGGGACGCTTGTCTGGCGCTGCCCTCGCCGTTTGACAAGCATCAGCTCGACGCGCGGATTCTGCCCATCGACCTGCGCTACGCGGCACGGGAGGCGAACGCGCCGCGGGTGGCCGAGGCGATTCGGGCGCAGCTTGCAGCGCATCCGGGCAACGCGATGGTGTTCTTTCCGTCGTATGCGTATTTGAGCCGCGTCGATGCGCTGCTGGCGGCGGAGGGCGTCCCCGGCGCGGCGATCCTGCGCGAGGCGCGCGGGCTGACGGAGGAAGAAAAAAACGCGCTGCTGGGCGCGTTTGACAAGCGGGACGGGCGGATCGTGCTGCTGGCCGTGCTGGGCGGCGCGTTCGCGGAGGGTATCGATCTCGCCGGGGAGCGGCTGCAAAACGTGATCGTCGTTTCGACGGGGCTGCCCCAGATGGACGCGCGGGTGCGCGCGATGCGGCGCTATCACGACGAAAACGGCGCAGACGGCGCGTTTTTATGCATGACCCTGCCGGGAATGGTGCGGGTGATTCAATCGGCGGGGCGGCTGATTCGCACGCAGAGCGACCACGGCGCGCTGCTGCTGATCGACAGCCGCTATCAGCGCGGGGCGGAGCGGGCGCTGCTTTCCGGCACGCTCATCGGCGACGCGCTTTCCGACTGATCGGCCTGAAACCAGCGGATTTGTTCTTCGAGCGGGTCGTTTTCAACGGGCGGGCGCAGCGCCAGCAGCGCGGCGATCATGCGGCGCATGCCGGGTTCACCGTGAGGAATATACAGAAGCTGGCTGTCCTCGCGCTCGGCGATGAGCGCGGACAGCAGGCGGCGAAGGCGGACGCGGGTGGCATGCATGGCGTGTTTCCTCCTGAGGGCGCGCCCCAAATCCGGCGGGAAACCGCCCGGCGGCGGGCGCGGGCGACGGGCTGACGTATGCAGAAAGAATAGCATGAACCGAGGGAAAACGCAAGTTGATTCGATTTTCCGACTGTGATAAAATAAAAAGAGATATTTCGTGCCGAAGGCCGGGGACAGCGCCGGACGGCAGAAATCAACCATGGACCGTTGAAGGGAGCAGACCGATGAAAAAAGCCGTATGGGGCGCTTTCCTGCTGATGACGACGCTCGCGGCCGCAGGGCTTTGCGAGATGGATTATACGCTGAGCAATCCGCACATCCGATACGAAAAAATCGAAGGGGCGCGGCAGGAAGAGGCCGCGCAGGCGGACGGCGCGGGCATTTCGCTTTCGGACATGGCCGCGGCGGAGGACGCGCAACCGGCCGCGCAGAGCGCGGACACGTGGCCGAAGACATTCACCGTTACGCTGGGCGGCGACACGACGCTCGGCTCGACGGACGATTTGCGCAAGCGGGAGGACTGCTTTGAAAACGTCGCGGCGGACAAGGGCTACGGCTGGTTTTTCTCCGGCCTGCAGACGCTGTTTGCGACGGACGATCTGACGCTCGTGAACTTTGAGGGCACGCTGACGGAGGAGACGAGCAAGAAGGAGAAGCTCTACAACTTCAAGGGCCCGGCGGAATACACCGACATCCTGACGCTGGGCAGCGTGGAGGCGGTGAACATCGCCAACAACCACACGCTCGACTACGGCCAGCAGGGCAAGGCGGACACGATCGCCAACCTGGAGGCGGCGGGGATCGTCGTCTCCGGCGGCGGCCAGCTCGGCGTGTTTGAAAAGGACGGCGTGAAGGTCGGCATGACCGGCTACTGCTTCCCCTACAAGGGCGGCAAGAAGGACATCAGCGCGGATGTGAAGGCGCTGCGCGAGGCGGGATGCCAGATCGTGATCGCGTCGTTCCACTGGGGCAGCGAATACAGGGATGATTTCACCGGGGAGCAGCGCACCATCGGCCGCGCGGCGATCAAGGCGGGCGCGGATATCGTCGTGGGCACGCATCCGCATATCGTGCAGGGGATCGAGGCCTATCAGGACAGCTACATCCTCTATTCGCTGGGCAATCTGGTGTTCGGCGGCAACGTCGATCCCGACGACCGCGACGCATATCTGGCGCGCGTGACCTTCACCGTTTACGAGGATCACTGCGACGCGCCGGAATTGACCGTCGTGCCGATTCGCCTGACCGCGCTGGACAAGGGGACGGATTACCGCCCCGTCGTCGCGGACGAGGCGGACAGCGCGCGGATTTTCAAGCGGATTATGAAGCTCTCCTCCGGCATGGGCGACTTTGTCAACGGGGAGCTGACGGAAGGACTTTGAACGAAAGGATGGGTTTGATGGCTTCGCATTTTGCGCTGTTTGTCGATCTTGAAAACTGCGGCGGCAAAAAGAGCATGCTGATGGACGTGATCGAGCGGGTAAAGATTCGCGGCGACATCCTCATCGGCAAGGTTTACGGCTATACGGACAGCTATTCCGACCTCAAGGAGATTCTGCTGTCCAACACCTTCGCAGTCGTGCCCTCGCTCCGGTTCGGGCGCAACCAGAAGAACAGCCTGGATATTCAGCTCGTCATCGACGCGCTGGACGTGGCCTACACCAATCCGCTGATCGACAGCTTCTGCATCGTTTCCGGCGACAGCGACTATGTGCCGCTCGTCGGCAAGCTGAAAACGATGGGCAAATTTGTGCTGGGCATTTCCCGAAGCGAGGCGGCCAGCGGCGTGTTCATGAACGCGTGCAGCGAGTTCCAGTTCCTGGAAAGCGTTGCCAGCGGCAAGGAACGCGCGCAGGGGCAGGAGATCGAGGCGCTGACGCTGGCGGATGTGAACGACCTGATCGTGACCATCCTCAAGGAGAGCGACAGCGGGGAGATGCTCGCCAGCGAGGTCAAGAGCGTGCTGCTGCGCCTGAGGCCGAATTTCTCCGAAAAGAGCGTCGGCTTTTCCACCTTCGGCAAGCTGATTGCGCGGCTCTCCCAGCAGTTCGGCGCGTTCAGCGTGGAAAGCGAGCAGTTCAACGTCATCGTGTCGCTCAACCAGCCGCATGTGACCGCCGGGGAACAGATCACGCGGGAGAACTATACCCGCATCTTCTCGCGCATCCTCTCGGAATACAAGGAGGACGGCTTTGACCGGGTGAATCCCTCCATTCTCAAATCGGCGGTGCAGGCGGATTATCCCGACTTCACCGAACGGCAGATCGGCCTGCGGCGCTTCTCGGACGTGCTGCGCGCGCTGGAAAAGGAAAAGCTGCTGAAATTGGAAACGGACGAAGGCGGCAACATGCTGGTGCATATTTTGTAATCCCTGCGACAGCATTTTCAAACGCATGAAATCGGAGCGGCATTTGGATGTACGGAGAAAACACATGAAGCGAATCCTGACATTTTTCATTTTCATTTTGCTGGCGATGGGGCCGGGGGCGGCGGGCGCGCAGACCGTCGTGATGGACGAGGGGCACGTCGCCTTTGATTACCCGGATAGCTGGCTGGTCGTTTCGCCCCAGCTCTGCGGGGTATACGCGCCGCTGCTGGAGGACGCGGGGCTTGACGCGGACGAGCTGGCGCAGGAGCTTGAGCAGACGCGCACGCTCAGCCGCGCATACAACGAGAATTATACGCAGTATCTGTCCGTGCTGATCGGCGAGGACGAGCTTTCGCAGGAAATCTACGAAATTGAAAACGCGACGGACAGCCAGCGCGCGACGCTGCGCCGCCGCGTGGAGGCCAACAGCTTCTGGGAGACGACCGGCCTTCGGACGCAGGACACACAGTGGCAGAAGGAAGACGGCGGTTCTTGGCTCTACGCGCATTACACCGTCACGCGGGCGGGCGAAACGGTGGGGCGCGGATTGCGCTACATCACCGTTCGCAACGGGCTGTATGTGGAGATGGATTGGCGAATCTCGAGCGGGCGCTTCTCCGGGCGGGATCTGAACGCCTTCCGCGCGCGGCTGGCGGATCTGGTCGTCACGGAACAAATCGCCGAGCCGGTGCGCGACGTGAAGCTGGAGGCGCAGATCCCCGCCGAGACATCCAAGGCGCAGGTGGAGATCACGGGAACGGCGACCGCAGGCGCGACGGTGATCGCCGAAACGCCGGACGGAAACGGCGCGATGCTGACGCTGGACGCGGCGACGGCAGAGACAAAGGGAAAATTCACGCTGACGATTGAGCTTGAAAAAGAAGGCCATTACGACGTTACGCTGACGGCCTCCAAAGAGGGCATGAACGACGCGACGCTCTCGGGCGAAATTGCTTACAGCGCCAAGACGCTGCCCGTCTCCGGCGTGGAGGAGAGCCTGTTTGTCACCGGCGACACGACGACGATCGCCGGTACGACGCTGGCGGGCGTTCAGCTTCAGCTTGTGACGCCCTTCGGCGTGAGCAAGAAGCGATCCGGCAACGACGGCGCGTTCTCCTTTGAGCTGACGACGAAGGACGCGGGCGAATACAAATACACGCTCATTTTGGATAAGAGCGGCTACAACCAGCGGCGCGTGCCCTTCACCGTGACCCGAATCATCACGGACGATCAGGAGCAGGAAAAAATCCGCCAGTCCGCCGTGAAGATCTCCTATAAGGACCTGCAGAAGGACAAGGAGGAGAATCAGGGCAAGGTGATGCGGCTGTACGGCCCGGTGAGCGAGGTCAGCAGCAGCGCGAGCGTGTACTATGTGCGCCTGCAATACAACAAGGACGCAAAGGGCAAGTGGTACAACGACGTGGTGATCGTCTGCGACGCGGACACGGGCGCGAAGGTCGGCGACATGATGACCGCCGTGGTGACGGTGGACGGCGTATACAGCGAGCAGAGCGCGAGCGGCGCGGACGTGATCGTGCCGCGGTTCAAGCTGCTGTTTGTGGACAAGATCGAATAATACTAATTCTTGTTAAAATGGCTTAATCCGCGCACCATCTTTTTCGCTCTGACTTTGCCTCGTTCCGTTCAACGTACCTCCAGTACGCCTCACTTCACTTGGCTTCGTCAGAACAAAAAATCTGATGCGCTCTGTTAAGCATTTTAACTGCGAATTAGTATAAAGCGCCGCCACCCAAAAAAACGCGCGATGCGCGGCAGACTGCAGACAAAAAGCCATTCTCCCCCCGAAGGGGGAGAATAGCCCTTTCCGCAAATGAAAGAATAGTTGAATTTCTTGATTTTGCGATTCAAGCCAAGTTTGCTTATGTCAACAAGCTGACGCGCGATGCGCGGACGGCCTTGGATAAAGAGGGAAATTCGGTGGAGAAAAGACGGATCAATCGCTTTTGCGAGGCGGCGGCGCTGACGCTGGCCTTGGCGCTGCTGCTGGCGCTGATGGGAATGGGGCTGACCGAGCGGGTGCATCTGGGCACATGGGGCGGCAAGACGGAGGCGGTCGCGTTCATGCCGATTTCGCCGGCATGGGGGCTGGCGCTGCTGCTGAAGGATCACCCGGTCTGGGGCTGCATCCTCTGGGGGCTGGCGGCGGCGACGAAATTGCAGGCGGGCTTCCTGTTCCCGCTGCTGCTCGTGTTCTTTATGAAGGGCAGGGGTTCTATCCGCCATCTGCTGGCGGGTCTGGCGGCGTTTGTGCTGGCGCAGGCGGCGTTCCTGCTCGACGGGCAGAGGCTGACGGCGGTGTTTGGCCGCTATGCCCAGCAGATCGAGGCGATTTCCTACGAGGGCGCGGGTCTGGCGGATCACGCGCCGGGGGTTTACAGCCTGATGACGGTCGCCTCCGTGCGCGAGTTCAGCGGCATGGGCATGTATCTGGCCTTCGCCTCGGCGCTGCTGGTCGCCTTTGCGCTGATCCACGCGCGCCGGGAGCCGGACGCGGACACGCTGCTGCTGGCGGCGCTGCTGCTGGCGGCCGGTCTGCCGCTGATACTGCCGCAGATGAACGCGCGCTGTCTGTATCTGGCGGGCATGCTGGCCTTTGCCTGCGTGAACGGCGCGCGGCGGCTGGCGATTGCCATCGTGCTGGAATTGATTTCGCTGTGCAGCTACATGGAGGCGATTTTCTCGTTCACGGTCATCCCGATGAATGTGCTGAGCCTGCTGGCGATTGCCTGCGCGGCGGCGCTGGCGCTGGAACTGATGGGCAAATTGGGCATCAAGGGGGCGCAAATCGGTGAAAGCGACGCTTGACGCGCTGGATGAGCGCCTGCGCCGTCTGCTCGCGCAGCCCTGCGGCCGCGCGGCGAGAATCGCCTGCGCCGCGCTGGTGCTGCTGGGCTTTGCGGGCGTGATGATGACGCGCTCGCTTGCGTTGGGGCATCATGCGGCGACGGCGGTTATGATGTGTCTGCCGCTGGCGGCGATGCTCGTCTTTGCGATGCAGATTGCGCGCGAGCACGAGCAGGGGGCGCTGGGCGCGCTGCTGCTGGGCGCGCTCTGCGCGGCGGCCATGCTGGCGCGGGTCAGCTTTTTGGAGCGTTCCTCCGGCGATTACGAGATTTATCTGGCCGATTGGCTGCAAAAACTGGCGGGCGGTTCGTTCGCCGAGGGGATGCGCCAGAACATCGGCGAATACAACGTGCTGTATCAATACATCCTGTTTGTCATCACGCGGCTGCCCGTGCCGTCGCTCTACGCGGTGAAGGCGGTTTCCTTCATCGGGGATGCGTTTCTGGCGGGGGCGGCGGCGGCGCTGGCGCAGAAGGACGGCAAAAAGAGCATGGCCGCGTTCGGTCTGGCGCTGCTCCTGCCGACGATCGTTTTAAACGGCGGCATGTTCGCCCAGTGCGACAGCCT
>ERZ832317.4395-NODE-4395-length-13710-cov-42.507287_pt1 | contig 13710 bp, 13 predicted proteins | sample MGYA00519695_ERZ832317 | MGnify/ENA primary metagenome ERZ832317 (study PRJEB31850, sample SAMEA3708726) | human gut metagenome | biome: human gut; feature: human-associated habitat; material: faeces | place: China | collected 2014 ...
CGCAGCCTCCTGCTTCTCCAAAACAGATTGCGGGGCCTCAATGGTGCGGCTGCCGGGACCAAACAGAGAATCGTTTCGCTTCTGTCCTAACATGAAAACACCTCCCGGCATACCTGCTCGATCTCCTTGCGGAAGCTCCTGCTTTCCTTCATAGTCAGGTCGGAGAGAAGAATGCCTGCGAGGAACTGGGCCTCCAGTTCCTCAGAGTGGGGCAGTATGAAGGCCACATTGCCCAGCGCCTGTCCAATCTGCTCCCCGGCCTGCTGGGGCTTCACATTGGCCGCGATTTTGTACTGTTTATCCGTATCCCACTTGGCGTCTTTCAGCAGAGGAAGCTGGCTGGAGAGATAGCTGATGCTCTTAAGGTCTGCATTGGCCAGCCGCAGGACGGAGTCTGCCTCCATCAGCGCCACGGCGGAGAGGATGTCATTGGCAATGTAGCTGCCGCAATCGATCACCACATAGGGGGCGATTTCACGCAAGCAATCGATGAGTTCTCTGGCCTGCGCTTCACCATAGGGAGGATAGGTGTACTCGTTTTCGCCCTTGAGCATCCCCAGAATGGTCAGGTATCCCAGCCTTTTGTGGGTAATGAGATTGTTCTTGACCAGGTTTTCGGTCACATGGGCAGCGGCCAGTACGCTTCCCAGCGACCGCTCACACTCCAGCTCAGACGCCGGGCAAATACAGGGCAGCATGGGGGCAGTCATATCACACAGGAGCAGGACAACATTTCTCTTTTTGTCCGCCAGATATTTGGCGATCTTCACCGCCATGGTAGTCTTGCCGCTGCCGGGGCTGGACATGAGGTTCAGGAGGAAGGTGTGCTCCTTCTTGAGCTGCGCCCTGACCCGGTCCGCCTCCCGGTCGTTGTTTTCAAATACGCTCTGCTTTATTTCGATGACTCGCACTTTGCCATTTGTCATTCTTCCGCTACCTCGATTTCTTTGATTACCAGCTGGTCGCCCTGCTTGAGCGTCCAGCGGGTGCTGCCGCAAAACGGGCACATGGGGACGTCGTCCCTGGCATTTTCCATGACCTCGTAGTCCTTGCCGCAGTCGGCGCAGTGGGCGATGGCTTTCACCATATTGATGTAGAGCTCTGAGCCCGCGCAGATGGTACCGTTTACGGCCTCCGGCCAGACCCCGTGCATGTACACGGGGACTATGCCGGTCATCTCTCCGACATCCACACTTACGGATGCGATGCGGGATACCCCGTACCGTTTGGCTGCGGCGTCAAGGGTATCGAGCATATTAAGAACTACTCCTAATTCATGCATTGGCGTTGTCCTGCTTTTCACTTTCGTGTTTCTTGAACATCATACTGGCAGTACCGGAGTCGCTGCAGTCCTGCTCGTCCGTCTTGGGTGAATTGGCCGCGATGCGCTTCGTCCGCTCCGCGATATTTGCGCCCAGCGCGGCGGCCCAGGCGTCGGGCGAGGTGGGCGGCACAGCGTCGTGAACCTTGTAGAGCTTTACGGCGTCGAACTCGCACTTGGTGGTGCAGACGCCGCAGCCGAGGCACTTTCTCTCGTCTACTACGGTAACGCCGCAGCCCATGCAGCGGGCGGCCTCCTTCTTAAGCTGTTCCTCTGTAAATGTGGCGCGGGTATCGTCCATGGTCTCGAGCGCCTTGCTCGCGGCGGCGTGGTGCGGACGCTGACGGGGCTGCTTGTCAAAGCCGCTGTAATCCCCGAGCTCCTTATCAAAGGGCTTGTACTCGCGCTCGCGGCGAATGAGAAGGTTCTTGCCCTGGACGTACCTGTGCACGGAAATAGCGCCGGACCTGCCGGTTGCAATGGCGTCGATGGTAAAGCCGGGGCCCATCGCGCAGTCGCCGCCGGCGAAGATGTCTTCCTCGGCGGTCTGATAGGAGATCTCGGCAACATTGACGACTCTGAAGTCCTCAACCTTGGCCTTGGTGCCGCTCAGGAGATCTCCCCACACAATCGACTGCCCGATCGCGGTGAACACGTTGGAGCAGGGCATGATAACGGTGTCATTCTCGTCGTAAACGGGGCTGAACCTGCCGGTTTCGTCAAATACGGACACGCAGCGCATGAATTCCACGCCCGTGACGCGACCGTTTTCGCCAATGATGCGCTTCGGACCCCAGCTGTTGCAAATCTCCACTCCCTCTGCCAGAGCCTCGTCCTTTTCGTCGGGAACGGTGGGCATTTCCTCGTCCTTTTCGAGGCAGACCATTTTGACATTGCGGTTGCCGAGACGCATTACGGCGCGAGCCACGTCTACGGCCACGTTTCCGCCGCCTATCACCACGGTGTCGCCCTCAACGGAGGAGATGACGCCCTCGTTCACGCCGCGAAGGAAGTTGATGCCGCCCTGGACGCCGATGAGCTCCTCGCCCTCAATGCCGAGCTTACGGCTGGCCTGCGCGCCGATGGCGACGTAGAAGGCCTTGTAGCCCTGCTCACGAAGCTGCTCTATAGTCACGTCCCTGCCGACGTCGACGCCGCATTTGAACTCCACGCCCAGCCTGCGCAGAACCTCGATCTCCGCGTCTATGACGTCTTTTTTGAGTCGGAAGGAGGGTATGCCGAACTTCAGCATACCGCCGGGAGCCGCGTTCTTCTCGAACACCGTGACGGGATAGCCCTCCACCGCGAGATAGTACGCGGCGGTCATTCCGGCGGGGCCGGCGCCTATTACGGCTACCTTTTCCTCGTAGCTGTCTTTTTTCTCCGGTACGTAGAGGTTCCCCTCCTCGAGCTCCTTGTCGGCGATGAACTTCTTGATGTCGTCGATGGCCATGGCCTCGTCGACGCGGGCGCGGGTGCATTCGTTTTCACAGTCATGCGGACAGATTCGCCCGCAGACTGCGGGGAAGGGATTGTCCCTCTTGATGACCTTGAGCGCCTCGTCGTATTTGCCCTCTGCGGCCTTGCGGATATAGCCCTGGATAGATATGTGCGCGGGGCAGGCGGCCTTGCAGGGAGCACTGCCGCTCTTGTTTACCATCTTCCGCTTGAGGTAATCCATATCCCAGAACTCCTCCGTCCAGTTGGTGTCCATGTAGTCCGGAAGGTTCTTGGTTTCGCACTCCGCCTCGCAGAAATTCGTGCCGAGGGTGAGCGCGTTGGCGTTGCAGGATTCGACGCACGCGCCGCAGGCCACGCACTTTTCGGGATCCACCTTGGCGACAAAGTTGGAGGCCATGTTCATCTGCAGGTTGAGCATATTGGCCGTGCGCAGAGAGGCGCAGCCGCAGCCGCAGCAGTTGCAGATAAAGCAGGTGGTGTCGTGCCCCTGGGTGTTGAACACCTGGTGGACGTGCCCAGCCTTCTCCATCTTTCTGAGTATTTCGTAGACCTCCTCCTTGGAGATCTCCCTGGCTCTCTGGGTACGGATGCCGTAGTCTGCGTAGTCGTCAAGCTGGATGCAGGTGTCTATATGCGTGTGCTCGCAGCCCATGCCCAGAGCGCGCGTAGCCGTGCGGCAGGCGCAGTTCGCGACGGAGAATTTGGTGGCCTTGTCTATGAAGGGCTTCAGCTCCTCGAAGGGCATGATCGTGGATTTGGCGGCCACGGACTCCATTATCGGTATTGTCCTGAGCCCGCCGTGCGCTCTTTTCTCAAAGGGCATGGCGGTCATGTCCGTGAGACGGATGCGCTCTTCGTAGAAATCCGAGGCGTATTTCAGCAGCTCGGGGTCTATCTCCTTGTCCAGGACGACGAACTCAAGGATGCCAGGCAGCCAGGGCCAGCGGCGGTATTTGAGCACGCCGGACAGCGACGAGCACATGATCAGGCCTTTCATGCTCATCTCTTCAAGAGTGGAAGCAATTTCCTCGACGGTCACGTTGTTCGCCTCGGCTATTTCGTCGAGCGATTTGAAGAAGGGCTCGCACATCATCGCTATGCGGGCGTCCTCGTCGGAGCAGAAATGCAGCAGGAACTGTACGCTTTCGCTCTCGTCGTTATTTCCCTCCTGACCAGGATAGATATTATCCAGCCAATCAGCCCATCTAATGAGATTCGGGTATTTGTTGCTCATAGTCATTCCCTCCGTATTATTCATTATCCGCCTATCGCCGGAATCTGAAATCAAAATACGCCTGTGTTAAAAAAGTTGCAATACCGCCTGGGAATGTTCTATAATAGCTACAAAAAAGGTGTTAAGCGTTTGAACACACGCCCTGCTTGTTTGCGGAACGCGCGAACATTTTTTAGAATTTGTACCGCGAGGAGGGACAAAAACCGCTATGAGTAAACCCGTGGATGTGAGGAATAAATTGGCGGACAAAGCGCTTGAGCTGTTCAACGCCAACGGATATGAAAAGACATCCGTAAACAGTATCTGCGCCGCGGCCAACGTTTCGAGGACACGTTTTTATTCTCTGTTTTCCGACAAAAAGGACTTGATTATGTGGACCATGCGCGACGCTTCTCTGGAAAGCAATATTGAGCCGTCGGAAATACTTTTTTTGGACAATGATTTCGAGCGCATGATATACATTTTTGCGCTGCACACGCCCATGTGGACAAAGGACAACGTCAACTACTGTAAGACCCTCCTGAAGCTTGAGGTGGATGAAAGGCTGGGTATCTTCGATTTTGTCGACGCTTACAATGAACTGTACTACAAGCTCTTATCCAACTGCCAGAAGAACGGCATCATAAGGAACCTTGGCAAGCCGGAGATTTTGGTGAAATATTCTATACAAATCGCTAAGGCGACTCTCCTGGACTGGTGCTGTTCAAATGCCGCCTTCGACTTCCACGAGGCTGTAAGGACGGGCATGGAAGAGTACTACGACGTCGCTCCGGCTTACCGTAAAAGCCGGTAAAGCAATATGCAGCACAATGCCCGGCTCTGTTTTGGAGCCGGGCATTGCCATGTTGATTATCGCATCTTTTTAAAGGGTGTGCAAGAACAGCGCCTTACTATGCTTCAGTTCAGGCTGTAGCCGAACTTGCTGCCGTGGAGGACTGCCTTGTTGATCTTGCCGGTGGCGATGGCATCGCCCGCCTTCCAGGCGCTGGGATGGCCGGAAGCAAGCAGCTCCTGCCACAGTGCGTCGTTGGGCTTCACGCCCACGGACAGAACGATCACGTCTGCGGGAAGCTCCTTCACCTCGCCGTCCTTGGTGCTCTCAATGAACAGCTTGCCGTCGGCAAATTTCACAACCTTGTTATTATAAAATAGGGCAACACCCTGATCGTTGCAGTGGCGGACCTCCAGCAGCGCTTCGTTCTGATAGCGCATATCCAGCATATCCACCGGCCATTCGGGCAGCATATCCACCACGGAAACCTGATTAGTGCCCTGACGGTTGATATACAGCGCAGTCTCCAGCCCGGTAATGCCACCGCCGATGACAACGACCTTCTTGTTTGCAAACTGCATGTCGTTGGCAAGCACGTCGTGCGCCTGAACCGTCTGTACCTGATCCAGCCCCTCGAGTGGGATGGAAATGACGTTGCTGCCGGTTGCAACCAGAATGGAATAGGGTTTGAGAGCCAGAACCTCCTGCGCCGTGACCTCCTTCCCCAGCTTCATCGTGATATTCAGCTTCTTTGCCATGGACTTATAATAGTCGATAGCCCACTCAAATTTGCCCTTGAAGGGGGGCTTCTTTGCAACATGGAGGTTACCGCCGATCTCATCGCGTTTGTCGAACACCACCACGTCAAAGCCGCGCTGTTTGAGCGTGACCGCAGCTTCCATGCCCGCGGGGCCTGCGCCGATGACCGCCACCAGACGGCCGTCCCCGTCCTGAACGATGGGGCGCTTGGAGCCTTCGCGCAGGGCAAAGGGGTTCACGGAGCAGTTCGTCTGCTCATAGCTGAACGGATTGACATTGAAGCAATTCATGCAGGAGATGCAGTAGCGAAGCTCATCCTCGCGACCTTCGGCACACTTCTTTACCCATTCGCGCTCAGCCAGAATGCCGCGGCCCATGCCGACCATGTCGCACTTGCCGTCATTGATGATCTGATCCACGAAATCCGGGTGACGGATGCTGCCGGTAGCTACTACGGGAACGGAAACAGCATTCTTGACCATGGTAGCAGCAGGAACCTTCCAGCCTTCGGCACGATGCACATCGCCGGACATAATATCGTCCTGATGATATATTGTGCCGCCGGCGGACACTGCAATCATATCCGCACCGGCCTTTTCCAGATAGGGAGCGACCTCGGCGGCCTGTTCCGGCGTGATTCCGTCGTTGCCGTTGGGACCTTCACTCTTGGGGTAGTCAAAGCCCTGCATTTTCACGGAGATGATTTTATCCGGTCCGATGACCTTGCGGATGCGGGTCAAAATCTCCGTGGCAAAACGGGTGCGATCCTCTACCTTATTCCAGCCGTACTCATCAGTGCGGTGATTGAACAGAGGAGAAATGAACTGGCAGGCCAGATAGCCATGACAGGTTTGGAACTCGATGCCGTCCGCACCGGCGGCCATAGCACGCTTGGCAGCGGCCACAAACTTGTCCTGAATGGCGTGGATCTCGTCCTTCGTCAGCTCGTCCACAGTCTTCGGATCAATGCCGGAATAGTTGGTTGCGCCGGGATGCCAAAGCTGGAACAGGATCTTTGCGTCGTACTTATGGGCAGCAAGCACCAGCCTGCGAAGCCCGGGGATAAAGCGGTCATCATAAATGCCCGGCTGCAAGGGCAGCACAGAAGGCCACTCCGGGTCTACGATCATTGCGCCGGGAACAAGAAGCCCCACGCCGCCCGCGGCGACCGATTCCACATAGGCGATGTCTTTTGCGGATACGCTGTCGTCGAAATTAGAAATATTCTTTGCCATCGCAAGGAACATCACTCTGTTTTTCACGGTCTGATTACCGATTTTAATAGGCTCCAAAAATTTATGGCTCATGATGTGACCTCCTTATACAAACATGGCTTCACCGGAAGCGCGGACAGTCAGCTCACTGATATTCACGCCCCAAGGCTGGTCAATGGCGTAAATGATGTTGTCCGCCAGAATAGACGGAGAAAAGTCAAAGCAATGGATGCTCTCCGTGTCAAGACGATCGGGGATCGCCAACCCCATAAATGCGTCAATGATTTTCCCGTAAATGCCGGACAGACCTGCATTATAATCTACTTCTGTAGAGACCAGACCCGTATTTGCCACGGATGTGGGCTTGATGTTGGTAACTTTGATTTTCCCGCGGGATTCTACGCGCAGGCTGTCGCCCAGCATTCTGACGGCGGCCTTTGTCACATTATAGACCCCGCAACCGCTCACGGGATAGTTGCCGAGGATGGAGGAAATGTTCACGATATGTCCCTGCCCCTGCTCAATCATCTGGTCATAGACCGCCGCGATGCCGTACAGTGTACCATTGATCGCGGTAGCAATGCTTTGCTCCCATGCTTCCATGGCAATTGCGTGTTCGCTGTAATAGGCAAGCGGCATTGTGCCGGCATCATTGACCAGCACATCAATGCGTCCGTAGGTGTCCACGGCGAACTTCGCCATGGCATTGACCTGATCTTTCACACGAACATCGGTCTTGATGTAGGAAGCCTCGCCGCCGCTTTCACGGATCTCCTGCGTAATTTCCCGGAGCAATTCCTCACGCCGCGCGGCCAGAACGACCTTTCCGCCCAACTCGGCGGCCTTCTTTGCGGTCTCTTTGCCGAAACCGCTGGAAGCGCCGGTGATGACAATGACCTTGTCTTTTATGTAGTTTTCGGTTCTATAGCTGTTCATCGAAACACCTCCTAATCAAATGACAAAGGATTCGCCTGAAGCGCGCACGGTCAGATCACCGATGCTGACACCCCAAGGCTGATTGATGGCATAAATAATATTGTCCGCCAAGACCTGTGGATCAGGATCGTTGTAGGTCATGCTGTTGATGTCATGGAAATCGGGACGCAGCGGAGCCTCTTCTACCCAGTTGCTGAGGATTTCAAGGGGGCCTGCCACTGCGGGCATCATTGCCATCTGATCGACCACGCTGCTGGAAAGGTTGGTCTTCATAAAGCCGGTGGGCTTAATGGTCGTGACCTTGATTTTGCCCTGACACTCGCTGCGCAGAGATTCCGCCAGATACTGCACGCCCATCTTTGCGACCTGATACACGCCTGCGCCCGCAACGGGGAAGTTGGCGTAGATGGAGGAGACATTAATCACCTGTCCCTGTCCCTGCTTGATCATCTGGTCATAGACGGCGGAGATGCCGAAAATAGTGCCCTTGATGCTGATGTCGATGCACTGTTCCCATTTGTCCAGCGCCTGCTCATGCTCACTGAAAAAGGCCAGCGGCATCGTCCCGGCGTTGTTAACAAGCACATCGATCCTGCCGTAGGTATCTACCGCGAATTTAGCCATTGCGAAAACATCGTCCTTTTTCGCCACGTCTGTTACGATGTAGCTGGCCTCACCGCCCGCCGCCTTGATCTCCGCCACGGTCTCCTTCAGCTTCTCTTCGCTGCGTGCCGCCAGAACGATCTTGCCGCCCATCTCTGCGGCTCGCTTTGCAGTCAGCTTGCCGAAGCCGCTGGAGGCGCCGGTGATAATAATGACCTTGCCTTCCACGTAGTTTTTCTGAATGTAATTGCTCTTGTATGTCTCCAATTCAATTACCTCCTGTCTGATTGATTTGTTGTGCGTCATGACTCACACGTTTGATGTGTTAATTTTAAAACAAACATGGGGCAAAATACATTCACAATCTTCCACTTTTCTGTATTAGTTCATAATTATCCTTTTTTCTGAATTTAATTCTCCCGTTTTGAGCCGTTATCAAATCGTTCATTTCTTGTATTTCTGCAAAAACTGTGTTAAAATTTTATTATGCTAACAGAAACTGGGGGGGTACCGTGAAAGCTCTGCCATCAACAAAAGAGAGATTTGCATTGGCTTTGAGGGAATTGCTTGAGAGCAACTCCTTTGAGAGTATTTCTGTCGGGGATATCGTGGGGCTCTCCGGTCTTAGCAGCAGGACGTTTTACAATCACTTTCGGGATAAAAACGAGTTGCTTGCCTATCTCTATCGGATAACTGTCGAGCCTCTGTGGTATACGGATGGGAAGCGAAACTCTCTCGAAACGTTTTTTACTTGCTGCAAGGACAACTTTCTTTATAACGGCACCCTCAAGGGCTTCGGAAACGCTCTATCCTATTACGGGCAGAATGACCTGCGCTCCGAAATAGAAAACAAGGGCGTTGAGGATCTTGTAAGGCTGCTGAAATGGAACCATTTTCCGGGTGCGATAACGCCGGAATTGAGAGAAGTGCTCCGTTTCTTCATGTGTGGTATTACGCGCTATTTTGAAAAGTATTATCTGGATTCCAAAACCATTCAGGTCGACTGGCTGTATACCTTCTGGATCAACTGTGTCCCAGCCTATTTGGCTGAATATCTAGTAAAAGAGCCGGAATAAATCTTTTCCGCAAAACTTATGATACCTCGGTACATGAGATATCGAGATATATTGAGAGAGACAAAAAGAAATCTGTTTTTTCCTCATGAATGCGTTTCACGGTGAAACGCATTCTTTTGACCGTAAAACGCCATATCTCACGGTGCCAGTCCGGCAGCAGGATAATAAGGGCCTATCGTCAACAGCGCATGGTAGAGCGCTGTCAGCCGATAAGCCCTTATTTTCTTTCTGTATGTAGTTGTCGATCCCGGTGAATCCCGCACATAAGCCACATGCCCAGAGTAGGTCTGCATCTTTGGCGTGGGGCTCATACAGCGAAGGCGATGAAACGGCTTGTACGCGGAACGTCTGCGAAAGTTACGCATCAACTGCATGAGCAATCTCAGAGTATGGGAAGTGTCAGCGTAACGGGTAAAAACATTGACATGAAAAAGGTGGTGTGGTTTGTCCGCTCGGCGGAGCTTGCATCAAAGTCTGTGGTGTATCCCAAAACGGACGGCACTGTCTGTATGACGTTCCCTTTCCATGGCCTTGCACGGCCGATCGAATAAGGAGAAATTTATGTCTTTTGCAAACTGTTTTGATGTTGTGCAAATGGTGACGGACGAGGCGAGCGCGCAATTCGCGCCGCTCTTTTGCGAGAACAAGGAGGCGAAGGCCATCCTGCACCAATATTGCGATGCCATCGACGTGCTGGCGCGGGAATTTGACGGGGTCACATTTGAAGCAAGCGTTCATGATGAAAGTATGGAAGTCAGCGTTACGTTCGAATGTCCGGACATTGTGATCAGAACGCAAAAGCATCGCTTCTATGACCTCGTGGATCGTTCCAATGCCGTCCGCTTCTCACACGGTGAGGGGGACACGGTGGCGGTCGAGTTTGTGTTCCCGAGCATCTGGAACCGCACCGTCTGACGGAGGAACGCTATGAACGATCAGCGCAGGGCCGCTGCCGGGCGATTTCCGCCGGCGGGTCGTCTGTGCGTTTTTCTTACCAAGCGGTAGATAAAACCTTGACATTCCATTTTCTCCGTGCTACTTTAGAATTACCAGCTGGTCAATATTGGCCTCGCGGTAATTTTTGCTTAGGAGGATCACTATGTCGGAAGCTCAAGAAAAAACGGTGAAGCTGCTCGACAGCAAGCTCGACGCAGCCGTCATCAAGACCGTCACCACCTGCGCAATCGTCATGATCGTCGCCGTGCTGATCCACGACGGGGATCACATCCGTCAGGCGCTCAACTGGGGCTACTCCATTCCGCTCTCGCTCTGGGTGCTGAATCTCACGGTATACGTGCTGCCGATCGTGACGCTGTTTCTGGCCAGGAGCGGCCGCCCGTCCGCGACGCTGGTGGGCGCGGTCGCCGGTGTGTTCACGACGGCGTCGTTTCTCATCCTGCACCTCTGCGGCTCGTTCACGGGCAACTGGGGCGTGTGGAACTACTCGTACTTTGCGCTGATCAAGGGCGTCACGTATAACGGCGTGTTCTATCAGGGCGTGGACTGGCTGAGCTGGGTGCTGCTGTTCCACATTCCGGTGTGCTGCCTGCCGTGCTCGTGGGTGTGCTTCCGGCAGTATCTGAAGCTGAAACACGATGCAGCCAAGTGACATCTCCGTCTCATGTCCCGCCTGCGGCGACGCCGAGAGTGAGATCGGCGGCCGGCTGCGGCTGTTAAGGACGCTCTGCATCAGCGTCTTTCTGACGATGCCCCTGTTTTGGAATCTGCACCCGCTGATCCAGCTTGCGATCGCGTCCGTGCTCCAGTTCTGGCCGGGGGCATATTTCTACAAGGGCGCGTACAAGGCGCTGCGGCAGGGCGTGCTCGGCATGGACTTTCTGGTCGCCGTGTCGACGACCGTGATCTATCTGCACAGCGCCTGCATCGCACTGACCGTGCACCACGACGTGAAGCTGTACTTCCTCTCCGAGGGTGTGCTGCTTTCGCTGATCCTGTTCGGCAAGTATATGGAGTGCACCTCACGCTATGAAGCCTCGGAAGCGATCCGGAAGCTGATCCGCCTCCAGCCGGAGACGGCGAACGTGCTGCGCGGCGGCACGGTGCAGACCGTTGAGGTCCGCACGCTGACGCCCGACGATATTGTGCAGGTCCGCAGCGGAGAGCGCGTGCCGATCGACGGCGCCGTGCTGAGCGGGTCGTGCACGGTCGACGAATCCATGCTCACGGGCGAGAGCGAGCTGATCCCGAAATGTGCGGGCGCGCGTATGTACTGCGGCGCGCTCTGCCGGGAGGGCGATGTGACGCTCTCATGCGCAGCCGTTTGCGAGCAGACCGTGCTTGCGCAGATCATCGCCATCGTCAGCGCAGCGCAGTCGGAAAAAGCCCCCGTCGCGCGGCTGGCCGACAAGATCGCGACCGTGTTCGCGCCCGTGGTCATTCTGGTCGCGGCCGGCATCTTCTGCCTGCGCTACTTCGTGCTCGACGCCGGAAACCTGCGCTCGGCGCTCAACTGCGTCTGCTCCACGCTCGTGATCGCCTGTCCCTGCGCGCTGGGGCTGGCCACGCCGACCTCGATCATGACCGGCTCCGGCCGCGCGGCGGAGCTCGGCGTGCTGTTTCGCGGCGGCGAGCAGCTGGAGACCGCCTATAAGACCGACACCGTCGTGTTCGACAAGACCGGCACACTGACGCTCGGCCTCACCGACGGCGCCGAGCAGCTCCGACCGGGCGCGGCCGAGGCTGTCCGCGCGCTCAGGGACCGCGGCATGGAGCTGTGGATGATCAGCGGCGACAAGCGGGAGAAGGCCGAGCGGATCGCCGGAATGCTGGGCATCGAAAACGTGCTCAGCGAGGTCAGGCCCGCCGACAAATCGGACGCGGTCAAGGCGCTGCAGGCGCGCGGAAAGCACGTGTGCTTCGTCGGTGACGGCATCAACGACTCCCCGGCACTGGCGTGCGCCGACATCGGCGTCGCGCTCGGCTGCGGCGCGGACATCGCCATTTCGACGGCGGACGTGATGATCGTCAGCAGCAGTATGCAAAGCGTGCAAACGGTGTTCGACGTTTCCGCCGCGACCATGAAAAACGTGCGCCAGAACCTGATCTGGGCGGCCGTCTACAACGTCATCTGCATCCCGCTCGCGGCATCCGGCATCATCAACCCCTCCATCGCCGCGGCCGCGATGGCGCTGAGCTCCAACGGCGTATTATTAAACGCATTGAGGTTGAAAAAATATGAGCCACGAAATATTTGACCGCAAGGTCGACGGTATGATCTGCCCGCAATGCGAGGACGAGATCGCGCACAGGCTGCTGCACACGCGCGGCATTCTCTCCTGCACGGCCAGCTACCGCAAGAGCACCGTCACGGCGGACTTTGACCCGGACATTCTCTTGGCAGAGGACATCGGGCGCATCCTCGCCGCGACCGGCTACCCCGTCGGCGACGGCCGCAGCGGGCGGCACGCCGACGGGATCGCGCTCGTGCTCGTCGCGTGCCTGTATTTTGCCGTCCCCGCCTTGACCGGTCTCGTCCGCACACCGAGCACGGAGCGCGGCGTCGGCTTCGGTGCGCTCTTTGTCATCGGCCTGCTCACGGGCGTGCACTGCATCGGCATGTGCGGCGGCATCCTGCTCGCGCAGGGCAATGCGCTGCTCTATAACGGCGGCCGCCTGCTGAGCTACACACTGATGGGCGCCGTCTTCGGCGCGCTCGGAAAATACATCAGCTACGATCTGCAGGTCAGGAGCATGCTCCTGACCGTCAGCGGGCTGTTCGTGGTGCTCATCGGGCTCAGGATGTGGGGCGTACCGTTTCTGCGCCGGATCAGCCCCGAACTGACCAAGCCCTGCCGCTTCCGGGGCAAGGCGTTCGCCGTCGGGCTGCTGACCGGTCTGATGCCATGCGGCGCGCTGTCGTCGATGTGGATCTTCGCCGCCTCGTCCGGATCGTGGGCAAGCGGCGCGGTGAGCATGCTCGCCTTCGGCGCGGGTACGTGCGTCTTTATGCTGCTGTTCGGTCTACTGGGCGCATTCATCCCGAAGCGGTACAACAAATATCTGCTCAAGGGCAGCACGATCCTCATCGTCGCCCTCGGGCTGAGCCTGATGACCAAAGGCATCCGGCTGCTCGCCTGATGGCAAGCACAAGCGGCGCGTCCGAAACCGGACGCGCCGCTGCACTGTCAAAAAGTATTCCTTTTTGACAAAGAGGCCGCAGTCTGCTGCGCGCATAATTTGTGCGTCTACGGCGCACAAATTCCACACTTGCAGCCTGAGAAGTATTTTCTTCGCCGCGCATGTCGCCGAAGAAAATGATTCTTGGATTGTCAAGTTAAGTGCAACAGGGTATCAAAGAAGACTTCAAAGGGAGA
>ERZ832317.4396-NODE-4396-length-13709-cov-4.382818_pt1 | contig 13709 bp, 10 predicted proteins | sample MGYA00519695_ERZ832317 | MGnify/ENA primary metagenome ERZ832317 (study PRJEB31850, sample SAMEA3708726) | human gut metagenome | biome: human gut; feature: human-associated habitat; material: faeces | place: China | collected 2014 ...
ACAGGAGCTAATGCCAGCATGGAACTGTACGAAAAACTGGTCGCTTTCGGAAAGAAGCACGGAATCATCATTTGCAACGACAACCCGTATAGTTTCATTCTGAACGAACATCCGTTAAGCATCCTGGCCGTACCGGGAGCCAAAGACATCTGTATAGAAATGAACTCCATGAGTAAAGCGCACAATATGCCAGGCTGGCGTATGGCAATGCTCGCTTCCAATGCCCAATTCGTACAGTGGGTCCTGAAAGTAAAAAGCAATATCGATTCCGGACAGTTCAAGCCGATGCAATATGCGGCCGTCGAAGCATTGAGCGCACCGAAGGAATGGTATGACAATATGAACCGTGTATACCGCAGTCGCCGCGATCTCGCCGGACAGATCATGCACACGTTGGGATGCGAATACGACGAAAAGCAGGTAGGTATGTTCCTTTGGGGGAAAATCCCAGCCGGAGCAGAAGGCAGCGAAGCAATAGCCGACAGAGTCCTGTACGAAGCCAACGTATTTCTAACGCCGGGATTTATCTTTGGCAACCTGGGCGAACGTTACATCCGTATCTCGCTCTGCTGTAAAAACGAGACATTGGAAGAAGCTTTGAAGAGAATAAAAAAGATTTATGATTTATAGTTTATGATTTATGTATCACCATCCAATCATATTCTCAAATCATAAATCATAAACTATAAATCATAAATTACAAATCATCATACAGTCATGGAAATGGAATTAGAATCAATCATGTTACCCGGTATAGACCCGCAACGTCCTATTGTAATCGCCGGTCCGTGTAGCGCTGAGACAGAAGAGCAAGTAATGGAAACGGCCAGAGGAATCGCAGACAAAGGCATCAAGTTGTTCCGCGCAGGAATCTGGAAACCTCGTACCAAACCGGGTGGATTCGAAGGAATTGGTGCAGAAGGCTTGCAATGGTTGAAACGGGTAAAAAAGGAAACAGGTATGTATGTGGCTACCGAAGTGGCGACGAAAGACCATGTTTTCGAAGCATTGAAAGCAGGGATCGACGTGTTGTGGATCGGAGCCCGTACAACGGTTAATCCGTTCGCCGTACAGGAGATCGCCGATGCACTGAAAGGAGTAGATGTTCCTGTCTTGATCAAGAACCCGGTCAATCCGGATTTGGAACTGTGGATCGGAGCTTTCCAGCGTCTCTATGGTGCCGGTATCCGTCGTCTGGGAGCCATCCATCGCGGTTTCAGCTCTTATGATAAGAAGATGTACCGCAACCTCCCGCTCTGGCATATCCCCATCGAACTTCGTCGCCGCATGCCGAACCTGCCTATTTTCTGTGATCCGAGCCATATCGGAGGCAAACGCGAACTGATCGCTCCTCTCTGCCAGCAGGCTATGGACTTGAGTTTCGATGGTTTGATCATCGAATCGCATTGCAACCCCGATTGCGCTTGGAGCGACGCTTCACAGCAGATCACACCGGATGTATTGGATTACGTTCTGAATTTATTGGTTATCCGCGACTCCAACCAGACAACGGAAAACTTGGCTGAACTCCGCCGCCAGATCGATGGTATCGACGAACAACTACTGGAACTGCTGGCTAAACGTATGCGTATCTCCCGCGAGATCGGCGTGTACAAAAAAGAGCACAATATGCCAATCCTGCAATCACCGCGCTACAGCGAAATTCTGGAAAAGCGTTCCAATATGGGTGAACAGATGGATTTGAGTACGGACTTTGTAAAAGAAATCTTGAAAGAAATCCATGAAGAATCCGTCCGCCAGCAGATGATCATCATGAATGAACAATAATAATAATGTGCCAATGAGCTAATATGCCAATTTGCCAATGGGACATTCTCTTTAATTGGTACATTGGCACATTATTATGGACACATTAATACATTAAACAATTACTGATAATGAAAATATTGATATTGGGTGCAGGGAAGATGGGATCTTTCTTCACCGATTTACTTAGTTTTGAACATGAAGTAGCCGTACTTGAGAGCGATCCGAAACGGATGCGTTTCATATACAACGCCCTTCGCCTACAGAAGCCGGAAGAAGTTGCCGAATTCAAACCCGAATTAGTCATCAATTGCGTGACACTAAGCTATACGATCGAAGCATTCAAGAGTGTCATGCCTTACCTGCAGCCATACTGTATCATCTCGGATATCGCATCGGTCAAGACACACCTGAAAGAATTTTACGAAACATGTGGCTTCCCGTATGTTTCTACCCACCCGATGTTTGGTCCGACATTCGCCAATTTGGGACAACTGGAGAAAGAAAATACGATCATTATCTCCGAAGGGGATCATCTGGGAAAAATATTCTTCAAAGATATCTATTCCAGCCTGCGCCTACATATCTGCGAATATACTTTCGAAGAACATGACAAAGTCGTGGCTTATTCGCTCGGTATTCCGTTTGCATCCACAATGGTATTCGCTGCCACGATGAAACACCAGGATGCTCCGGGTACAACTTTCAAACGTCACATGAAGATAGCCAGAGGCCTGCTTTCCGAAGACGACTATCTATTGACGGAAATCCTTTTCAACCCGCGCACACCTCATCAGATCGCACGCATCCAAGAGGAACTGGATATCTTGCAGGAAATTATCAAAAACAAAGATTCGGAAAGAATGAAAGAATACCTGACCAAGATCAGGAAGAATATCGAATAATACAGTTCAATACACCGCTTTCCAAGATACAATCTGGTAACAACAAATCGTTCCACAGCTGTGAGTCGTCCAGCTCACACTTGTGGAACAACTTATTTAATGACTTCATACCATAAAACAAACGATCATGAACAACATCATCCACTTTATGGCAAGACTATCATTGCTATATTCCCTGTTATGGAGCATTTCCATTCACGCTTATGCACACAGCCGAGATACCGACCCAAACTCCACATATCCGACACCGGACCGTCTTTTCCACATTGCACGTAGCTTGAACCGCAACCTCGTCTGTTATGATGCCAACCAAACCAATGGCAAACTAGACACCAAAGAACCCATAAAAGTTTACTGGCTGAACCGAGAAATGGAACCGGGAAAAACTAACGGACTAAGTTTCATACAAAAAAAGATGGCCTACGGTTACAAAGTGGTTTCAATAGCAGAACATACTTGCACGATTACCCTAACGGCTTATCCGGAAAAGAAACTGACGATCTGTAGGGAGGGAGATCACTTCGTCTGCCATGTCAAGATAGACAACCGGCAGGCTATCCTACAATCTTTGTATGTCAAGGCCAGCCCCAACAATCCGCTAAATGTGGAATACGTGGAACTACAAGGCATAACAACCGATACTGGCGTCCCTGTCACGGAAAAGGTCCGCAAATAAAAAAGAAATACGGTTGCTATCAACTACACAGGTCTTTGAACTTTTTTGCAACTATTTTGCAACTAAAAAATGTAAAAACCGCTTGAAAAGCGTATTTTTGTCCTTGTATTTCAAAAAAGAGTGTTTTACGGATGAAGGTATGTATAGCTGAAAAGCCCAGTGTAGCACGCGAAATTGCAGAAGTTCTCGGGGCAACCAAAAAGATGAACGGGTATATTGAAGGAAACGGGTATCAGGTAACCTGGACTTTCGGACATCTGTGCACTCTCAAAGAGCCCAATGATTATTCAGAGAACTGGAAACGATGGAGTCTAGCTTCCCTCCCAATGATCCCGCCTCGATTCGGGATCAAGCTGATCAGCAACCCGACATACGAACAGCAATTCAAAACAATCGAAGAACTGATGCAGAATGCCGAAATGGTTATCAACTGCGGAGATGCCGGCCAGGAAGGAGAACTGATCCAGCGTTGGGTGATGCAAAAGGCTGGCTGTAAATGCCCGGTCTACCGCCTATGGATATCTTCGTTGACAGAAGAAGCGATCCGCGAAGGTTTTCAACATTTGAAAGAACAGTCCGACTTCACCAAGTTATACGAAGCCGGTCTTTCCCGCGCCATCGGTGACTGGCTGTTAGGAATGAACGCAACGCGCCTTTATACGCTCCGCTACGGACAAAATCGGCAAGTGCTTTCCATCGGACGAGTACAGACACCTACCCTTGCACTCATCGTAAACCGGCAAGCCGAAATAGACAACTTTAAGCCGGAACCTTATTGGGAACTGAAAACAGTTTACCGAAACACTACTTTCTCGGTTACCAAAGGCAAATTCACGAAGAAAGAGGAAGGGGAAGCTTTCCTGGAAATAGTCCGGCAAAAAGAATTCACCGTCACCGACATATCAGAAAAGAAAGGGAAGGAATATGCTCCCCGCCTTTTCGACCTGACTTCGTTGCAGGTGGAATGTAATAAAAAATTTGCTTTCACGGCTGACGATACATTGAAGCTGATTCAGTCGCTATACGAAAAGAAAGTGACAACCTACCCGCGTGTCGACACCACTTTTCTAAGTGACGATACCTATCCTAAAGTTCCCAACACACTTAACGGCCTGGTTGACTATATCGACCTGACGGCCTCGCTGTTGAAAGCGAAAATACGGAAAGACAAACGTGTATTCGACAACTCGAAGGTGACGGATCACCATGCCATCATCCCAACCGGTGTACCAGCACGCAACCTGACGGACAACGAACGGAAGGTGTACGACCTGGTGGTCCGCCGTTTCATCGCAGCTTTTTACCCAGACTGCGAAATCTCGACTACTACGGTATTGGGTAAAGTCGACAAAGTAGATTTCAAGGTAACAGGCAAACAGATACTGAAACCGGGATGGCGCGTCGTGTTCGGAGCAGAGCAGAAAGACTCGGACGCCGAACCGTCAGATGAAGAAGGCGTACTGCCGGATTTCGTAAAAGGAGAAAGTGGCCCCCACAAACCGACATTAGGCGAAAAATGGACACAGCCGCCCAAACCCTACACCGAAGCGACATTGCTCCGCGCCATGGAAACAGCCGGTAAACTTGTGGACAATGACGAATTGAGAGACGCATTGAAGGAAAACGGTATAGGCCGTCCTTCCACCCGCGCCGCCATCATCGAGACTTTATTCAAACGCAATTATATCCGCAAGGAACGCAAGAACCTGTTTCCTACAGCTACCGGTGTGGAACTCATCGACACGATACAGGAAGAGCTGCTGAAAAGCGCCGAACTGACCGGTCTTTGGGAAAAGAAACTACGACAAATCGAACGGGGCACCTACGAAGCCCGTACTTTTTTGGAAGAGCTTAAGCTGATGGTCCATCAAGTAGTGATCAACGTCCTCTCCGACCAGACCGGACGCACCATCACAATCGAGCAGGCTGCTCCAGAGAAGCCCCAAGCCGAAAAGGAGCCGAAAGGGAAAAAAACGCGCAAACCGCGTGCCAAGAAGGAAAAGACTGCCGGTCAACCGGAATCAACAACTGTTCCCGTAAAGCCGGTATGCCCGATTTGTAAGAAAGGTAGCATCCTGCGTGGGAAAACGGCTTACGGCTGTTCCGAATATAAAGATGGTTGTACTTTCCGCATGGATTACGCCACCTATGGCGAAGGATTGTCGGATGAGGAATTAGTGAAGGTGATCAGTGGAATCAGAAAGGATTAAACCGACAAATTGGTTTACACTTTCTTTACGACAAATCAAATATGAAAACATAATTAATAAAGAACTACAAAGTATTTTAAAACAAAATGGGATTTAATAATTAATCTAAAATCAATGAAAGAAGAATGGTTCCCTTTGGTTAATGAAAAGGGAGAGACAATAGGAAAAGCTACCCGTAAGGAGTGCCATAACGGATCGAAAATGTTACATCCGGTAGTGCACCTGCATATTTTCAATAAAGCAGGTGACCTCTACCTACAAAAGCGTTCGATAAACAAAGATATCCAACCCGGTAAATGGGATACAGCAGTAGGGGGGCATATTGACTACGGAGAGACGGTCGAAGATGCCCTTCACCGGGAAGTACGGGAAGAATTAGGGATAACAGATTTCATCCCGCAATTCATCACCCGTTATGTATTCGAATCGGCTATAGAAAAAGAGTTAGTCAACACCTACCGTACCACTTACGACGGTCCGATCATCCCTGACCCTTCCGAACTGGACGGTGGACGTTTCTGGTCTCCTTCCGAAATCCTCGAAAATATGGGAAAAGGAATTTTCACACCCAACTTCGAAGATGAATATAAACGGTTATTCATGTAAACTACAAAAACACTAAAACAATGGCAAAAGAATTAGAACTCAAGTACGGCTGTAACCCCAACCAGAAGCCGTCGCGCATTTTCATGCAGCAAGGGGAGCTGCCCATAGAAGTCTTGAACGGACGTCCCGGATATATCAACTTCCTGGATGCTTTCAACAGCTGGCAATTAGTAAAAGAACTGAAAGAAGCAACTGGACTGCCCGCCGCCGCTTCCTTCAAGCACGTAAGTCCGGCAGGAGCCGCCGTGGGTATCGAGATGAACGATACGTTGAAGAAAATCTATTTTGTGGACGATCTTCCACTCACTCCGCTTGCAACCGCCTATGCTCGCGCCCGCGGTGCCGACCGTATGTCGTCCTACGGCGACTTCATCGCACTCAGCGACATATGCGACGAAGCGACTGCACGCCTCATCAACCGCGAAGTTTCCGATGGCGTCATTGCTCCCGACTATACGTTGGAAGCGCTTGAAATCTTGAAAAATAAACGGAAAGGCACTTATAATATCATCAAAATCGATCCAGACTACTGCCCCGCTCCTATCGAACACAAAGATGTTTTCGGCATCACATTCGAACAGGGACGTAACGAGATCAAATTAGACGAAAACCTGCTAACCAACATCCCGACCCTGAACAAAAATTTCCCAGACGAAGCGAAACGCGACCTGATCATCGCCCTTATCACACTGAAATATACGCAGAGCAACTCAGTCTGCTACGTTAAGGACGGACAGGCCATCGGTATCGGTGCCGGCCAACAAAGCCGTATCCACTGTACCCGTCTGGCGGGCAACAAGGCAGATATCTGGTACTTACGCCAGCATCCGAAAGTAATGAATCTGCCTTGGATCGAGAAGATCCGTCGTGCAGACCGAGACAACACGATCGACGTCTACATCAGCGATGACCACGAAGATGTTTTGGCCGACGGTATCTGGCAACGGTTTTTCACTGAAAAACCGGAAATCCTGACACGCGAAGAAAAACGTGCCTGGCTGGACACACTTAAAGGCGTTTCATTGGGCTCCGACGCCTTTTTCCCCTTCGGTGACAATATCGAACGGGCACACAAAAGCGGCGTAGATTATATCGCACAGGCAGGCGGTTCCGTCCGTGACGATCATGTGATCGACACGTGTGACAAATACGGCATCGCAATGGCATTCACAGGTGTACGGTTGTTTCACCATTAACAAGGGAATTCTTGTTTTTAAAACATTAGTGTTTTTCACATTTGGTTCTTCGTCAATTAAGAGGTAACACTTGACAACCAAAGTTCAACAAATAAAGAAGTTTGAATGAAATCAATAGAGAATGATATACTTCTACATGCAATTGAATAAACCAATGAATAGCAAAATACAATAAATGGAAACCTCTAAATTGACGAAGAACCAAAGATTTTATGGAAAAACACGTATTCTGCCCTACGCTTGAACCTCAAGAGGGCATTTAAGCAGCTTCCGGTAAAAAACTACTCGTCCTTATAAAATTACTCCTCCAACATCCCTTCCAAATAACGGTCGGGAGCTAACCCTATGCTCTGGAGGAATCCCGCCAGAGCGCTATATGTTAAACTATTCTCCGACAAGTTCATCAAGGCAATCCGGCGGAGACATCCGAACGGGATCGCATAATCCACATAAGGGACCAAGTTAGCCCCTATAAAATCATATCCCGCTTCTACCGGATCACAAAATTGTACAAGCCGCCATTCCTGTTCAGAGGCCCAACAAGGTTCCCGCACTTCCAGGCAAGCATTGCAAAGCATCGAGAAGAAACGTGAATCCCGCTTGAACCCGGTATGCTCTTCATCATAAAAGAATTTGTCATATTCCCGCCTCATCTGCGAGACAAACGCGTTCAGATTCTCCTCCTCATTATATTTGCAACGGAGCAAGTATTTTTCCTCCGACAAACTATACTCACCTAGTGCCCCGTAATCGAAAGTCAGCCGCAAACAGGAAGTATCCTTTTCCTTCACACCGGAAGGGATTTCCAAATTCTGGTAAAGGGAAAGAGCGTACATCTCCACCTCCGGTCCGATAAGCATCCGGCGGTTCTCCCGGAAAAAAGGAATATTTTGTTTACTAAGCTCCGGCCCGATGCCTTTTTGCTCTTCATGCAACACGATCGAACGGCGAAGCAGGGACAAACCGTATCCGATTACTTCGTCCGACTTGGCATACAACAAATTAGGAACATGCAAGGTGAATGTTCCCGGCGTCTTCGACTCCTTGCATCCGCGAACAAAGGATTCTATTGAAACATAGGAATATAAATCCATCTTTTATGATTTTTTTGGACGTCAAATATACAATTTATATTAGAGATTATCTACCTTTGTTAAAACTTTTATAAACTACATAAAACCAATAAAACAAAATGAAACGTCGTGATTTCCTTAAGACCAGTGTTGTAGCAGGTGTAGCCTTATCTCTGAACTTTGAAGGATTACAGGCTGCTCTCTCCTCGAATACAGTAGCGGTAGAGCAAGCACCCGATCTGGTAGCAGTAATGGGCGGTGAACCGGCAGTCATGCTCGACAAAGCCTTAGAAGCGCTTGGCGGCATCGGCAAATATATCAAAAAAGGGCAGAAAGTCGTTATCAAGCCCAATATCGGCTGGGACCGTACACCGGAACTGGCCGGTAATACCAATCCTGAATTGATAAAGGCCCTTGTAAAGAAATGTTTCGAAGCTGGAGCCGAAAAGGTAACGGTATTCGACCACACGTGCGACAACTGGCAGAAATGTTACGAGACAAGCGGCATCGCCGCCGCCGTAAAAGAAGCAGGTGGTATCATCATGCCAGGCAACGACGAAAAATATTTCAAAGAAGTAGACATTCCCGACGGCGTGACACTGAAAAAAGCCAAGATACACGAGTCACTGATCGAAGCGGACGCCTGGATCAATGTTCCTATCCTGAAGAACCACGGAGGAGCCAAGCTGTCATGCGCAATGAAGAATATGATGGGGATCGTCTGGGACCGCCGCTTCTTCCACCAGAACGACTTGCAGCAATGTATCGCCGATATCTGTACCTGGAAGAAGAAACCGGTTCTGAACATCGTGGATGCCTACCGCATGATGCATCAGAACGGTCCGCAAGGAAAAAGTGCAGCTGACGTGGCTACGTTAAAATCGATGATTGTTTCTCCGAATATCGTCGCCGTCGATACGGCCGCCCTCGCTCTGTTCAACCAGGTAAAGAAATTGGATATGGCTGCCGTTGGACATTTGAGCAAAGGGGAAGCTCTTAAATTAGGTTCTACCGATCTGAAAAAAATAAACATCAAACGTATTAAGATCTGATGAAGAAACGGAATTATCTAAAGGGATTGAGAGTTTTGCTCGCAATCCTCTTTTTTGTACCCATACTTTTGTTTTTCGTAGACTTTTCAGGAGTTTTACCGGATAGTGTACATCGTTTGCTGCATCTGCAACTGATGCCGGCCTTGTTGGGAGGAATGGTCGGTCTGATCGTGTTCCAATTCTTGCTGGCACTGGTATTCGGACGTATTTATTGTTCCACGATATGTCCGGCAGGCGTATTCCAGGATATCATCAACCGTCTATTTTGCATCGGTAAGAAAAAGAAGAAAGGAAGCCGTCGTTTTACTTACCACAAGCCGATGAACCGGCTACGCTACGTACTGCTGGTAATTACGGCAGTCATGGCTGTTTTCGGTCTTAGCGAATTGTGCCTGCTCTTAGACCCGTACAGCAACTTCGGACGTATTGCGGCAAGTCTGTTCCGTCCGATCGTGATGTGGGGGAATAACATACTCGCCGACCTGCTGATGAAAGTGGACAACTACTCGTTGTTCCATGTGACAATCAGTACCGTGACGGCTTCCGGTCTGATCGCAGCAACTATCGCATTGCTTGTTTTCATCGTCATGACTGTTTTCCGCGGACGACTGTTCTGTAATACGATCTGCCCTGTCGGAGCTTTGTTGAGTCTTTTCTCGCGCTACTCGTTCTTCCGTATAACTTTCAATAAGGAAGCCTGTACGCATTGCGGGAATTGCGAACATACCTGCAAGGCGGAAGCGATCGACAGCAAAAACCTGACGATCGATACATCCCGTTGCGTAGATTGTTTCAATTGTGTTTCTTCCTGTGCCAAAGGCGGCTTGCAGTATCGTCTGCAATTTCCGGGTATGAAACAGGAGGAGACAGTCGATACCCAAGCTGTAAAGGAATTATATTCCAGCCAACTGACAGTCGCCAACAGCCGCCGTACATTTCTGGCCACAAGTGCAACCATTGCCGCCTCGCTGCCGATCGCATCTGCGATTGCCGAAGGAGGAAAAGGGAAAATGAACAGAAAAGGCAGAAAGAAGTGGCCTCCCCTCACGCCTCCGGGTTCTATCAGCCTGGAACGTTTCAAAGACAAATGTACAGGATGCCAGATATGTGTCGTCCGCTGTCCGAGCCAGGTCTTGCGCCCGACAGGATTGGAATACGGTTTGGATTATATGTTGAAACCACGTCTGGCCTATATCAGCAGTTATTGCAACTACGAGTGCACAGTCTGTTCCGATGTATGCCCTACCGGTGCGATCAAACCTCTGACTATCGAAGAGAAGACAACGACACAGGTCGGCATTGCCACTTTCTTCAAAGGCCGTTGTGTTGTTAATACGGAAGAGAAAGACTGCGGTGCCTGTGCAGAACATTGCCCGACCCAGGCCGTACACATGGTTCCTTACAAAGGAACACTGACAATCCCGCAGATCAACCCTGACCTTTGTATCGGATGCGGCGGATGCGAATCGATCTGTCCGGTACGCCCAATGCGTGCCATCATCGTCAAATCGAACGTTGAGCACAAATTCGTCGAAAAGCCTAAAGAAGAGGAAATCAAAGAAATCGAGGTAGACGATTTCGGTTTCTGATTAACGATATATAACCGACTATATTATGAGGCCTTATTTGTGAAAGTAAGGCCTTTTCTTTATCTTTGCAGCCATGAAATTCGAATTACAACATAACGACACAAAATCAAATGCAAGGGCGGGTCTGATTACCACTGATCATGGAGTAATTGAAACGCCTATTTTTATGCCGGTCGGCACACAGGGCACAGTTAAAGGCGTCCACATGACCGAGTTGGAAGAAGATATCAACGCACAAATCATTTTAGGAAACACATACCATTTATATCTCCGTCCCGGATTGGAAATATTAGAACAGGCAGGCGGATTGCACAAATTCAACACATGGAATCGGCCAATCCTGACAGATAGTGGTGGTTTCCAGGTTTTTTCTCTTTCCGAAAACCGCAAGTTGCATGAGGAAGGCGCCATGTTCCGCTCACATATCGACGGCTCCAAGCATCTGTTTACCCCGGAAAAGGTTATGGATATCCAGCGGATCATCGGGGCAGATATCATTATGGCTTTCGATGAATGTTGTCCGGGCGATGCCGATTATGAATACGCGAAAAAGTCCCTCGGTCTGACGGAACGTTGGCTGGACCGTTGTTTCGAACGTTTCAACTCTACAGAGCCGAAATACGGTTACCAGCAAAGTCTTTTCCCGATTGTACAAGGTTGTGTTTATCCGGAACTGCGTCGAAAGGCAGCCGAGAATGTAGCGGAAAAGGGCGCTGACGGCAATGCGATCGGTGGCCTGGCAGTAGGCGAACCAACAGAGAAGATGTACGAGATGATCGAAGTAGTCAACGAGATCCTGCCGAAAGACAAGCCTCGTTACCTAATGGGAGTCGGCACACCGATCAATATTTTAGAGGGGATTGAACGGGGTATCGATATGTTCGACTGCATCATGCCGACGCGCAACGGACGTAACGGACAGATATTTACCCGCTTCGGCACGATCAATATGCGTAATAAGAAATGGGAGAACGACTTCTCTCCTATCGATCCGGATGCTCATTCGGCTATCGACACGCGCTACAGCAAGGCGTATCTACACCATTTGATCAAAGTGAATGAGATGTTAGGACTTCAACTGGCATCAATTCATAACCTCGCGTTTTACCTGTGGCTCGTAAAAGAGGCACGCAAACATATTATTGCCGGCGATTTCACGACCTGGAAGAGTGAAATGGTCCGTCAATTATCAAACCGGTTATAAGCAAACTATCACATGAAATTCAAACTGAAACGGATAGACTGGTATATCATCAAGCAATTCTTAGGTACTTATATCTTTGCGATTGCCCTGATTATCGCTATCTCGGTCGTCTTCGATATAAATGAGAAGATCGACAAGTTCCTGAGTCCGGACGTACCGTTGAAAGCGATTGTCTTCGACTATTACATGAACTTCATCCCGTATTTCGCGAACCTGTTCAGTCCGTTGTTTACTTTCATTGCCGTTATCTTCTTCACCTCAAAGTTAGCAGACAATTCAGAAGTGATCGCAATGTTGGCGAGCGGGATGAGTTTCCGGCGTCTGATGTTGCCTTACGCGATTTCGGCAGGGATCATTGCACTCAGTACGTTTGTGCTGAACGCTTATATCATTCCGCCTGCCAACGCCACGCGTATCGACTTCCAAAACAAATATATCAAGAATAAGAAGGTAGACTATGTCCGTTCCGCCCAATTGGAGATCGAGCCGGGCGTAATCGCCTATTTCGACCGCTACGACGCGCGTTCCGGGATGGGATACCGTTTCTCTTTGGAGCACTTCGAGGACAAGAAGATGATTTCACGCCTCACGGCAAACTCCATCAAATACGATTCGCTATACAATTGGACGCTGATCGACTACATGATCCGCGACTTCGACGGGATGCGCGAACATATCACCGAAGGGAGCCGCATGGACACCACATTGACAATCGTCCCTTCGGACTTCCTGATCTCTGTCAATGACTGCGAGACGATGACTTCTTCCGAACTGTCCACGTATATCGACCGCCAGAAGAAAAGAGGGATCGGCAATATCCAGACATTCCAGATCGAATACCACAAACGTTTTGCCGCCATCATGGCCGCCTTCATCCTGACCTCCATCGGAGCCTCGCTCTCTTCCCGCAAGATCAAAGGAGGCATGGGGTTGAACATCGGCATCGGACTGGCCTTGAGTTTCTCCTACATCCTCTTCACCACCGTCACATCGACCTTCGCCATCAACGGCAACCTCAGCCCTGCTATGGCCGCCTGGATTCCGAATATATTGTATACGTTTATCGCGATTTATTTGTACCGGAAGGCACCGAGATAAGAAATGTTTTGCAAAACCAACCATCATACTATCATAATCGTCCGTATATTGTTTTAAAACAGTGTGTTATGACATGACAGTTGCCGTTTTATACTATCATTCATCTGTCATAACCATCATGGAAAAAAACGATAATATTCTGTGTATCAATCAACAATAAAAACAGAAACCGTCCGGGAATAGATGCAAAACAGGTTAAAATAGCTTCATTTTTCATCAAGACAGGCTTTTCTTTTGCCCAAAAAGGCGTAAGCGTCTCCGCGATGCTACCATTGTTGTTCAAACAAGAGTATTTAGCTTTGTCATCAAAAAAAGATGAAAGCAGAAACTCGT
>ERZ832317.4398-NODE-4398-length-13707-cov-4.239892_pt1 | contig 13707 bp, 10 predicted proteins | sample MGYA00519695_ERZ832317 | MGnify/ENA primary metagenome ERZ832317 (study PRJEB31850, sample SAMEA3708726) | human gut metagenome | biome: human gut; feature: human-associated habitat; material: faeces | place: China | collected 2014 ...
AGTGTACCGACAAGTTGATTCTTGAAACAATCTTGTCGGTACACTAATTCCGGGCTTCTTCTTCAGGAACTATCTTTTTATGTGTAGCAGAAATTTTTACTGATTCTGCCTCTATATAATTTTAACTGTATGGTTTTAGCTATATAATCTTTGTTTCTATTTCTTATTTTGTAATCTTTACAGAATTTTTCTGTCCTTTGCCCTTGAAAAGCTTCTGGTATGCACTTAATTTTGCTGCCGGAACTTTGATTACTGCCTTAGCAGAAATTCCCTTTAATGCAGATGCTCCTACTGTTTTGAGCACTTTAGAATTAACTGTAATGGAAGTCAGCGCTTTACATCCGTTAAACGCCTGTTTTCCAATTGTGGTTACTTTGGATCCTATCGTGACTTTTTTCAGTTTTGTGCAGCCATTAAATGCTTTATCACCAATTGCTGTTACATTAAATGTATAACCATTAATTTTTACTGTTGCAGGAACAGATGCACTTGTAAGAGTTTTCTCTGCCGGAGCATAAACGCTTACTGTTCCATTCTTGTATGCGGATTTAGTTACCTTGTATTTCAGGTTTCCGGATGTGTATACCTTTCCTTTTGCCGGAATCGCCGCAATTTCGAAATTCTGGATTGCTGTGCCAACATAATTGCCTTTACCTGTAATGATCACTGATGCTGTGGAGCCGGCTTTTGTGTTATTTGCATAGGAAACGGTGTAATCTGTTCCGGCTTTCAGCTTCTTGCCGTTTAAGGTTACTGTTACTGACGGTTTAAGCGCCTTACCTGCATAAAGTTGGGTCTTGATTGTAGAAATTTGTGCAGATGCGATGCTGTTCAGAGATTGACCCGAGAACTCATAGTATGCAGGAATCTCAACAGCTTTTATTTTCTCTTCATTTGTCCACCAGTCTACATAAAATAAACGGCGTTTATTTCCATCAATTCCGGCTGTTAAACCTTCGAATTCATCTAGATAACTGTATCGAGGAAGTACTACTCCATATTTTTTCTCACCATTTACATCAAATCTAAACTGCGCCCGAAGTCTGTTTGTAGAATATTCTTCATCCAGACCAGCATTGACCGTAACAAGATTTATTTCTTCATTCTTGTATATTTTTGTAAAGTAAAACCAGTCATTATCCTCTGTCTCATCCCAGGCATACCTATATGTTGGATCAAAACAGTCTTTCGATACAGGAACGCCTGCTGCCTGTGCTTCTTTTGTATCAAACTGTCGAACGATCAGATTTCTTGAATATGTCTCACCCTCCGTTTCATATGAACCAAGTTTCAATGCTCCGCCTATATACAGCTGCGCTGTCTGTTTTCCGTTTGTTCCAAGATAAATCTGCGGAATTGCTGTCTGAGAGTATTCTGCACTGTCAATTTCACCAAATTTCAGATAAGCTCCCGGCTGTCCATAAATGGTTATTTCCGGATTAATCACTGCTTTCTCAAAATTCAGATATTCAGATACAACCAGACATACACCCTCTTCTGATGTCAGTTCTTTACAGTTCAGGCTCTTCACTACAGCATCCGCAATCTTAATTTTATCTGCTGTTACATTTGCATCTAATCTGGCATTCATAAGTTCCACTTCTCCAGAGCCTGTAAAGGTTAAAGTATTCGCCTTTACAAGAATCCTGGACAGTGACAGTTTCTTGCCTGCCGGAACATTTACAGAAGAAATTGAGGTCGGAACAAAATGATCTGTATCTGTGCTTTCGTCATAATTATTCTGTCCCTCTATCTTCAGTGCTTTCGCAGCACTTGGAACAGTAAGCGTTCCACTGATCTTGGTGTTAGCTTTCATATTCATCAGATAATAGCCACTGGCATTGTTCTTCTTCTGATATGCATTTATATATCTTTCCGCCTGTGCTGTCGGTGCGACATTAATCCACACACATCCTCCATCAGGGAATTCTGCCCTTCCGCATGCCTCGAAAATCTCCTGTGCTGACATTTCTTCACAATCCTGGAATTCCTGAATATCAACCGCATTATCTTTATCCGGATTCCAGATTTTTCCATTCATATCCTGAGTCGTACCATCTTCTGAATAGACCCAAATTCTGGAAAGCATTTCCACAATATCTTCGTCAGACATATCATACTTCACTGCCTGTGTACCAGCCGGAACAGGAATATCTTCCCATTCATTTTTTTCATCTGATGTATTATATATAATTCCAATTCCGTAAGGACTGCTCCACTTCTCTCCATTTTCATTTTCAAACTCGCCAGTACCCCAGTCAAATGTTTTATGGAATACCGGAGCAGTCTTACTGTTTACAATGTGTATAAAAAAAGCATTTTCTTCCTGTGGATTGTTTTTGATATTATCCGTTTCATTGTAAATATTAAAAAATTCACTGGCACCAAATACCTGCAGATCATGGCTGTTATTTCTCAGATATATATTTTCCACTCCGGAAATACCACCTATCGCATTATTCTGCCCACAAAAGATCACTTTATCATCGGAACCAGTTCCTTTTAATACGCTTCTCATATCCTGACAGAAGAAAGCTGTCGTTCCTTTTCCTTCTTTGATTTCAATCGTCTCTGGCGGATCTATCATACCCCAGAATGCGATGTTTCCGTTCGGTGTAATACTTCTGGCTCTTGCATTCTCCACCAGTACTGTCATCCCTTCAGGAGCCACAAAGTCTGCTGCATCTTCCAGATCCTGGACGCTTACAAAACAGTATCCTGTATTTTCTCCTTCGATACTGTTTAACGCACTTGAAAAAGTAGTGTCTTCTACTGTTTTCATGTCCACTTCCGGACGTTCTTCATTCTGCAGGGCATTATTGTACTGTTCCTCTGTTATGTATGCCACTTCAAAAGATCCTTTTACCTGTTTAGCACCTGCTGCGTCTGTCGATACCTCTGATTCTTCTGATGTAAATCCGTCCACTTCCGGCGCTTCGTCCGTACCAAAATCTGATACTTCTTCCCCGGATGTCCAGATTTCTGCCGTATCCTCTGCTTCGGCTTCTTCCTCCGTGCCCTGCATCTCTACAGTTTCTTCCCCCGAAGAAAATTCTGCACCCATAACAGCTGCGCTTTCTGCCACAGGTGTTATGCACATAAGTGCTGCCAACAATAATGCGACTTGTTTTTTCTTCATACGTAAAACCCTCCTTTTTCTGGATTTGAGTGTATTAAAAAAAGCACCCTGCAAGATGTAATCGCAGCTTGCACAATTTGCGAGAATGATTTTTTTAGTACCTCTGTAATTTTATACACTGCCATCTTCATTTTTGACAGCGTTCAGAATCCCTTCAGGGATATCTTTCAAAAATATTTTACAGTAAAATCTCTTCCCCTATTTCATCCAGGAAGCTGTTCATCTCTTCTAGTGTCATCTTCTCTTCCAGTCCATAAATAATTGCTGCATCGTAACGTACGCGCGGATAAAGTCTCGGCTTCTGACCGATATCCAGAAGCCTTTGTGTATCCGACAGATCAAGAGAAAGGAGAAACGCACACTGCAGTAGTATTTTCCTTGTGGGGATTCGCTGACCGCCAAACAGTTTTCGTGCATAGGATTCTTCCAGATTCAGCTTTCGCACAATGTCTTTCTTTTTCATTCCACGCTCTTCGATTATATGCTCAAGATAAAGCCCTACCTCTACCTTGTTTCCTCGTTCCCTTGCAAAATATGCGGCGCCTTCCTCTTTTATCATTCCCATGATTTCTTCTGTTTCTTTCATTTCTTCTCACACCTCTTTCCTGTTCATATCTCCCTTCTGTCAAAACCCGAGGTTGTTTTTTTTGATCTTTACCACTATCCGTTATCTGATGACTGATCCATAATTTAAAAGCAGATATGATACTGTTAAGTGTACCATATCTGCCCATTTTAGAGCGGGACAATTTTGTCCCTTTTTATGTATAAATTTCAAAATCAGGGGAAGAATCTATCTTCATGATTTCTTCTTTTTGTTCCTCTGTACAGTGTACCTCTGTTAGTCCCGAATGTCCAAACAGCGGTTCAAAATTTTCAATATCTGCATTGGAAATATCTATTACCTGCAGATTCTTTGCTCCTGTGACAGGAGACAGATCTTTCACCAGGCTGAAACTCACTGACAGGAAATTTAATGAAGGAAACTGTTCGATTCCTTCCAACGAGGAAATCTGTGTTGTAAATGCAAGTGTCTCCAGCTGTGTCATCCCTTTCAATGGTTTCAGATTCTCCAGTATGGTACTATCCCCCCACATGAACAGCGCCTTTAAGGTACTCATCTGCGAAAGAGTTTCGGCAGCCGCCTCATTTACATCACACATGCACAGAGTATCCAGTTTCTTCATCTCTGCCAATGGCTCAAATATATTGTTTTCTACTTCCACATTACTCATATCCAGGTAATCCAGGCTCAGATTTTTCAGAAAGTCTATATCTGTCAGATTCATCCCCTGTATATTTAATCTTAAAATGCCTGTGCATTCTCCAATCACTGACAGATTCTCTGCCGGATTCTCCATAATACAGAGGGTATCCAGATCTATCAGATTCAAAAGCACAGAGAAATCTGTGATCATATTCTTGCTCAGATAAAGTTTTTTCAAAGGCAGCTCTTTTAACCCGGAAATATCTTCGATTTTCTGGTTACACAGCGCAAGTTCCTCCAGATTTACCATTTGTGCCAGATCCGAAAGATCTGTAATATTTCCGCGCACAGATCCGAAGCTGCTGTCCTTTCCATCCACATGGTGGCCTTCACCCCAGAATGTGTCCTCATCATCAAGAATTTCTTTTCCGACAATGCGGAGTTTCCTTACATTCTCCAGCATAGAGGCAGTTATTTTGTCTGTCTTTGAAAGCCCCAGTTCCTTGCGCACGGCTTCTTCTATCAATTCTTCTCTGAAGGTTATCTCTGCCTGTATCTGTTCTTCTGCCGCACTCTGTTCTGCCGTTTCAATCCTTTTGTTTTCAATCACTGTGCCATCCGGGGAAAAAATTGCCAGTATATAACCTGCTGCAATCAGTCCAAAGACTGCGCCTGCTTTTTTATAAACCTTTTTTCTATTGTTCGCCTGACATTTCTCAACTGCTCTCCTTAATTGCGCAGCATCTCCATATCTTTTATCAGGCTCAAAAGAGCAGGCCTTCTCTATGATCTTTTTCATTCTCCGGCTCACTGCACACTCAGAAAGCTGATTCATTTCATAGCTCTCTGAAACCATATACAGCATTGTCTGTCCGATTGCATACACATCTGTACGCTGGTCTGTCTGTGTATAGCCATACTGCTCTGGCGCCGCAGTTCCTCTAGTACCCACCACAAAAGTATCACGCGACCCGTCTTTTTTATAACTACGCATAGTACCGAAATCAATGAATACCACCTCACCACCAGGTGTGACCACTATATTCTCCGGTTTTATATCCCGGTGTATCATAGGCTCATTCGGATTCTGAAACTGCTCTGCTGTCTGGCATATCTTCCTGCTGATCCTGCAGATTTCCGCTTCTGATATGCCACCTTTTTGCAGAACCATCTGAGCCAGAGACATTCCCTCTATATATTCCCTTACCAGATACACTTCGCCATTTTCTTCAAATATCCTGTATGCCTTTGGAATCCCGGACAATTTCCTGTCCGCCATTTTTTTCATGATTTCCATTTCATTGCGCAGAAACTCCGTCTGCCTGTTACGCCCCCATTTAAGCACACACAGGATTCCGGTAGCTGTCTCTTTCACCAGGAAAGTGGATGAATCTTCGCTTTCCTTCAGACATTCATATACAGTCCAGTATTCTTGCATGTCTTCTGGCAAATAATCGTTCCATATCTTGTTCTCTTTCATACAATCTCTCCTGCTTTGGTATAACCGATCGCCGACAATCAAAAATGGGTCACATTTTTTCGCGTCACTATGATAATTTTATATCAGTTTCCCGATAAATCGGATTGTCTGTCGCTTTTTATAGAATTACTATAGATTGTATCAGAAAACTCATGGAAATCCTATATGTTTTTGCAAAAAAAGATTCCCTCTCCAGTTTTACCTGAAAAAGGAATCTCCTGTTATCTTTACTTATTCAGCGTCTTTTGCTGTGTCAGTTGTATCTGCATTTTCTTCTGCTGTGTCATCTGCATTGTCTGCGTCTTTGCTGTCTGCATCATCTGCATCTTCTGTATCTGTTTCTTCTGCATCTGAGCTTTCTTCAAAAGGAATTACTGCACCATCATATTTCTCATTGATAAAATCTTTAATCTCATCAGATTTCAGTACATCTACAAGTGCCTGAATCTTTTCGCTGTCTTCATTGCCTTCTTTTACTGCGATTACGTTTACATATGTCTTTGCTGCTTCAGAATCAGATTTCTCATATGCAAGTGCATCTTTTCCAACTGAGAAGCCTGCTTCCAGAGCATAGTTTCCGTTTAATACTACGTAAGCTGTCTCACCTGTAACACGTGCTACCTGTGCTGCTTCTAACTCTACGATCTCCACATTGTGAGGATTCTCTGCAATATCCTTAACAGTCGCATTTAATCCTGCACCATCCTTCAGAGTGATAATTCCGTTATCCTGGAGAAGAAGAAGTGCTCTTGCTTCGTTTGTGGTATCATTTGGTACTGCGATAGAATCTCCGTCTTCCAGATCATCCAGGCTGTCTTTTGTTCCGGGATAGATTCCGAATGGCTCATAGTGAATACCGCCTGCATTTACAAGGTGTGTGCCCTTCTCCTCATTAAACTGATCCAGATATGGGATATGCTGGAAGTAGTTTGCATCAAACTCTCCACTCTCAACTACCTCGTTTGGTCTTACATAATCATCAAATACAGTAACCTCAAGGTCATATCCTTCTTTCTCAAGAAGTGGTTTTGCCTCCTCAAGGATCTCTGCGTGAGGTGTTGCAGATGCTGCAACTGTGATGGTTTTGTCATCATCCTTTGCATAAACGCCTGTGCTTAATGTTCCTGCCACTAATACTCCTGTTAAAACTGCTGCCACTAATTTTTTCATAATAATTGTCCTCCTGAATTTTATATTTTAACTTTTTTCATAACCATTTTATAATCAACGATTTCTTAAAACGATTGGGTTTATGTTATTTTCATCCATTCGAAAATATTTCATTAATTATAGATTTCTTATAGCTATTTTCTTCTGTCAATCTTATTTGCGATCATCATTCCCACTGACTGGAAAATCTGTACCAGCACCACCAGCAGGATAACTGTAACGATCATAATATCTGACTGATATCTGTAATATCCATAGCGGATGGCGATATCTCCAAGTCCGCCTCCTCCTACTGCTCCGGACATGGCTGAATAACCAAGGATCGTCCCGATCGCAATAGTCGCTCCTGTAATCAGTGAAGTTCTGGCTTCTACCAGAAGAACCTTCACAATGATCCTTATATTGCTGGCGCCCATAGCTCTGGCTGCCTCGATCACACCTGCATCTACCTCTTTAATAGACGATTCCACCATTCGTGCGATAAAAGGAATGGCAGCCACTACCAGTGGCACTACCGTTGCTGTTGATCCATAGCTCTTTCCCACCACTGCTCTGGTAAAAGGAATCAGCAGGATCAGTAAGATCAGAAACGGAATACTTCTCACAATATTTGCAATTGCATCCAGTATCTTATACAACACTGCATTTGGTTTCAGTCCCTCTTTATCAGACACTGCCAGCAGCACTCCCATAGGAAGTCCGAACAGGTATCCCAGAACTGTGGAAAGAACTGTCATGTAAAGTGTTTCTCCCACACCCTGGACAATCATCATTATTGTCTCATGATCCCACATATTCTGTCACCTCCCCGATTGCTAAACCTTTTTCTTTCAGATACTGCTTCATCATCTCTGTCCTGGTACTGCCTTCCATAAACTCCAGTATCATCTCTCCCTTGGCTACACCACCTACATTCTTGGTATCTGCCTTCAGGATATTTACCGGTTCTCCAAAGGTTAGGATCAGATTTGCAATCACAGGCTCAAAAGCTGAATTCTCAGAGAATACGATTCGTATCTTCTCACCGCTTTTGATCTCTGCCTGTCCTTTTTCCCTGCCTGCATCCAGTCTGCTGTCTGCGTCGATATCAGAACCTGTATCCTTTCGGATCAGTTCTTTGGCAACCTCTGACTGAGGATTTGCAAAAATATCTGCAACCAGTCCTTTCTCAACCACTTCACCCTCATACATGATCGCCACATGTGTACAGATTTCACGCACAACCGACATCTGATGAGTAATGATCACTATGGTGATTCCAAACTGCTTATTAATCTTTTTCAGCAATTCCAGAATGGAAGAAGTAGTCTGCGGATCCAGTGCACTGGTAGCCTCATCACAAAGTAAAATCTTCGGATCCGATGCAAGTGCTCTTGCAATGGCAACCCTCTGCTTCTGACCACCGGAGAGCTGTGCAGGATAAGCATTCTGCCTGTCCCCCAGACCAACGATCTCCAAAAGCTCTGCTGCCCTCTTTCTGGCCTCTGCCTTCTTTTTTCCTTTTATATAAAGTGGAAAACAGACATTATCAATCACTGACTTCTGCATCAGCAGATTGAAATGCTGAAAGATCATACCAATCTCTTCCCTCTGTTTCCTCAATTCCTTCTCTGTCAAATCTCCAAGAGCCTTCCCATCTATCAGAACCTGTCCCTCTGTAGGAACCTCCAGAAAATTCATACATCGTACCAATGTACTCTTACCTGCCCCCGACATACCGATAATTCCATATATATCACCGGAATCGATATTCAGGTTCACATCCTTCAAAGCCTCGACCACGCCATCCTTCGTGTCAAAAGACTTCCCGACCTTCTCAATCACAATCCCAGACATCTCATTCTCCCTCTCTCTTATTCCCCGCTCCGTTGAGCATGAACATACTATACCACTACACTTCCAAATATGCCAATTCATAATATCTAGCACCAGCTATAGTTTAAAACTATATTTTTATCGCTTTACCACATTAAATTCTATATCTCCTGGATTTATTTAATTATCTTTGTGAGAATAACCTACTAAACTACGAGGATTTTCAGAAGCATATCGCAGATATGGACGGTTCCGTTGCCTCCGCCCGGGACAAGATTGATGAAATCGGCCAGCAGATACAGACGAAACAGCTGATCAAAAAACAATGCTCCGCTTACCGCGCTTTCAGGGAAATCGTAGAAAATGAAAAAAATACCTAAAATCCTGCCCTCTATCGCGGACAACATCAGAAAGAGTATGAGCTTCACATTACCAGCAAAGAGGCCCTGAAGGAGCTCGGCGTAAAGGCTCTGCCAAAGCCGGAGAAACTGGACGCACAGATTGAAAAATTAGAAGCTGAACAGGCCACCGCCCGAGACGAATGGAAAAAACTCCGGAAACAGCAGGATATCCATCTTCACTCTGAAAATGTTGAGGAGCAGATACCGTCTGCGCCTGATATTTCCCAGAACCAGGAGACGCTCCATCCAGCATTTGCTTCAAGAAGCAACGCTGTTGTTAAAAATAATAATCACGAAAAATCATAACGTATTTGTATCAAAAGAAGGAGAAAATTTCAACATAACTATTGGAAAAAGGATTAAGATATGCAGAAAATTCAGAGCTATGACCGGTAATCAACTTGGCCGCGCCATCGGTCTGAACAAAGCCTTCGGCACAAGAATTACTCAATACGAAACGAATGCCCGGATTCCCAGACCGGAAATTTTAAAAAAATTGCAGATGTTCTTAACATTAGTCTGCTTTCAATCTCACCGCTCTTCGGAGACATGCCGGAGGAATTTATGGAAATCCTGTTCTGGCTGGATGAAGAATTCTGGATTGCCTTTTCCCACCGCCATACACTTCCATCACGCATATTAATCGGAATCAGGACTTTCTCACCGGCATGAGCAGCAATCGTACTTTTCCTTAAGATCATCTCATCCGTATCAATGTAATTGTGGATAGTATGAAATACCTTCTGGCACTTCATTCTTATCTTTTCCAAAACACTCTCCACCATTTCTTCACGGTTCTAGCAGGCAAAGCTCTGGCATATCTCTACATCATGCAGATAATCATCCGGATAGTTTCCATACTGACCGATCCCCGCTACATAAACCGCTGCCCATATATAGTCTTTCTTTAGTATTTCCCGTTTTTTTTAAAACACCATTTACCATACATTTATCAAATAAACAAATGCAGGAAGTAGATTCTAAAAACTCTACTTCCTGCATCTGTCATTTTTATCTTATATCCATTTTACAATTTTGCATATAAAGCATTAATTTTCGCCCGAGTAGCAGGTCCAATAATTCCGTCAACGGATAAACCATTTGCTTTCTGAAATTTGCAAACAGCGTTATATGTTCCCTGTCCAAAAATTCCATCTGCGCCAGAGGAACCACAACTGTACCCTAAAGCAATAAGTTTTTTCTGCATATTTTTCACATCAGTTCCGCTTGAGCCCATAGACAGATTTGTGCCGGAACTACTTCCTCCTAAATTTGAATATGCGGAATTTATTTTAGATCGTGTCGTAGGCCCAATAACACCATCCACCGTCAAGCCATGGTCTCTCTGAAAATTGCAAACGGCATTATATGTTCCCTGTCCGAAAGACCCATCTGCACCTGAGGAACCACAACTATAGCCTAATGCAATAAGCTTTTTCTGCATATCCTTCACATCAGTTCCACTTGAACCCATAGAGAGGTTTGTGCTGGAACCAGATCCACTTCCATATGCCGGTCTGCAAAACGAAGCCTTGGGAGAACCAACAGTACGATTAGTTGTTCTTACCTGATCTTTAGAATTTCCATCAATTGTTACATACGTATTTCCGCTGACTGACTTAACAATACCAACATGACCATAAGTTCCCCCCGCAGACGTAGTAATAATTGCGAGGTCTCCGACCTTCGGGCTTGAATAAACACGTCCTAATGAATTATAATATCTCCAAATTTCATAGACAGATGCTGTTTTTCCGCCTCCATAAAAAATGCTAGATGCGCCGGAATGTTTAAACACCCACCATACGAACACTGCACACCACGGATAAGCATCACCATTTACCGCCTTTCCATAATACTCCGTATTGTACTTTACGTTGTTATTGCCGGTTTCTTTTACTCCAATCTCATTGCTCGCTGTTTTGATAATTGTACTCGCTGTTGCCATATTATATTACCTCCGTTTTTTATTTGTGATAACCGGTTATCTGTCTTATATAAAGTAACTTACAGGCGAAATGTAAACCATTATTTTCATTAAAAACAAATATTCAAAAATAACCGAAATTCTACTCATTTCTAAAACATATTTCGATAAGTCAAAATTACAATTTTCACACTTTAATTGATATAATATTCAACAACTAAACAAGGAGGCCATTTAACCATGAATAATGTAAAAATTCTATGTATCGCAGGCAGTATCGTACTCGGTAGTATATTGCTATCCGGACAAGCTTTTGGCAAAGCCCCCTCAGATCTAATCACCCTTTCCGCCCCTAAGGAGCCTGAGGGGCAACATGTATCTTATGATATAGATGGTTCCGGCTCTTATTATGACAGTGAGTCAGATACAACTTACTATTTTGTCAAGGGGATTGTCACTTTTTATTCTAATCATACCAAAACCTTTTCACTGACTTCCGACGTCGGTGAAACTTATGAGTTACCGGCAGATACGGATATTAATATAACCGACTATCTCAACACAGAAGCACATATATGGTACTCAGAAGACTCTCAAAAAAACTTAAAATTACTTGCGTTCTCTCCTCAAATTTTTTGGGAACATATTAATGAGCTGGAATCAGATGAACAAATTCCGGATGGTGCCACAGAAATCGATGGGACTCTTTCAAAATATATCTCTTTCTGGTTAACAGAAGATAAAATAGATGTTACTCTCTTATTTGTTGAGGACAACGATGGAAACACTCATATATATGCAGAGGATAACACCAAAACAATCGAAGACTATATCAAGTTATATGAAGATATGCATTTAAATTCTCAAGTATATGATGATTTTAATGTTGCATATCTTATATCAGAAGCATCATCTTGACTTACCCAAATGTCTGGTTGAGAACCTGATGTTTTTTACATCAAACATATCATATATTTTAAATGCCGCAGCCAATATTTTCAAAGGCTGCGGCATTTTTGACTTAATTTTTCTTTCAAACATGTTGCTTCTTCTTTTGACTGCTGCAAATATGTTTATGTCACAAATTCAAGCAATAATTCAGCACTTACTATTTATGTAAAAAATCATTTCAGAAATTGATATATTTTTTTCTTTTCTCTGTTTACATATTGACGGCTAAAGTGTAAGAAAGATGCGATTTCACTATCTGACCACCCTAAAATCAAGTATTTTAAAATATCCCTTTGGTTTGAAGTCATTTTTAAGGTTATATTTTTCAGATCAAATGCTAATTCCACAGATGAATAATCCGCTCTATAGCTTTCTTGTAAATCACCTTCATTATCCATATATGCACATTCGTATTTTTCTTTTTTTAAGTTTCTCTTGCAAAGATGAGCAAATTTATATTTCACTGAATTGGTAATGAATTTCAAGCACTGATAATCGTCTTCACAAGTGGCGATTGTTTTTACTGCTTCTATAATTGCCCCGTCATGTTCAACAGTTCCTATTCCAAAATGACCTTTTCCCTTATTTTCTAAGGTTGTTTTAACATCGTTATAATCAATATTAATATTTCCACAATTATAAACAATATTTGAAATTCCACAAATTGTATCTTTCAATACAGAGTCCGCCAATTCAAACGCATCACATAATGTGAGGGACTTTTCCGAAATAGAAAGAAGCTTTTCATTAGGAATAACCAACAGCGTATCAACATTTTCCCTCAGTTTATTTATTCCTCCCTGTGCCACCACCATTCGTGGCTTATTCTCAAATAGCAAGCTATAAATATAAAAAATATAAACACAGGGGGATTTATGAAAGCACAGGATATAATTGAAATGGCTAGGTCAATCAAGAAAAATTGGAAAATCAATGACCCATACGAAATAGCCACACGACTTGGTATTTCAGTAATTCATACAAATTCATGCGTAAAAGATTTTACTGCACATACTATTAAAATGCCAGGATACCCAACTACAATATCAATCAATAACAAATACAGTGAAAAAGCTAAAAAAATATTATGTGCACATGAACTGGGTCATGCGTTATTACATGAACAGTGCATAAATTATTTTGCCACGACAAGTTCTAATGTTATGACTAATATTGAATTTGAAGCAAATCTTTTTGCTGTTGCACTTCTGGCAGACAAAGACATTAACATGAAACTATCTATTCCCCTTGAAAAAATGAATAATTATCTCTTAAAAACAATAATGGATTATAATATAAGCACGAATTAATCTTATGTGCAAATACTATAATCCAAAAAACTCCACAATTTTTACAACTTATCAATATTTCAAAAAAATAGTATCAAATACCTATTTTTATAATTGCTAAACACATCAATACTGTAATCAGTCAGTTTTCATACACTCCTCCCCAAAATACTTATCCCTGAAAATAAAAAGACCGCCAGCACACTAATCTTAGTGCATTGACGGTCTATGTTGTTTAATCACTATATTTTGTAGAATATCTCTACGAAAATCTACTTTTTCAGCTATAATTATTTAGCTGCTTTCTCAGCGATTGCTGCCTGTGCTG
>ERZ832317.4399-NODE-4399-length-13705-cov-4.583810_pt1 | contig 13705 bp, 5 predicted proteins | sample MGYA00519695_ERZ832317 | MGnify/ENA primary metagenome ERZ832317 (study PRJEB31850, sample SAMEA3708726) | human gut metagenome | biome: human gut; feature: human-associated habitat; material: faeces | place: China | collected 2014 ...
TGGCATATGGCTGATTCAGTGGTTCGGGGATTTTTCCAAAGATATTAAAGTGCTGTAAATTAGGACTTTGAATTTAGATATTCGATTCCTGGTGGCACCACTGAAAATCAAGCAGTTACAATTATTTGTGACTGCTTTTTTGTTTTTATGGCAAATGAGTTTGTTTGTGTTACATACGAAAATGCAAAACAGGATTAAATTTGATTATAGGGAAAGGAGAAGAAGCGGTTTAATTGTGTCATACTGCTAAAGAATGACATACTAAAACTATTTTATCTCCCGTTAATTCTTTACATTTGCCACAAAATTATAGCGATTATGACAGAATGCAAGGATGAACACATATTAAATTCCATTGATTACCCGGAGGATTTGCGCAAGTTGTCCCCCGATAAATTGGGAGAGGTATGTGCAGAGTTGCGTCAATATATAATAGATGTACTATCGGAGAATCCGGGACATCTTGGGGCAAGTCTCGGTACGGTAGAGCTGACGGTTGCACTACACTATGTTTTTAATACTCCCTATGATCGTATTGTATGGGATGTGGGGCATCAGGCGTATGGTCATAAAATACTGACTGGACGTCGAGAGGCTTTTCATACGCTCCGAAAATTTAAAGGAATCAGTGGATTTCCTAATCCTCTGGAAAGCCCTTATGACGCATTTGTTGCCGGACATGCTTCAAATTCCATTTCGGCGGCTATGGGTATGTCGGTCGCTTCTGCTCTAAAAGGAGAAAAAGACAGACACGTGATAGCCGTGATCGGTGATGGAGCCATGACGGGTGGGTTGGCGTTCGAAGGTCTGAATAATGCGTCGGCTAATCCAAACAACCTACTTATCATTCTCAATGATAATGATATGGCAATAGATCATGCGGTCGGTGGGTTGAGTCAGTATTTGGTGGATATCACAACCAGTCAGGCATATAATAAAATGCGTTATGATGTGTACCGCGGATTGCGGAAGATGAAACTGATCAATAATGACCGTCGGGGAAATATCCTTCGTTTTAACAATAGTCTGAAAGCATTGCTTACTCAACAACATAATCTGTTTGAGGGATTCAGCATCCGTTACTTTGGTCCGATCGACGGGCATGATGTCGGTTATATGATCAAGGTTCTGAATGATATAAAGGATATGGAAGGTCCGAAACTATTACATATCAAAACTAAAAAAGGCAAAGGATTCAAGCCTGCTGAAAAGTCGGCAACGGAATGGCATGCACCAGGGCTGTTCAATAAAGAAACAGGAGAACGGATCATTGTCCATAAGTTGAACGAACCTCAACTTTATCAGGATGTTTTCGGACATACCCTTGTCGAGCTGGCTGAACAGGACGAACGGATCGTGGGGGTCACTCCTGCTATGCCGACAGGTTGTTCTATGACTTATATGATGAAAGCGTTTCCGAAACGGGCGTTTGATGTCGGGATTGCCGAAGGGCATTCGGTAACTTTCTCTGCCGGACTTGCCAAAGAGGGAATGATCCCATTCTGCAATGTCTACTCTTCTTTCATGCAGCGGGCATACGATATGGTGATACACGATGTTGCACTTCAGAATCTTCATATGGTAATCTGTCTGGACCGTGCCGGTCTAGTAGGCGAAGACGGGGCGACCCATCACGGGGTGTTCGACCTCGCTTATCTGCGTCCAGTCCCGAACTTGGTTATTTCATCTCCTTTGAACGAACTGGATTTAAGGAATTTGATGTATACCGGGTATAAGGAATGTAACGGCCCTTTTGTGATCCGTTATCCACGCGGTAAGGGAGAGATGGCAGATTGGAGGAATGAGATGCATATCCTTCCGATCGGGAAAGGCAAGAAACTTCGTGATGGGGATGATATTGCGATCTTGTCACTTGGACCTATTGGCAACGAAGTGATAAAGGCCATAAAGGAGGTTGAAAGTGATGGTATATCGATTGCCCATTATGATATGATTTTTTTAAAACCGATGGATGAAGAACTGCTGCATGAAGTCGGTAAGAGGTTCAGTCGTGTCATCACTGTTGAAAACGGCGTAATCAAAGGTGGACTGGGCAGTGCTGTTTTGGAATTTATGGCTGATAACGGATATGCTCCTCAGGTAAAACGGATTGGTGTGCCGGATGAGTTTGTCGAACATGGATCGATTCCCGAACTGTATAAACTGTGTGGTATGGATGCCAAAAGTATTGCAGGAGAAATAAAAAAGATGGTTATCGGAGGATAATATATCCTTATAATTAATCTATTATATAAAATGAAAATTATTATAGCCGGAGCCGGTGAAGTAGGAACCCACCTGGCAAAAATGTTATCACAGGAGAAGCAGGATATTATCCTGATGGATCCGAATGAGGAACGTTTGAATTTCACGAATTCAAGCATGGAGATCCTTCCTATGGTGGGTAATCCGACATCCATTCGGGACCTGGAAGAAGCCGGTATCAGAAAGGCCGACCTGTTTGTCAGTGTCACGCCGGAAGAAACGACCAATGTGGCAGCCAGCATTCTGGCTTCTAAATTAGGAGCACATAAGACGTTGGCGCGTATCAACAATTACGAATATTTGCTCCCTAAAAACAAGGAACTGTTTGAAAAAATGGGGATCGATTCCATGATTTACCCGGAAATGCTGGCAGCCAAAGAAATTGTTACGGCTGTCAGACGCCCGTGGACTCGGCAATACTGGGAGTTGTTCGGAGGCGCTCTGATTCTGATCGGTGTAAAGGTGCGCGATAATTCCCGACTTGTGAACAAACATCTGTCCGAATTACTGAACGAACAGAAACTCTATCATATCGTTGCCATCAAACGGCAGAACGAGACCATTATTCCCCGTGGTACGGATCGTATAGAATCGGGAGATATCGTTTTTTTTACAACGACTAAAAGCCATATCGAAGACGTCCGGTTGCATGCGGGCAAGCGAGACCCCGAAGTAAAGAAAGTCATTATTATGGGTGGAAGCCGTATTGCGATCCGTACCTGCCAGTACCTTCCGAACAATATCCGTGTAAAAGTAATCGAGACTAACAAAGAAAAGAGTCACCGTATAGCTGAGGTTGTCCCTGGAAATGTCTTGATCATCAATGGAGACGGACGCGATACCGATCTGTTGATGCAGGAAGGGATCAAAGATGCACAGGCATTTATCGCACTGACGGATAATTCGAGTACGAACATCTTGGCTTGTCTGGCTGCTAAACGCGCCGGAGTATTCAAGACTATCGCTAAGATCGAAAATATCGACTACATACCTTTAGCGGAGAGCATGGACATCGGCTCGGTTATCAATAAGAAACTGATTGCTGCCAGCCATATCTACCAATTCCTGTTGGATGCAGACGTGTCGAACGTGAAGTGTTTAACTTTTGCCAATGCAGATGTGGCGGAACTTGTTGCCCGTCCCGATTCGAAAATTACCCGTAAGCAGGTAAAAGATCTGAATCTTCCGAAAGATTTGACGTTGGGCGGATTGATTCGTGACGGTGAGCCTATGATGATCAAGGGTGATACACATATCCAAGCTTATGACCACGTTGTGGTGTTCTGTTTGGATACGGCTATGCGTAAATTGGAGGACTACTTTAATTAATTGTCAATGGACAACTCTGGGTTGTCTCTTTTCTCTGTTCAATGTGTCAATTGTTAATAGCATATTATGCTGAACATTCGTTTTATAATTAAGATGTTAGGGATGATGTTCATCCTTGAGACGTTGTTTATGCTGGCTGCAACGGCAGTCGCTTTCTTATATGAAGGAAATGACTTCTATCCGCTTCTTCAGTCGAGTGGTATCATGTTCGGAACGGGAGTCCTTTTTATGCTGATCGGACTACGAGCCAATGAACATACGGCCGGGCGCAGGGAAGGGATGCTGACTGTTACATTAACTTGGGCTCTTTTCTCCCTTTTGGGGATGTTACCATTCTATTTAGGTGGCTATATAGATAATGTGACGGATGCTTATTTCGAAACGATGTCTGGTTTTACGACGACAGGCTCTACCATATTGACCGATATCGAAGCTCTTCCGCACGGGATATTGTTTTGGCGGAGCCTTACGCAATGGCAGGGCGGTATTGGAATGATCGTGTTTACCGTAGCGCTGATGCCTATTATCGGAGGTGGGGCTACCCAGATGTTCAATGCCGAGACTCCGGGTATCACGCACGAACGTTTCCGTCCGCGTGTTACCCAGGTGGCCAAGCGCCTGTGGGGAGTTTATTTGTTCCTGACCATTATCCTTATTGGTCTTTTATGGGCGGGTCCAATGGACTTGTATGACGCTGTCAATCATGCGCTCACTTGTATTTCTACAGGTGGCTATTCCACGAAAAATGCCAGTATCGCTTACTGGGACTCTGCCTATATCGAATATATAATTACGATTTTTATGTTTATCGGTGCGACCAATATTACTTTGATATATTTCTTTTTTAACGGTAGGCCCAAGAAGTTATTTGCGGATGAAGAAACACGCTGGTTTTTCTGGTTCGTACTGATTATTACGGCAATATCGACAGTCTGGATCATGTATAAAGGAATTGTGGACGATTTTGGTACAGCTTTTAGGCAAACGGTATTCCAGGTCGTGACATTGGTGTCTACATGTGGGTTTGCAACGGTCGATTATATTCCGTGGGGACCGTTTTTCTGGCTGTTAGCGCTAGTTCTGATGGTGGTATGTGGTTGTGCTGGCTCTACTTGTGGAGGTTTGAAAATGGGCCGTTTTGTGATTTTGACCAAGAACCTCTTTAATGAGTTTAAGAAGCAGACGCATCCACATGCCATTATTCCGGTACGAATGAACGGGCATGCTGTTTCTGGTGATATCGTCCACCGGGTATTGGCGTTCGCTTTTGCCTATATTGCTTTAATATTTGTCAGCTGTATGGTGCTGATGATCGATGGGGTAGGATTTGAGGAGACGATCGGGGCTACTATCTCTTCGATCAGTAACGTTGGACCGGGACTTGGTAGTCTGGGACCGGTCGGAAACTATGCTGATGTTCCGGTGGTATCGAAATGGTTCTTGTCTTTTCTGATGATGGTCGGACGTTTGGAGATCTTTACGGTGCTGACAATCTTGTTGCCGGGGTTTTGGAAACAATAATACCAAAAAAGATAGTTCGGATATACGCTTTTGTCTAATTTTGCGTTATAATAGGTGCGAATCATAAAGACGTAAGATACATGATAGAATATATCAAGGGAGAGATAGTAGAACTGACACCGGCCAGGATGATCTTGGAATGTGCCGGAATCGGTTATGAACTGAATATCTCCTTGAATACATATACTTTTTATAATGGGAAACCGACCGGGAAGATTTACGTGTACGAAGTGATACGTGAGGATGCCCATTTGCTTTTTGGCTTTGCAGGAAAAGATGAGCGCGAACTGTTTCTGATGTTGACTTCCGTGTCGGGAGTCGGTCCCAATACTGCCCGGATGATCCTTTCTTCCCTGTCACCATCCGAATTGATCCGGGTGATTGCAGATAAGAACGAAACAGCTCTGACGTCAGTCAAAGGAATCGGATTGAAAACAGCTCAACGTATTCTAGTTGATCTCAAAAACAAGGTAAAGCCGATAGAGGGAATGACAGTGACAGGTGGCTCCTCTTCTGTCGCTGCCAGTGGTGCTGTCACAGAAGAAGCAGTGGCGGCATTGGTTATGCTTGGATTCCAGAAGGCCGCTTCGCAAAAGGCGGTTAACTCGATATTGAAAGGTTCGCCTGCACTGGCTGTCGAGCAGGTCATTAAAACAGCCCTAAGAATGCTTTAAGCAATGGATAATTGGCAATTGGCAATTTAGGAGAATTTGGAATTGTCGGTTGTCATTGTCTGTTGTCAATTGTCAATTAACATGAGAAGGACACTGAAATTTATACTCTGGATAACAATTCTACTGTTTGGTGCAGGTCTGTATTCTATGAATACGGATTTTCTGGCCTATGAGATGTCGTTGCCGGATACTGAACAGCCGGTCGTTCCGGATGATACGGTGCCGGAGGTGCGCACCCGCTTTCCGGTAGCTAAGACGGTCCCTGAAGAATATCAGGATCTTACCAAGCAGTCACCTGCTGACTTGAAGACGCCGGATAACGTGAAATCAGTGGTCGAATATGATATCAGAACCGGGACATATGTAGTCCGTACCAAGTTAGGTGATGCCGATCTGACTACTCCTATTTCGTTGACTCCTGAGGAATACCAGGATTATAGTTTCCAAAAATCCGTTCAATCCTACTATCGCCAGAAAAACGAGGAAGAATTTCAAAAGGCGGCTAATAAGCAGTTCAACTTAGCTGATATGCAGTTCAATATCGGTGCGGCGGAACGTATCTTTGGGCCGGGCGGTGTCCGGGTGAAAACGCAAGGTTCGGCCGAAGTGGAGTTAGGCTTGAAGCAGAATAAAACCAAAAATCCCTCTTTGCCGGAACGTGCTCGTAACCGTACCTTCTTTAATTTCGATGAGAATGTTCAATTGAATGTACAGGCATCGGTTGGTAGCAAAGTGAATTTCGATATGAACTATAATACCGAAACCTCTTTTGATTTCGACTCCAAAAAACTGAAATTAGCTTATACCGGGGAGGAAGATGAAATTATCAAGTCGCTGGAAGCCGGAAATGTAAGTATGACAACCAGTAACTCCCTAATCAACGGAGGAGCAGCCCTGTTCGGTATGAAAGCGGATCTCCAGTTCGGGAAGCTGCGAGTCAATGCGTTGTTTGCACAGCAGGAGTCGGAATCGAAAACGGTCAGTTCTAAAGGGGGCGTGCAGACAAAACCTTTCGAATTGACGATTGACCAGTATGACGAGAATCGTCACTTTTTCCTGTCACACTATTTTCGCGACCGCTATGATGAGGCGGTGAAGAACCTGAATACGATTTCCTCTCCCGTCACGATCAGCAAGGTGGAAGTTTGGGTGACAAACAAACGAGCTACTTATGACCAGGCGCGTAACGTGGTCGCTTTTGCTGATCTGGCCGAGCATGATAATATTTCGAATACGACGGTCGTTTCTCCTTCGGGGGCGCTGTCTATCCCCTATAATAATACGAATACATTATATAATACCCTTAACCAGCAATTTACCGGTGCTCGTGATATCAGCACGGTAAATCAGGCGTTGGGAGGAACTTTTGTTAACGGTACGGAGTATGAAGAAGTGGAAAGCGCTCGTTTGCTGGATGCGTCCGAATATACGGTCAATACGAAGTTGGGGTATATCTCGCTGAAAACACAGTTGCAGGCAGATGAGGTATTGGCTGTCGCTTACAATTATACTTATTCGGATGGAAAGACTTATCAGGTTGGTGAGTTCTCGACTGACAATCCTTCATCGGCTGCCTCTTGCCTGTATGTGAAGTTGTTGAAAGGAATTACCATGTCGCCTGATATGCCTTTTTGGGACCTGATGATGAAAAATATCTATTCATTAGGAGCTTACTCTGTCCAAAAAGAGAAGTTCAAGTTGAATATCATGTATCAAAGCGATACAACCGGTACGTATGTCAACTATTTGCCGGAAGGGGCGATTGCCAACCAAATCTTGTTACGAGTGCTGAACCTGGATAGCTATGATTCCAACAATCAGCCGCATCCGGATGGTATATACGACTTTATTGAAGGTGTGACCGTCCTTGCCGATAATGGGAAAATTATTTTTCCAAGTGTGGAACCATTCGGCTCCTATCTGCGTAAAAAGATTAACAATGATGCGATTGCTGACAAATATGTATTCCAGGAACTCTACGACTCGACATTGACTGTCGCCAGACAGATTGCTGAAAAGAATAAGTTCAAACTGGAGGGGGAATACAAAGCCTCTTCGGGTGCCGAGATACAGTTGGGAGCTTCCAACGTAGCGCGAGGTTCAGTGAAAGTAACGGCTGGTGGGGCGATATTAACCGAGAATGTGGATTATACCGTCGACTATACTTCCGGCGTGGTGACGATCCTGAACGAAAGTATTATTTCTGCAGGCACGCCGGTCAGTGTCTCGCTGGAAAACCAGACAGCCTATAACATGCAGCGTAAGACCATGATGGGATTGGACTTGAACTATCAGTTCAACCCGAATCTGATGGTAGGCGCTACCATCATGCACATGTCCGAAATGCCGTTGACCACCAAGACGACGATGGGCGACGAAGCGATAAAGAATACGCTCTGGGGTGTCAATATGGCTTATAAGGGCGAGAGTCAGTGGCTTACCAATATGTTCGACAAGCTGCCGTTGCTGAACCTAAGCAAACCCAGCCAGATATCTTTCAATGCGGAGTTCGCTCATTTGATTGCCGGGCATTACGAAAACAAGAACACGGGGGGATATTCGTATCTGGATGACTTCGAGTCGACACAGAGCAATTTCGACCTCTCCGACCCTTATCCCTGGCAGTTGTCCAGTGTGCCTTATGACGATGGTACGCCCCAATTGTTCCCGGAAGCCGGGCTGACCAATAATATCGATTACGGGAAAAGTCGTGCTTTGCTCGCTTGGTACACGATCGACGGATTGTTCACGCGTAAAAATTCTTCTTTGCGTCCGAAATATATTACGACAAAAGATTTGTCCAACCATTATGTCCGTGCTATCGAGACGAGAGAGTTGTTCCCGCAACGGCAGCAAAGCATGAGTGAAAGTAATACGTTGACAGTTCTGAACATGGCTTACTATCCGCAGGAACGCGGACCGTATAACTTGGATGCCGATAATATTAATCCTGACGGAACATTGCAAAACCCGGAAAAGCGTTTCGGTGGAATGATGCGAAAGATAGACCAGAGTGACTTTGAGACGGCGAATGTCGAATATATCGAATTTTGGATGCTCGATCCGTTCATTTATGATCGTCAGACAACAGGGGGGGATCTGTATTTTAATTTGGGTGAGATATCGGAAGACATATTGAAGGATGAAAAGAAGTTCTTCGAAAACGGATTGCCAATCGATGGCGATACGTCTAAGGTCGATTATACTGTTTGGGGTAAGGTTCCAAAACAGCAGAGTACAGTTTATGCCTTCGACAATACGGCAGGTGCACGTCTGTTGCAGGATGTCGGCCTGAACGGTTTATCCTCGGATGAAGAAAAGGAATATCCGGCTTACCAGGATTATCTGAATAAATTACGCCAGAAATTGAATGCGGTAACCCTAACCGAGATGGAGAACGATCCGTTACAGCTGTCCCCTTTCTTTGATCCGGCCGGTGACAAGTTCCACTATTTTCGTGGTTCGGACTATGATTCTCAGGAGGTGGATATCTTAACACGTTACAAACGCTATAATGGAACGGAAGGAAACTCGAAAGATATCAACGATTCGGGCGAGCGCTACAGCACTTCTTCCAAGACCGTGCCTGATGTAGAAGACATCAATCAGGACAATACTCTGAATAAAAATGAAAAATATTTCGAATACAAAGTCAGGATAACTCCGCAGGATACGGTTGTCGGTGAAAACTTCATTGCGGATAAACGTACTTCATCAGTAAGATTGGCGGATGGTACGACAGAATCCGTTACCTGGTATCAATTTAAGATTCCGGTAAAACAATACCAGCGTCGTGTGGGGGCAATCAATGATTTCAAGACGATTCGTTTCATGCGTATGTATATGACAGGATTTAAGGAATCGGTCGTGTTGCGCTTCGGTACTCTGCAATTGGTACGCGGAGAATGGCGATCCTACGAGCAGGATTTGTCCGATCCGAAGATGCCGCCCGCAGTGAAGGGTAAATTGGAAGTCTCGACTGTCAATATCGAGGAAAACAGTGACAGGGATCCGGTCAGCTATACATTGCCCCCGGGCGTCAGCCGTGTACTGGATCCAAGCCAGCCTCAGATCCGTCAGGAGAACGAACAGGCGCTTTCTTTAAAGATAACGGACCTTGCCGCTCAAGATGCACGTGCCGTGTATAAGAATACGAATTATGATTTGCGGCAGTATAAGCGCTTGCAACTGTTTACACATGCCGAGGCTCCGAAATTGGATGTAAACGATCTTGCAGATGGCGATCTCGCTGTTTTTATCCGCCTGGGATCGGACTATAAGAATAACTATTACGAATATGAAGTACCGTTGAAATTGACTCCGCACGGGGAGTATAACTATAACAATTCGGAACACCAGAAAATCGTTTGGCCGGCAGAAAACATGCTGAATTTCCGTTTGGAGATTTTGACGGACCTAAAACTGGAGCGTAACCGGGAAAAACGGTCCGGTACGAATGGAGTGTCTTTCCAGACTGTCTATTCTGGTAGGGATCCGGACAACGATGGCAATACGATCCGTGTCAAAGGTAATCCGAGTCTTTCCGAAGTGAAGACAGTCATGATCGGTGTGCGTAACGTGCGTAATAAGTTGAAGAGTGGGGAAGTTTGGGTGAACGAATTGCGCCTGACCGACTTCAATGAAGAAGGTGGATGGGCGGCCAATGCGAATTTGAATGTTGCGCTTTCCGACTTGGGAACGGTGAATGTGGGCGGACGTATCGAAACGGCTGGTTTCGGTGCTCTCGACCAGTCGTTGAACGAACGCCGGATGGAAGACTTCAAACAGTATAACGTGGCGACCTCTATCGAATTGGGTAAGCTGTTCCCGGAAAAGGCGCAAGTCAGTATCCCGTTCTATTATGCTTATTCGAAGGAAACATATGATCCAAAATACAATCCGCTGGATCAGGATGTCAAGTTGAAGGATGCTATCGACAAGGCGGAAACGAAAGCCGAGAAGGACTCGATTCGTAATTATTCTCAAGATAGGACGGTTATCAAGAGTGTTTCGTTTAATAATGTGCGTGTGAATATCAAGAGTAAGAACCCGATGCCTTACGATCCGGCAAACTTCACGCTCGGGTATTCGTACAGCATTAATGATAAGAAAAACCCGGAGACTGAATATGAAACGACAAAGGATTACCGTGCCAATTTCGCCTATAGCTATGTGCCTTATGTCAAGCCGATCAAGCCATTTGATAAGTTATTGAAGAAAAACAACGGCTATACGCGCTATGCCAAACAACTGGCGTTTAATGTGGCCCCGTCTATCAACTTCCAGACGGCCATGATGCGGAATTATTACGAAATAAAATTACGCGACCTGACAGGAGCGGCAACAGGTGTCCCCAACGATATACCAGTGACATTCAGCCAGAACTTCTATTGGGACCGTGCTTTCAGTTTGAACTGGGCTTTTACGAATAACCTGAACATAACGTTCAGTTCCGGTACGAATGCCCGTATCGAAGAACCGTATGTGCAGGTGAATAAGGAACTGAACCCGGACGGTTACCAGTTATGGAAAGATTCCGTGAAGAAGAGCATCGCTGACCTGGGAACCCCGATGAAGTATGACCAGCAGTTTATGGCGACCTGGCAGTTGCCGTTGCAGCTGATCCCGGTTCTGGATTGGACCAATGCTTCTTTGAGCTACAATGCTACTTACAACTGGGATCGTGGAGCGACGGTAAGCGAAGATATCGAGATGGGTAATACGATCAAGAACCAGCGTCAGTTCGATTTGCAGGCGAACTTGAACCTGTTATCTCTCTACAACAAAAACAAATATTTGAAGAAGATCAACCAGAAGTTTAACAATACCCGGACTACGGCTAAAAAAACGGAGAAGAAGAAAAAGCCGAAATTGGAAAAAGAAATTGTCTTGAGTCCGGACAGCGCTACGGTTGTCGAGCATGGAATGTTTACGAAAAAGGTGCAAATCACGGCCAGAAGAACGGACGGGCGTGTCTACAAAGTCAAGTTCAAGCCGATCAACTTCGCACAGGTTAAGATTTTGAACCAAGACACGGTGCGCTTGAAGTTGACGATCATACCGGGACCGGCCCCTACTGAGGATTTTCTTTACAAGGCGGTTGAACACAGTGCCCGCTTTTTGATGATGGTGCGCCGTTTCAATATTCAGTTTACGAACTCTGCCGGTATGATGCTGCCCGGTTTCCGTCCGGAGATCGGTGATATCTTTGGCCAGGGACGTTCTTCATTCGGACTTTCCCCGGGGATCGGTTTTGCGTTCGGTGACGTGCGTCGTAGCTATATAGACGAGGCATATGAAAAAGGCTGGCTGATTACGGATACCGAGAGAGACGTGAATGCCGCAGTCATGACCAGTACGAAAAATCTGAATATACGGGCGAACCTCGAACCGATCACTGGATTGAAGATCGACTTGACGGCTCTTCGCAACGATACGCGTAATACGGAAATACAATTTATGTATGAAGGTATGCCGGAGATTATGGGGGGAAACTTTACCATGACGACAATCGCGTTGGGAAGCGCATTCGGAGGCAGTGGCAATGCTATGAATAACTATTCTTCGAAAGCTTTTGACAAGTTGTTGGCAAACCGCGAGATCATTGCCCAACGTATCGAAAGCAAGTATTCCGGCTTGAAATATCCGGATGTGGGCTTTATCCATGATAAAGGCTTGGGAGGAATGCCTTATAATCCGGGAACAGATAATGTGAACGGCGTCAACCGGAATTCGGCGGATGTCCTGATTCCTGCATTTCTGGCCGCTTATACCGGTAAGGACCCGAAGAAGGTAGGCTTGACGGCTTTCCCTTCGTTGAAGAGCATGTTGCCTAACTGGCGCGTTACTTACGACGGCTTGATCAAGATTCCGGCTGTCAAGAAATATTTCAAGAGCTTGACGTTGAGTCACCAGTACCGTTGTTCTTATTCGGTAGGTGCTTTCACATCCTTCTTGAATTGGGTGGATGCCGGGCAGGACGGACTGGGATATATCCAGTCGATTCTGAACGATAACCCGACACCATCGTCTCCTTATTCGATTTCGTCTGTCAGCCTTACCGAAGCGTTTAGTCCTTTGTTGGGTGTAGATGCGACGCTGTTGAATAACGTGACGGTTCGGGCGGACTATTCGACTACCCGCAATTTAAGCCTGAACACGACATCCTACCAATTGGTCGAAGCACTTTCCAAGAAAGTGACGATCGGTTTGGGTTACAAATATGCCGAGTTCAACAAGGTTTTGAAGATGAAGAAAACGCGTGATTTCAGCAATGACCTCACCGTTCGCCTTGATTTCTCGTTCAACAAGATGCAGTCGTTGATTCGTAAAATCGACACGCAACTGACGCAGGCTACTAGCGGTAACATCGCAAAGACAATCTCCTTCTCGGCTGATTACGGTTTGAGCCGTGCGTTGACGGTCCGTGCATTCTATGATATTCAGATCAATGAACCGTTGATATCGAGTGCATCCTATCCGACTTCAAACTCAAACTACGGTATCAGTTTGCGGTTCTCTCTTGCACAATAATCCAGTTTCTCTATCACTCTATCACACTTTGTTTTGCAAGCATTGACAAACATGGTGTGCAAGGAGTGATACATACCGGATTCCTGTATCACACTTGTATCACTACCTGCCGTTGAAACGGGTAGCCGGTATTGTTTACAAAAACGCAGGGAACCGTGCCGATATACATCTGTGTGGAGATAGTTCCCTCAACATAAAGGTCCTTTTTTACTAAAACAAGTAGGAAAAGAACGAAAAGCAAGCAGAAAAGTTTGGTAACATGCCCATCTTCCGCCTTTCTACACCCGGATGTTACCGCTCTCCACACCCGGATGTCCGGAATGGCTACATGAAGGTGTGTCAAAATTCTCACCTTCTTTTTTATGCCCAAAGCCCCGACTTTC
>ERZ832317.4406-NODE-4406-length-13692-cov-5.805162_pt1 | contig 13692 bp, 8 predicted proteins | sample MGYA00519695_ERZ832317 | MGnify/ENA primary metagenome ERZ832317 (study PRJEB31850, sample SAMEA3708726) | human gut metagenome | biome: human gut; feature: human-associated habitat; material: faeces | place: China | collected 2014 ...
CTCAGCGGAAGGAGAACTAGACTCCGGGTTTTCACCGGCTAGACTATTCCGGGCAGCGCCCGTAACTTGGATATCGGGGCGGATACTATCCGCCTCGATTTCACTTATTACTCCTTTCTGTGCAAGCCGCTTGGCAATCAACTTATAATAGCCTTCCATATTCTCCTTTAACTGTCCGCCTTCTGCAAAAGAGCTGCGGAAATGCTTGGGCTTCGGGATAATGGAAGCCAGGAAAATACTTTCTTCCGTGTTCAGTTGTGAAGGGCGTTTATTGAAATAATAAGCAGAAGCTTCCTGAATACCATAAACGAGCGGTCCCCATTCAACAATGTTCAGATATACTTCGTACATGCGTTCTTTAGAAGTTAATCTTTCATTTTCTATTAGCCATACAATCAATGCCTCTTCCAATTTACGTGCAAAGTTCTTATTACGGTTCAGGAATACATTCTTTACGAGTTGCATGGTGATCGTGCTTCCTCCACGTGCAAAGCGTTTCACTTGCAGGTCGTAAATCAATGCTTCCCGTAGGGCGTCGGGCAGGAAACCGCGATGATAAAAGAATGCTCCGTCTTCACTTTGCATAACGGACATTCTTAGGATGGGTGAAATGCTATCCAATGGTGTAAAGTGTTCGCACGAAGGGCCAATAGGAAAAGTCCGCACCGGTATTCCATTCTCATACGCTGTATAAATGAACTCGCCGGACATTTTGGAGAGTGAAGTGGCCCCATAGCTTGTGATGCGGAAGTCTTTCTCTTTCAGTTCGGATTCCAGTTTGAGACTATCCAGTTGTGCAAAATCAATATCTAATAGAAAATGATAGGCCAACTCGCCACTTGTCTTGATGCCTTCCAAGTTGCTGAATAATCCTTTGGGGAGAGAGCTGAACAGATCATCTGCCGGAAACCAGGATTTGTTGACTGCAGCAGTGAGATGCCAGTTTCCTTTCTCTTTCTCGGCTCGCAAATAAGGATGAAACCGGAGTTTGTTGAAATCAACAATGGTCGTACTATCCAGCTCGAGTGAGTGCCCGCTAATGTTCATCTCGTAACAGAGTTGTCCACGATCGAGATGAATTACTTCAGGAGAGAGAGCTTTATGAAATACGTCAAGTCCGTTCACTTTCGCTTTTCCTTTGAGGAGCAGTTGATTGGATGCACGCTTATCTTTAGTCATATTATAAGATAGGGTGTCGAAAGTGACTTCTGCTCCAAAACGGCGGGTAATATAAGGTAGTGAGATTTTTCTTTTTTCCGGGGCAAAGAGAGATGCTTTTAATGTATAGTCTCTTCTGTTCAGTTCGCCGGTCGCTTCCCATAGTTGTTGAGGAAGTGTATCTTCTTTTATCTGAATGGTTGATTGGAAATGATTGTTCTCAATAATAAAAGAAGGAATGTTGACTGCAACGAAATTACTATCTTTACGTTCGGTTATATTGATTTGACTGAGTTGCCCGTTTTCAGGCAGGAAACCGTAAATGAGGTTTAATATCCGGTCAATACGGTTGGCATAGTCACTTTCTATGACAGGTTGGGGGGCTGCTTCTTGTTGCCGTTTAAAGAACAGGAAATCATAGTTAGCTATGCTATCATGCTTGATGAAGTTGATTGCCAGCCCATTCATAAGCACATTCCGTACTTCGATTTCTCCTTTTAGCAATTCCCAAAAACTTAGTTTTACATTGACGGATTGTAATGTCAGGAGGGTATCGCGTTGGTTGGGAACAATAGAAAGTCCTTGTAAAGCCACTTCATTGCAGCCTTTCATCCGTAACTCCTGATAATGAATTTGTAGACCGTATGTTTGTTCGGCACGTGTAGTTCGTTTGTCAACGATATGGCATAAAATGACATTGCGGAATGCAAAGAGACAAATAAGGCTGGTAAGCAAGATACCGGTAGCCGATAGAATGATAATTCTTTTTTTGCTGGACGTTTCCATCTTCTTTTTCTTGATATGATAATCGCTGCAAAGGTAGATAATAATTCGGGGTAATAAGCGGAGTGTTTTCCCCATTTTTAGAGTTATATTCATCAGTAGAAAGAGGAAAATACAAAAAAAGGTGCTTTATTTGCAATATTAATCTTTTGTTAAGGTCTGTATTAATCTTTTCGTTTACTTGTTAATGTTACTTTTACGCTCAAAACCAATACTTTTGAAATTATGATGCGAATGAACAAACCGATGACTACTGCAATGTTTTGCATGGCATTATTGCTTGGAGGACTCTCATCTTGTACCACAAATGATGTGGAAGATATACAGGGAGATGGTGAACAAGACCTTTATGAAATTAAGGATCGTGCGTTGGGAGAATACCTTGTTTATAACTGTAGCCGTACAGACGAAAACAAGCTTCCTTATGAAATGGCTGTTGCGGAAAATGGCAAATTCTATCTGAACACCCAAAAAGCCGCTACCGTGGAAAACCTCTATCTGGTAAAAAACGATGCGCAGATATCTAAATTGGAGAGTGCAGGGTTGGCTACGGCTGCAGTGAAAATTGTAGATATGGACGGTTTGCAGTTCTTTACCGCTCTAAAGACATTGAAGATCACCTCCAATTCAGTGGAACGTATGGACCTGACCGCATTGACCCAACTTGAAACGGTTGAGATGAATAACAACTGCGTTGCAACACTGGACTTATCACAGAACACTAAACTCGTTCGCTTTCGTTATGGTGGGAACACTACTACCGATACGTCTACCAAACTTTCGACAATTAGCTTCGCAAATAATAATGTGATAGAACATATTTATTTAAAGAACCAGAATCTTCAGGAGAATGGGTTTACTCTTCCTTCAAATTATTCAGCATTGAAAGAACTTGATTTGAGTAATAACCCGGCTGCTCCTTTTGCTATTCCGGAGGATTTAATGAACCAATTGACTACTGCTGTCGGAGTGGTGGCTGACTCTGAAGGAGGAGGCGACGAAGACGGTGAATTGTTCACGATCCCGGATCAAGCTTTTGGAGAGTACCTTTATTATCTATCGACAACAGCTGGCAAGTTGCCACAAGGACTTGTTGTGAAAGAGGGAAATGAATATCAATTGGATAAGACAATTGCAGCTACTGTCACTTCTGTGAATGTCAATAAAATGAAGGACACGATTACTGAATTACAAGCTGCTGGTTTAACAACTGCGGAAACTTTGATAAGTTCTGCAGATGGATTACAGTTCTTTACAGGATTGGTTGAATTTACAGCTACCTCAAATAAGTTTACCGAGGCACTTCCGATTACTGGACTTAGCAATTTGGAAGTCTTGCAAGTGAACACAGCAGGAGTTAGTTCATTGGATTTGAGTGGTAATCCCAAATTACGTATTCTGAACTGTAATGGTAGTACGAAAAGTGGATATGGTACGTTGTCGTCTATTAATCTTTCATATACGTCCAATCTGGAGACTCTTAATTTGAAAAATAATAAACTGGAGGCAATCAATGTGACGAATCTGGTTAAGCTAACAGAACTCGACTTAAGTGGTAATCCTGGTGCAAATTTCAAGATTCCGGCAGGAATATTTAATAATTTGACTACTACTAAAAATAAAGGCGTAGAAGCTGAATAATTCAAATAAAGGATACTATGATGATATATATAGGTGCATTTATAGCCTTACAGGTAATTGTATTGGTGGCTTATTGGCTAATGAAAAAGAATAATCCGCAGGGAGTATTGATGGTAGCCGGAATTCTGATGTTGGCACTTAGTATGCTGCTTGGTATGCATTCGCTAAGTCTGACTGAAACAACGGGGACGCCAGTTTTCGATCTCTTCCGGATTATCAAAGAAACTTTTTCATCGAATATGCTTCGTGTCGGTTTGATGATTATGACTATTGGAGGTTATGTAGCTTACATGAAAAAGATAAAGGCTAGTGATGCATTGGTATATGTGTCTATGCAACCGCTGGCCATATTCAAGAAATTTCCTTATATCGCTGCTTCCATTGTTATTCCTATCGGGCAAATGCTTTTCATTTGCACACCGAGCGCAACGGGACTTGGACTGTTGCTGGTCGCTTCTATCTTTCCTATTTTGGTAGGCTTGGGAGTGAGTCGTTTGACGGCAGTATCTGTTATTTCTGCTTGTACCATTTTTGATATGGGCCCCGGTTCGGCCAATACTGCCCGGGCGGCGGAACTTGTCGGTCAAAATAATATGCTGTACTTTGTTGAACACCAGCTTCCGCTGGCCATTCCGCTTACTATTTTGCTAATGATTGTTTACTATCTCACCAATCGTTATTTTGACCGCAAGGATCGCCAGTCTGGACGTACACAGCCTGAAATGGTGGATACGAAAGATTTTAAGGTGGATATTCCTTTGATTTATGCGATTTTGCCAGTGTTGCCATTGTTCCTGTTAATCATATTCTCGAAGTATGTACACTTGTTCGATCCTCCGATCGAGTTGGATACCACTACGGCAATGTTCGTCTCTCTGGCAGTTTCCATGTTGTTCGAGTTGATACGGCTTCGTTCCTTTAAAGCGGTTTTTGTGACTATGAAATCATTCTGGGAAGGGATGGGTAAGGTATTTACCAATGTGGTGACACTGATTGTTGCAGCAGAAATCTTCTCTAAGGGATTAATTAGTCTTGGCTTCATTGATGCGTTGGTCGAAGGATGCACCAGTCTGGGATTCTCTGGAACTTTGGTTTCTATTGTCATTATCCTGATTCTTTTCCTGGCTGCTATCCTGATGGGAAGTGGCAATGCTTCTTTCTTCTCGTTTGGCCCGCTGGTTCCGTCAATCGCTACCAAAGTCGGTATGGCACCCGTAGATATGATATTGCCTATGCAATTAGCATCAAGCATGGGACGGGCGGCGTCACCTATTGCCGGTGTGATTATTGCTATCTCGGAGATCGCTGGTGTATCGGCTACCGATTTGGCCAAACGCAATATCATTCCGCTGACAATCACACTGATTGCCATGATAGTTATTCACTTTTTTATTTAACAAGTAATACTGATTATGATGTTCAAACTGATTCAAAATATACATCTTTATGCTCCTGAAGACAAGGGGATGAACGACCTGCTTATTTGTGGTGAAAAAATTGCTTGTATCGCACCCCATATCGATATTCGTGGAATAGAAGTAGAAGTGATCGATGGAGCAGGCATGAATGCTGCCCCCGGCTGTATCGACCAACACGTACATATCATTGGCGGAGGCGGACAAACCGGATATTTCTCTCTGGCTCCTGAAGTGCCGCTTAGCCGTTTACTGGCTTGTGGAACGACTACGGTAGTCGGACTATTGGGAACCGATGGCTTCGTGAAGCAATTACCGGCACTTTATGCTAAAACAAAAGCACTATGCATGGACGGTATATCAGCTTATATGCTTACCGGCTACTATGGACTTCCTACTCCCACATTGACAGATTGTGTTGCCAATGATTTGATTTTCATTGATAAAGTGATCGGCTGTAAGATAGCTATAAGCGATGACCGTAGTTCCTATCCTACCAAAAGTGAGCTGATGCGTATCATTCAGCAAGTACGTCTGGGGGGCTTTACTTCTGCCAAGGGCGGAGTGATGCATGTGCATTTGGGAGCTTTACCCGGAGGCATTGATCTGTTGCTTGAGATAGCGCGGGAATATCCTTCATTAATCAGCTATATTTCTCCTACCCACATGGGACGTACGCACGATCTGTTCTTGCAAGGAATTGAATTTGCCCGTATGGGGGGAATGATCGATATTTCCACAGGCGGAACGAAATATTGTGAACCCTATGAAAGTGTATTGGAGGGATTGAATGCCGGAGTATCTATTGATCGTATGACTTTCTCATCGGATGGTAATGCCGGTGTGCGTCGTAAAGACCCGGTTACCGGGGAAGACAGTTATACTGTGGCACCCTTACATCGAAATCTGGAACAGGTAATCCGGTTGATAGTGGATGGAGGTATTGCCCCTTCGGATGCTTTCCGCCTGATTACAACGAATCCTGCCCGTACAATGAAACTGAAAGGAAAAGGAGAACTCCGGGAAGGATGGGATGCGGATATAACGCTGTTTGATGATAAATGGAAATTGCAGGGTGTCTACGCCCGTGGTGCGGAAATGATGCATGAAGGCATCGTGATACGTAAGGGAAATTTTGAAATGTAATACTAAAACAACATGGATATGAAAAAATATCTATTATTCCTGATAGGGCTATTCTTGTTCCTTCCGGTAATGGCGCAGACAGACGAAGGCAGTGATGACGCCGAAATAGTGGAAGCCAGCAATGAAAGTTTATCAGATATCGACAACAAGGTAGTTCTCCATCGCTATAAAATGGGGGATGGCTTAAGACTCACAACACAGGGCGGCAATAAGCTGGTTATTAGCGGAATGGTACAAACCTCGGTAGAAAGCCGTCGCTTTGAAGATGTGGATCAGATGTACAACCGCTTCCGTGTGCGACGTGCCCGTGTGCGTTTTGATGGAAGTGTCTATCATGATAAATTGCGTTTCCGCTTGGGACTCGACTTGGTGAAAGGTAGTGAGACGGACGATGATTCCGGTTCCTTATTGATGGATGCTTATGCAGCCTATCGCCCTTGGGGTTCTAAACTGGTCGTCTCGTTTGGGCAGCGTTCCACTCCTACGGATAACTACGAATTACAGATGAGTTCCCACACTTTACAGTTTGGCGAACGTAGTAAGATCACTTCTGCATTTAGCACGATTCGTGAACTGGGAGTCTTTGCCGAAAGTTCTTTCCGGGTAGGCAGCAAAGGTCTTCTACGTCCTGCTATTGCCATTACTGACGGTTCCGGTCCGATTTCGGAAGGAAAACGTTATGGTGGATTAAAGTATGGCGGCCGACTGAATTATCTTCCTTTTGGAGCTTTCCGTTCGATGGGAGGAAGCAGAGAAGGGGATATGGCTTACGAACTGACTCCGAAGTTAAGTGTGGGTGTTGCTTATAGCTATGCGGACGGCACATCCGACCGTCGTGGCGGCCGTAGTAACGGGGATATTCTTTATATGAATGACCGTGATGAAATAGATCTTCCCGACTATGCTAAATTAGTGGCAGACTTTGCTTTTAAGTATCGCGGATTTTCCATGTTGGGCGAATATGCGAAGACCTGGGGATATGTTCCTTCTTCTATTACGAAACGGGTAAGAAACGATGGTACCACCGCTACTACCTTTGACGTGAACGGAGAGCAGAATGTAGAAGCTTATATCAAAAATAGAATGATGTTGGGGCAAGGGTTTAATATTCAGGCAGGATATATGCTTCGCAGTCTTTGGAGTTTTGACTTGCGTTATACATACCTTAAGCCGGACGAATATTCATATATGAATAATAATCTGTATTTCAACAGACATAACTTTTATGATTTTAGTGTCTCCAAATATCTGACACGTAATTATGCTGCCAAAATACAATTAACTGTCGGACTAGCCCGTAGCAATGGTGAAAACCGTACTCCCGACAGTACATACACCTATAATGGTAATGAGTGGATAGGAAACCTATTGTTCCAATTTAAATTCTGATGAAGCTATGAAACGAATATTATTAATACTCTGTCTTTTATTATCCGGTCTTCCATTCTATGCTCAACAGACCGGAAAGGTGACGGCGAAGTTCTTCCCCGACCCACAGGTCGACATGGATACACCGGCATTTGCCAAGAAGCATGGTTTCACCACTTATCGTGAGTTGATGACGTTCTTGCATGATTTGGCTACCGCTCATCCGGAATGGGTGAAACTTCAAATTGTAGGTCGTACCCAGCGTGGACGTGAAATACCTATGATAAAGGTGAGCAAAGGAGGAAGTGATAAGTTACGTGTCCTCTATACAGGATGTGTACATGGAAATGAACCGGCTGGTACGGAAGGACTTCTATATTTTATGAAGCAACTGACCCGTGATCCTCAACTGTCTGCCCTGCTTGATAAGATGGATTTCTATATCCTGCCTTCGGTAAATATTGACGGAAGCGAACAGGGAGAACGGCTCACTGCCAATGGTATAGACCTGAACCGTGACCAGACTCTTTTGTCAACCCCGGAGGCACGCACTTTACAACGGGTTGCTCTGACAGTCAAACCTCATTTGTTTATTGATTTCCATGAATATAAACCGCTTCGTGCCTCTTACGAAGAAGTGACCGACGGGCTTCTGGTTACCAATCCTAACGACTTTATGTTTTTGTGGAGTAGCAACCCGAATGTATCTCCCGCATTACGTGCTGTTGTAGACGATTTTTATGTGCCTGAAGCTAGTCGTATGGCTGATGCGGAAGGACTGACACATCATACCTATTTTACTACTAAAAGTAATCGTGGAGAAATTATATTCAATATCGGCGGTTCCTCTCCCCGTTCTTCCACTAATATCATGGCATTGCGTGGAGCTATTTCAATGTTGATGGAAGTACGTGGTGTCGGCTTGGGACGCACTTCTTATAAACGTAGGGTATATACTGTTTATAAATTGGCAGAGTCATTTGCCCGTACTACTTTTGAGCATGAAGATCAAATACGAAAAGCTGTAGATGAATCTGCTCATTATAATGGTGATATTGCCGTGACTTTCCGTTCGAAACCCGCTTCCGACTATCCGTTGAATTTTATCGATATGCTAGCCTGTAAAGAGATAACTGTGCCTGTTGAGGCCCGTATCGCTCCCGAATCGGAAGTTGTACTGACCCGCGAACGCCCTGTTGCCTATTATCTGGACGCCAACCAAAATCGTGCTGTGGAAATATTGCAGCATTATGGGGTTGAGCTGGAACGGCTGGAATCTCCTGAAACGGTTGAACTGGAGTGTTACACTGTTACAAAAGCAGTAGAAAGCCATGATTTGGTAGCCGGTATTTTACCGTTGAATGTGGTAACAAATACCAGTAACCGTACGATTACTCTTCCGGCCGGTAGCTATCGTATTCCCATGTCCCAACCTTTGGCCACCCTTGTGACAGTATTGCTGGAACCGGAATCAGCCAATGGTTTCGTCAACTACCGCGTGATTGATGCTGCAGTAAACAATACGCTGGGCGTCTATCGTAAAATGAAATAGATTAATTAATGACGATAAATAGAATACAAGATATGAAAAAGATAATAATAGGAGTTTTCTCCTTGATTTTGGCTACAGGTATGTATGCTCAGACAATTGGAAACGAGGCATTTCCGCAACTGAAAGATGGTTTGCTTGACTTGAACTTGAGAACACCCGGTCAGAAACTGCGTTTTGGCGGTTATCTCCAGGGATCAGGTTATTATACGGACATAAAGAATGCAGAGTCGGAATATGGATTTGATATTGAACATGCTTATTTAAGTCTGGAAGGTTCGTTCCTGAATGAGAAACTGGGATTCTTTTTACAGGCAGATTTTGCAGATTCCTACCCTTTGTTGGATGCATGGGTTTCGTATGCTCCCTGGAAACAGTTGAAAATCAGTGCCGGACAGAAACAGACTTTTACCAATACCCGGCAGATGATGATGCTCGATCAGGGACTTGCTTTTGGTGAACATTCATTGATGGATCGTACTTTCTCCCGTACAGGCCGTGAGTTGGGATTATTTGTTGAAAGCCGCTTGTCACTTGGCAAACTCGGATTCGATTTGGGTGCTGCTGTTACTTCCGGTGACGGACGCAATTCATTTGGTTCATCAAGCACTGACCCTGATTTGGGTGGGTTGAAATATGGCGGACGTGTCACTGTTTATCCGTTGGGCTTCTTTACGAGCGGTAATGAAATGGTCTTTAATGATTTTATTCGTGAGAAATCTCCCAAATTGGCTATCGGTGCGGCCTATAGTTATAATGTCGGTGCCAGTAATATGGTAGGTGAGGGACATAATGATTTTCAGATGTATGATAAAGAAGGTGCTGCGGATTATCCCGACTATCGTAAGTTGTCTGCCGATTTACTCTTCAAGTGGAATGGTTTCTCCTTGTTGGCAGAGTATGTCAATGCAACAGCGAACGGTTTGAACGGGCTTTATGTAGAAAAGGATGAGGGTGCAAAATTGAAACCGCATCAGATAGCTAATTATCTGGCTTTGGGAAATGGATTCAATGTGCAGGCTGGGTATCTTTTCCGTAAATTATGGGCACTTGATGTTGCTTACAGTAAAGTGAAACCCGAGTGGAAGGAGACTGAACAGAGTGTTTTGCGCGAGGCGGATAACATCACTTTCGGAGCATCGAAATATTTCAATAATAATACGTTCAAGCTACAGCTGGCAGGTTCATATACCTCATACAATCAGTTAGTGGGGGCAGGATCTAAGGAATTTCAGGTTAAGTTGAATCTTCATATTCTCTTTTGATAATGATGCGTGTAGCAAACTTATTGATTTTAATCATTGCCGTATTGATGACGAGTTGTTTTAAAGACGACGAATCGGAATCTTTGGGAGAAACCTCCGGGTTTCTTCCGGGAGACGGTATCGTGACATATTCCGGATATGCGCCTTTAGCCGACCGGCCTGTCCGCATACATTTTCATATCCCTGTCAACGGGGATATGAAAAAAATGCCGGTGTTGTTTGTATTTCCCGGATTAGAAAGAAATGCCGATGATTATTTGAATGCATGGCGTGCAGAAGCATCCAATAGGGAGGTGATGGTCTTTGTGTTTGAGTTTCCTACGGAGACTTACTCTACTGCACAGTATATCGAAGGAGGTATGTTTCAGGGAAATACGTTGCTTGATCGTTCAGAATGGACATTCTCACTTATTGAGTCCGTTTTTGATACTGTCCGGAAAGATACCGGTTCTTCGCGGAATAAATATGATGTGTGGGGACATTCTGCCGGAGCGCAGTTCGTGCACCGGTATGTGACGTTTATGCCTGATACCCGTGTTGATAGGGCGGTAAGTGCCAATGCGGGTTGGTATACATTGCCCGATGTGGATGTTGCTTATCCTTATGGCTTGAAAAATACGGATGTCGCAACTACTTCCCGGGTGGCATCGTTGTTTGCCCGTAAATTGATTGTTCATTTGGGCACGGCAGATACGGATCGTAACGGATTGAACACTTCAGCAGGTGCCGAAGCACAAGGGGCAAACAGGTATCAGCGTGGTAAGTATTATTTTTCAGAGGCGAAGCGTATCAGTACCAAAGACGGTTGTTCATTGAACTGGGACAAGTATGAGGTGGCAGGTGTTGCACATGATTATGCCAAGATGGCGGCAGCCGGAGCAAAAATACTCTATTAAGTAAGACTAAAATTTTGAGCCATCGGTTAAATAGCTTATTTTTGTTGACCTATTTATCAGACAGGTATTTAAAATGTTTCTATCGGCATCGTACATACAAGGATTGTATTCTTTAGGGCAAAAGATTATGCTATTGATATTCTGCCTCTCTTTTACTGTATCCGTACGTGCTGTACCTCCCGCAGAAGAGATTAAGAGAGTGAAGGCAGATCAGATACTTGATACCAAACAGTTTAATTATCTGGATAAAGGGAGCATTATCACATTGCAGATTGTGCTTCCCGAGCAGGATAAAGTGGTGTTTGAATCGCTGATGCGCATTGAAAGTACAGATAAAGAATTATATAATCTGATTCTTTCCCGTTCTCCGCAGGCAGGTACTGAACTTCTGTGGGTGTGTAATTCAGAGGTTGAGAAAGTGCGGATAGGCTCTCCAAAAGATTCAATCCGGACTGATACCATGTCAGTAGGCTTTTCGGTTCGTTTCCCGGCAGATTCGGTTTATATATCCGCAAATGAACATTCTTATGCATTTTCGTCGCATGGCATTCGCTCGGACCGGGGGTATCGATTTCATATTCTGAGTGATAAACGTTCCCATTTGAAGTTGGTGGAGGGGCATGCTGAATTGTTGTCGATTGGAAAGGAGGAGCAACATCTGTCCGCCTGGTACTGGATTTTATTGATTATTGTGGTGGATATGATTGTGTTCCTGGGAATGCATTGGCGGCGTAGGCGTCAGAAGAGATTGAAGGCAAGTAACCGGATTGAGATACTCACCTCATTTGGCGATGAAGGAGAAAGGGTTAAGTTACCCCGGTATAATGCCGTTTACCTGTTTGGCGGATTGCAGGTTTTTGACCGTAATGGTGAGGAAGTCTCGCAACGCTTTTCTCCACTTCTGCGTGAGCTGTTTATTTTGTTGATTTTGCGGTCGGCGGAGAATGGAATATCGTCGGAAGAACTCACGACCATGTTGTGGTTTGATAAAGATGATGTAAGTGCCAAAAATAACCGGGCAGTAAATCTTTCCAAGTTGCGTGTGTTGGTAGAATCTGTTGGTGGTTGCACTATCTCCAAGATTTCGGGTAACTGGCGGGTGCAATTTGATAAAACAGCTTTTGTGGATTACTATGAATGTCTTCCGGAACGGATTCGTCCCGATAGTCTGACAACCGAACGAATTAAAATCATAGCAGCGCTAACAGCTAAAGGCGCCTTACTGAATGAGTGTGACTATCTGTGGCTCGATACTTTTAAAAGCCGGATAGCAGACAGCCTGATTGAATCTTTATTAAAGTATGCCACTTTATTGGATGAGCATGAAGCTTATGATACCAAATTATTAATATCCGATATTATCTTCCGGTTCGATTCCGTGAATGAAGCGGCTCTTAGACTCAAATGTGCCACTTATGTATCTATGCGTAAGCAATATATGGCTAAGACTACTTATGAACATTTCTGCAGGGAATACAAATCACTGTATGACGAACCTTTTGAGCATTCTTTTAATAGCATTATTAGTCAGTAAATTATTTCCTTATTTGTTCGTTTTCGTACACCGTTCTGTTTTCTAATGAACAGTTACGATTAGCTTTTGTAACTCTTCAATATCTATTTAACGAGTGGTAGATATTCTCCATAACCTTCCTCTTTCATTTTATCTTTCGGGATAAAACGAAGTGAAGCGCTATTGATGCAATAACGTAATCCACCTTTCTCTTTCGGCCCATCTGTGAATACGTGTCCTAAATGAGCATCTCCGGTTTTACTGCGTACTTCCGTACGTATCATGCCGTGCGAAGTATCTTTCTTTTCTGCGATCAGATCTTTTTGAATCGGTTGGGAAAAGCTTGGCCACCCGCAACCTGAATCAAACTTGTCGGTAGAGACAAACAGAGGTTCTCCGGTAGTAATATCCACATAAATGCCGGGACGATGCTCATTCCAGTATTCATTGTGGAAAGCTGGTTCGGTGGCATTCTTTTGGGTTACGGCATATTGTTCCGCCGACAATTCCTTACGGAGGGTTGCATCATCCGCTTTTTGATACACTTTAGCTTTCGGCGCATTCGCTTTGCGTGCCATTTCGAATAAAGCAGGATTGATATGGCAGTATCCACCCGGATTTTTATCCAGATAGTCCTGGTGGTAAGTCTCTGCCGGATAGAAATTTGTCAATGGCTTTACTTCTAGGACGATAGGAGTTTTATATTGTGCGGATAATAATTGAATTGCCTGCTTGATGACAGGGAGATCTTCTTTATCTACATAATAAATTCCGGTTCTATACTGCGTTCCCCGGTCATTACCTTGCCGGTTGAGGCTGGTAGGATCGATTGTCTTGAAATATAGATCGAGCAGTAAATTCAAATCTACCGTTTTCGGATCATAAACCACCTTTACTGTTTCGGCAGCATTGGTTTTTCCTGAACAGACCTGTTCATAACTCGGATTGGCAACATTAC
>ERZ832317.4418-NODE-4418-length-13650-cov-5.334903_pt1 | contig 13650 bp, 9 predicted proteins | sample MGYA00519695_ERZ832317 | MGnify/ENA primary metagenome ERZ832317 (study PRJEB31850, sample SAMEA3708726) | human gut metagenome | biome: human gut; feature: human-associated habitat; material: faeces | place: China | collected 2014 ...
CAACCCTGCTGCACAAGGTTTTTCGGCAGTTTTTTGTCCAAAAAGGATGAGGTCGCAGCCTGTTTGTTCCATTGTTTCCATCCGCACGTTTCCCCGTGTGGGTCACGGTGTGGGTCAAGCGGAAACTTCTGCATCAAAGAAGCCGCGGACAGGCTTCATCGTCATATTTCGTTTTGCCGTTTCTCTCTCATAATTGATTCGGGTAATCTCTTCAATAAAAGCCTTCTGCTCCTCGCTAGCTTTCGACCACGACACGCCGAATTTCGGGCACATCGCAAAAAAGATACGATACCATAATCTGTCTTCTTCCGTTTCGTGCGTGAAGTACCATTTCGCATCTTCCATAGTCACCTCTAAATAAGATACAAAAATGCCTCTGGCAGCCTCGTCACAAATCAAATACCGCGGTGCCGCGCCTGACTCTCCATATAGACAATGTGGACGGTAACCACATCTTCGCTGATCTCATTCACACGAGGTAGCGGGTGAAGAATCCTCATGTTATCTTTTGTTCCTGCTAGCATGGAATTTTTCAAGATATAAACATTCTTCACTTTCTCGTACTCTAATGGATCTGCAAAACGTTCACGTTGTACACGTGTCATATAAAGAATATCCGCATCATTGATCACATCATCCAGCTCAGTATGCTCGTAATAAGGGATATGCAAGTCATCCAAGAACAACTTATAGGCTTTCGGCATTTCCAATTCTTTCGGAGAAATAAAGTGGAAGGTCGGGTTAAAATGACTCATGGCCTGTAATAAAGAATGAACCGTTCTTCCGTATTTCAAATCACCGACCATGAAAATATTCAAATTTTCAAGGGTTCCCTGCGTTTTATAGATAGAATATAAATCCAACATGGTTTGAGTCGGATGTTGATTAGCACCGTCACCTGCATTAATTACCGGCACATCAGCCACCTCACTGGCAAAACGAGCCGCCCCCTCCAAAGGATGACGCATCACAATCAAGTCGCAGTAGTTATCCACCATCTTGGTCGTATCTTTCAATGATTCCCCTTTTGTCGTACTAGAGGATGAAGCATCGGAAAATCCGACAATACGACCTCCCATTCTACTAATAGCTGTTTCGAAACTCAAACGCGTACGAGTAGATGGCTCGAAAAACAGGGAAGCAACCACCTTACCCTCTAATAAATTACGATTGGGGTTTTTCTCAAATTCAGAAGCTATTTTCAATACTTCCAAAATGTCCTCTTTCGAGTAGTCGGTAATGGATACTAAGCTACGTTTATTCATAATTTTATATATTAAAAGTGTTTATGTTCATACTCTCCCATATAAAAAAAAACCAACAATGTCAACTAACGACAATGTTGGTTTTCTGTATCTTGTTAAAACAACGATTATGTCTCTGCCTAAACTGCAGGCATAAAAACAATCTTCGCCGAATATTTTGATGTTCTATCTTCATATCGGAATACAAAATTATGCATAATTTCCATCCGAACAAAACGATTTTCCAATTTATTTTCCAAAATATTTCTCACAAAAACGAGAATTTCTGCAAACGAACCTGTTACAAGAAAAAAAATTCACCCCAAAAATCCCATGTATAAACTACAACCGGGAAGCAATCTGATCTACGATATCTTTAGCAACCTCCACCTTTGTCTTCAACTCATAGACAGTCTTATCCCCCGCTTTATCCAGAATTGTCACCTTGTTCGTATCTACACTAAAACCCGCACCTTTATCATTCAAACTATTCAAGACGATCATATCCAAATTCTTTCGCTGCATCTTAGAAAGAGCATTCACCTCTTCATCATTCGTTTCCAAGGCAAACCCAACTAATAATTGTGACGCAGTTTTTATTCTTCCTAATTCAGCAGCAATATCTTTTGTCGGTAACAATTCCAGCAACAGATCATCCTTACCCCGTTTAATTTTGTGATCAGCTTTTTCCTTCGGGGTAAAATCAGCCACAGCAGCACTCAAAACCGCAACATCACTGTTAACAAACTCTTTTGATGTTACTTCGTACATCTGAGCAGCAGACTCCACGTCCACTCGACGAATCGCAGGGTGACTCGTTTTCAGATTTACAGGACCACACACAAGCACCACTTCTGCCCCCCGTCCTGCAAATTCCTCCGCAATAGCCAATCCCATTTTCCCGGAAGAATAATTCCCGATAAAACGTACAGGATCTATTTTCTCGTAAGTAGGTCCTGCTGTTACCACCACTTTTTTACCTTTGAAATCCTCCTGTCGAGCAAAATAATCAGCAATAAAAGCAACTATCCTTTCCGGTTCCTCCATTCGTCCTTTCCCAATCAAGCCACTAGCCAGTTCCCCACTCTCCGGTTCGATAATAATATTGCCAAAAGATTGCAATACCTTCAAATTTCGTTGCGTTGCCGGATGTTTATACATATCCAAATCCATTGCCGGAGCAACCATCACCGGACATTTGGCAGACAAATATGTCGTCAGCAAAAGATTATCTGCTATACCTCCTGCCATCTTTCCAATCGTATTCGCGGAGGCCGGAGCTATCAGATACAAATCAGCCCACAACCCCAAATCAACATGAGAGTTCCAATCCCCATTTTCCGGGTTATAAAAATCGACCATAATCGGACTCTTGGAAAGAGTCGCCATTGTCAAGGGAGTAATAAACTCTTTCGCCAAGGGGGTCATAACCACTTTCACGCTCGCCCCTTCTTTCACAAGCAGACGAGTTAATGTTGCGGCCTTGTATGCGGCAATACTGCCCGTCACTCCCAATATAATATGTTTTCCTTTTAACATCACTTATTTATAACGTTATAAATTCACGTTCCTCGAATTCAAATACCAAAGAAAGATGAACTTGCTTGGCAAATTTAAAATAAAAAACCTGAAAGTATAACACTCTCAGGTATATTCTTTTCCTTAAAGACAGGGGCTATTCCTCGTCTGCGTTATTTGCATCACCTTTCTCTTTCGAGGAAACACGGAAATAAATGTCCCCGTCCTCAAATTCCTGGGTAGCAATCAACACGGGTTTCGGCAAACGCTCGTAATACTTGGAAATCTCGATCTGTTCCCGATTTTCAAATATCTCTTCCAAATTATCCGCATAAGAGGCAAACTCTTGAAGTTTCCTACTTAACTCCTCTTTCATTTCAACCGAAATCTGATTAGCCCTTTTACCGATCACGGCTACTGCCTCGTAGATGTTATCCGCTTTACTGGCCAATGATGCCGGATTCCGGGTAATAGTATTATTCGGCGCTTTAACTTTCTTAAAATCTACCATGGTTAATTTGAATATTATTTGTTTTATCTGATTATTCTTCTTCATCAACATCATACGGTTTCAAGAACTCGTTGATGATTTCATATTTTCGAGCCATTTCCTTGGCATAACGACTTTCCGGGTATTCATCAAGGAAATAATAATACTCCTCTTTAGCTGCATTATAACGTTCGTATTGTTTATCTTCAACACTATTTACAGCCATCTCGTACTTGGAATTGAACAACATATACATGATTTCTTCCCGATATTTAGATCCCGGGTAATCCTTTAAACAATTCTCAAGACTCACTACAGCCGATTTATATTTTTCTCTCAAATAGTAATTTCTTGCACTCAAGTAATCCTTGTAAGATAACTTGTCCCGCATCTCGTCCATGTATTCATTAATTTGCTCTTTGCGAGAAGAATTCGGGTAACGACTCAAATAAAGTTGAAAACTTTCCATCGCCTTCTCGGTTACCGTTTGATCCAATCGTGCTTTCGGAGAAGCCAAGAAATTACAATACCCGATCATGTACAAACATTCTTCCACGTAAGAACTTTCCGGATAAATCGAAACGAATTGTTTGAATAATTCCGCTGCAACTTCATAATCTTTCTGGTTATAACTACAGAAAGCCCGGTAATAAGCTACACTCTGAGCCTTGGATGTTCCTTGAAAAACCATCCGAATCCCATCAAACAAATTGGAAGCTTTCGTGTAATCTCCATTATTATAATACTCTACCGCTTTCTTATACATGGCTTGAGAATCACCACTTTTCAAGAGTTTCTGATACTCACTACATGAACTCATCAAAATTATTACGAGCAGAAATCCTATAAAATTCTTCATCATAAAGTGCCTTTTTTGCATCACGCAAAGATAAATTATAAATATCAATCCACAAAATAATTTACGACTTATGATTGACGATTTTAGATTTTAAATTAGAAGCGCCCAAGCAACTGACTTGGCGAGTTTATAACCTGCAATTTGTAACCTATAAACTTGTAACTTTTTCCACCAGGACAAAAAAGCAACTAAGTATTTAAACGTATTTCCACTCCCGAAACTGCAACTTTTCAAAAGAACTCATTTGGAATACATTTTTTTAGTTACCTTTGTTTCCACATTGTAAATAATAAGATTAAGAATTTCAAAATATTTATCGAAGTGGACATTTTTGAAAGAGTAAGACAACAGAAGGGAAACATTGGTCAATATGCCAAACAAGCTCATGGCTATTTCTCTTTCCCGAAATTAGAGGGCGAAATTGGTCCCCGCATGAAATTCCGTGGTAAGGAAGTTTTAAACTGGAGTTTAAATAATTATATCGGTCTTGCAAACGACCCGGAAGTACGTAAAGCTGACGCTGAGGCCGCTGCAAAATACGGTATGGCTTACCCGATGGGGGCACGTATGATGAGTGGGCAAACTTCTCGTCACGAGTACTTGGAATCTCAACTGGCAGAATTTGTGGGAAAACCGGACGCTTTCTTATTAAACTTCGGCTACCAGGGAATGGTTTCCATTATTGATGCCATGACCAGCCGTCATGATTGTATCGTGTACGATGCTGAAGACCATGCTTGTATCATGGACGGTCTTCGTTTGTCTCCCGCAAAAAGATATGTGTACCAGCACAATGACATGGAAAGCCTGCGTAAACAACTGGAAAGAGCGACCAAATGGGTGGAAAACACCGGTGGTGGTATTCTAGTTATTACGGAAGGTCTGTTCGGGATGGCTGGTGACCTCGGAAAATTAGACGAAATTGTTGCCATGAAAAAGGACTTTAACTTCCGCTTGCTCGTGGATGATGCACACGGATTCGGAACCATGGGACCTCATGGAGCCGGAACAGGTGACCATTTCGGAGTAATGGACGGTATTGACCTTTACTTTGCCACTTTCGCGAAAGCAATGGCCGGAATCGGAGCATTTATCGCTTGTGACGAAGATATTTGCATGTATTTGAGATATAATATGCGTTCTCAGACTTTCGCAAAATCACTCCCCATGCCTATGGTTGAAGGTGCGATCAAACGTTTGGAATTATTGAGAACCAAACCGGAATTACGTGAGAGATTATGGACTATTGTTCGTGCTTTACAAGCCGGATTAAAAGCTGACGGTCTGAATATTGGAAGAACCAATTCTCCTGTAACTCCCGTTTACCTATCTGGTAGCGTGGCAGAAGGAACCCAAGTAGCCATGGATTTAAGAGAGAACTATAACCTGTTCTGTTCTATCGTGGTTTACCCCGTTATTCCGAAAGGCCAGTTATTACTCCGCTTGATCCCGACTGCTATGCATACCTTAGAAGACGTGGAGTACACGGTAAAAGCATTCAAAAACGTTGCTCAAAAATTAGCTAACGGAGAATACAATAAAGACGTGGTTGTTGATGCCAACGCTCTTTAATTTACCAAGAAGCTCATAAATATCAATCAGCCCCGAAAGTCAGATATTGAACTTTCGGGGCTGATATTAAGGAAACCTTTTACCCAAAGTTATATTTCGACCTCCACATATCCACTAAACACCAATTCACTATCGCCTCGTTCACATAAAGTTCGTGCCATACATTTCGCCGTTCTCGCCAGCTTCTTTTCGAATAAAACCTTCCCTTCATAAGTCACCTTAACAGGTTTATCCATATCCACCATCCGATCATTTAGATAAATTCTCAACTTCGGATAATCACACGCTTCTATTTTAATCTCATTACCGGAAAGCTCTGCCACCACGGCCATACCCGGACGAGCTGTTTCAAGGTCAACTCCCAACCAGTACATGAAAGGACGCATAACTTCCTCCTGACGCCAAACAATCTTTTTCGGCAAAGCATTTCGCTTATATTTTGTCATCCACGCGATTGCCGCGGTATCCGCCCGATCCATCCAATGTCCCTTTCCTTTCACGATATGTGTTTCATGTATATACCCCTCCGGTTCTGCCTGTTGCAAAGAATCCATCATTCGCCCTTTCTCTACAGCCAACTTATTCCGATCGTAAGCTCCATCATACTCACCCATCCAGATCATGAAAGGCACGTTACGCAAATTCACTTGCGACGCTTCTCCCGGATGCCCGGCCATCATGGAAGCTGCCGCCCAACGATCAGCCATACGGGGAGCCATCCTCCATACCCCATCACCACCGGCTGAATACCCCAACAAATATACCTTATCGGGATTAACCTCCATCTCCACGACTGCCGTCTGAATCAAGGCTTCAAAAAACTCGTCCAATCCTGGTTTAAACCACATATTCCAATCATCCCAGGGAGCCCTTGGGGCCACGTAAACACCCTCCCGGGGTTCATACAAACGAATCTGATTCTTCCATTGCTGCGTGTTCAACGCTTCCGGTGCATTCCCCCCTCCATGCATAGAAATAAACAAACTCCTTCCATCTTCCGGACGTTCACCAAATACCCGGTAATCGAACTTCATCTGCAATCCGTCCCTGGAAAAATTCTTCAACACCCAAAAACGATGATATTTCCTCTTCACCTCCTTCTTCCACGCCTCAAGCAAAACCTGTTCCGCCTCAATCGCTCCCTTCTCTGTCAGTTTTTTGTCGGCAAACCCTTGATCTGCCACATTTCCCAATACATTCTCCTTCAAGTAATTTTTTAATTTTCCCACATTCTGGGCAAATACCCCTGTACTCACAAGCACGCAAAGTACTAACAATCTGATTTTTATCATTTTTATTCAATACTTATTATATTCAACACTTTGTTCTCTAAATAGATACGCTTACATCCGTTCGTTATCTCGTCGTTATACTCTCATTATTCCTCCGATATAGGGAACAGAGGGATAACGAAAAGATATTACCCCCTCAACGAACAGATACAAACGTTGGTATAAAGTTACTATTGAGTAGGACCAACTTTACTCCTGTCATCTCAACACCCGATATTTTAGTAAATGCGTTCCGTCACTCCCTGCAAACAAGTAAAAACCGGCACTTCCATTATCTCCAAAAGCTATTGAAAACGGTGAATTTCCCCGTATTGGAAAACCTTTGGAAACTTCTTTCATGTCCAACAAGAAAAGACGTTCTCCTTTACCATCCATAATCCCGATTCTTGAATCCCGAGCCGAGAAACGATAGATATACGGAAAATCCAATTCCGAATCTTCCCAATGCTTCTCGAATAACAATTTCCCCTTGTTATCCATCACCACAATCCTGTTTTTCAACGTATAAATAAACTCATCCTGCCCGTCATTATTAACATCCTCCACGTTGAACATTCCACCGCCAATCATCTCTTCTCCCTTGATTCGTTCTACTTGACCTCGAAAATTCACCAATACTATTTCTCCATTAGCATCCATAAAAGCCATCTTCATCTGGCCGTTCTGCTTCGTCAGGTACAAAGACGTGTTAGCGGACAAATTCAATAAAGTAGATACTTTCACCCGTTCTTTCCCTTTACGATCCAAGATATACAAACGATACCGGTCTGCATACACGAGATAATCTTTCCCTTCCACCCGAAAATGATAAATTTTAGAGACTATATCATTATCACTCTTTGGAACATCCCAACCTTTCACGAAATTACCGGACACCTCATACAAATACACGTGATGATCAGCCCCAGGAGCAAACACCCGGTAATTCTTGTTATTCTCGTAATCAGCCACCGAGATTCCCCGTTCGCAAGGAGACTTAAATGCCAGCGGAAACCGAGGTAAATAATTACCATTCCGGTCAATCAAATAAAGATGACCGGGTGTAGAAAATAAATATTGCAACTTCCCGTTCTTAAACATATCCACTTGATAAACCTCGCTATTGATCTTCCCCTCGATCGGCAATTTCCACAAGATCCGTCCCACATCATTAATCAAGTAAATTGTATTTCCCTCATCCTGCACGAAAAGTTCACGTTCTCCCGTGTTATGATTCACCACAATCGCCGGTTTCATGCTCATTCTAGCATCCAACCGTGTCTGCCACATGATCTGAGCTTGTTTCTGTTCCACCTCTTCCGTGCTTAAAAACGACGTGTGATACAGCATATCGCCCTCGCACCCCCATTGTAACCCGAGAGAAGAAAATGCCTCCATTCCCTCCTTATTTCTCTCTAACAATTCACGCAAAGCCCCTTTAGTCACCTGTTCGTAATAAGGTAACATCGAAACCATCTCGGACAAATACATCCAGTTAAACTTCGAGGATAATTTCGTTCTCAGCTTCTGATACCATTCCTGATCCCTCACGCTCAGGCGACGCATATAATCACTTGCGAAAGACTGAAGTCCTTTTTCAGAAGAAGCAAACACCACGTAATTATCTTCCACCAACACGTAATTCGTTGCTATCCCTCCCAACACATATCCCCACATCACCCCGGCAAAATCGGGAACGGGCATCTTGAAATAGCTCACTTTCTTATCTTTATCCAAGGCAAATGAACGATATAACGAAGTTTCGGAAATCCCGGACTTCGAGGCATACGATTTCAACATCTTTTCCAACAAACCTCCAGCCAAGCTTCCGGCTTTCACGTGAACCACCACGATCCCTTCTTCCTGTTTCCGGCTCGCATCATAAGAAAGCGTTCCTTTCCCCCATTCACCTTTTAACAAAGCCTGCCACTCCTCCTCCAACTTATCCCCAAAAAGACGAGCAAACTCCTGTTTCCGTTTCCGGACATTCTCAATCTGTCCCGCCCCGTAACGATAACTCTCAAGAGAAGCCAAGTAATTTTTCACATCATTCAGAGCCAGAATACTAACACACTTCACGTCGGCAGGTATCACGGCGTCCAGTTTGGAATCCTGGGGAACTTGCCCCTTAAACGCAATAGGGAATGCGGCCTTCAACCCGTCATAATGCACAAAACCGTTAAAACTGACCCCATTCGGCTTTATATCGCCATCCAACGCCCCCCACTTAAACCATTTAGCGATATTCGTCTGTTTAGCAATAAAATCTTTTTGTAATAATAAAGGAAGTAAATCGGAAAAACAAGTCGTGTTCAAAAACACGTTCAAACCGGCTCCCGCGGAGAAATAACGATTCACATTTTTAAAACGGGGAGCCCCGTCTTTTTCATCCTCACCGGAATGACCTAATTGGTTTACGGCATCTTCCACGTATAGTTCAGAATTAGAAACCAATACCATACCCCCGACAATAGCGTAACACACCTCATCCTTCCCCCGACTTGCCAAGTATATCTTCTGGTTATTATATTTTCGCTCTTTCACCTGCACCCCGGCAAACATTTTCTGCAAAAAAGCATGTACATCCCCCCTGGAAAACAAACCACTCCGGTTCAACACGTACAAAAAACGAATCGATTGTTTCCCTTCCACCCGAATCGCCATCACATAAGAGGAAGTATCTACCTGAGACACTTGTTTCAACGTATCTACGACCCGAGATAACATACTTTTCCGAAATGCCTTAATTTCCCGATCAAAAGCGGTAGCAATCTTCGGTGATAAATTCGCATTCGCATTCACATTAATCACAACAGCAGAATTATAGGGAATAAACGATTCCTTCGGGATATCCACCTCCCGTTCCCGCTCGTTCACCCACCATAGCGCAAATCCTATTCCTCCGAGAAGGACAATCCCAAAAACGATTAATGCAATTTTCTTCACCACGTTCTAATTTTAGATTTTAAATTTTAGATTGAAGATTAGAGATCATTCGATTAAAAGAAACGCTCGCCTCGTGCGGCTGAAATCTAAAATCTAGAATCATCAAGTCTAAAATTGATAAGCTTTTTCATTGGAACAAATTTAGTAAAATCAAGCCTTTTTCCTACTTTTGTGAAAAGGAAAATCAACATGAAAAAGATGTATACACTCCCAGAGCTGGAAAACATGCTGACTTGTCGGGGAGAAGAAGAAAATCGGCTTTACTCGGAAGCCAAAAGAGTAAAAAACGAAAACATCGGCAACAACGTCTATCTCCGGGGATTAATTGAAATTTCAAACATTTGCACCAAAGACTGTTATTACTGCGGTATCCGAAAATCCAACACGGAAACTGCACGATACACACTTTCGGACAACGAGATCATTGAGGCCGCAGACTTTGCCTACACGCATCATTTCGGTTCCATCGTGTTACAGGGTGGAGAACGTTCCGATAAAGAATTCGTGAATCGAATCACCCGTTTGTTGCGAGAAATCAAAAAAAACAGTAACAACGAGTTAGGTATCACACTTTCGCTGGGAGAACAAACGGAAGATACTTACAAACGCTGGAAAGATGCCGGGGCACATCGCTATTTGCTACGCATCGAAACCTCCAATCCCGAATTATACGCCAAGATTCACCCGAACAACCCGCTCCACTCCCATTCAACACGTTTGAAATGCCTGGAAAGCCTGCAACACTGCGGATATCAAACGGGTACCGGCGTGATGATCGGGCTACCGTTTCAAACCATTACCGATCTGGCAAACGACTTGCTGTTCCTACAATCCATGGACATCGACATGGTAGGCATGGGGCCTTACTTGGAACACCATGCTACCCCCCTGTACGAATACCGCCATTTGCTCCTTCCCCTTCAGGAAAGATTGCGCCTGTCCATTCACATGGTAGCGGCACTCCGGCTTCTCATGCCGGACATTAATATCGCAGCCACCACGGCCCTTCAAGCCATTGACCCCGCCGGAAGAGAAAAAGCACTAGAAATCGGGGCAAACGTGGTGATGCCAAATATTACTCCCACGACGAACCGTACCCTTTACAAACTCTACGAGAACAAACCGGGAACCCATGAAGGAGCCGCAGAATCCATGCGCAAACTGGAAGAAAGCATTTTTAAAAGCGGTTGTAAAGTAGCCTACGGGACTTGGGGAGATTCCCGACATTTCCAATCAAGAACGGAAAATTAAATTCAAAAATCCGAATCGGGTAATCAATGAATCACCAGGTTTTTAAAAGGAGCGAAAGCGGCTAAAATAACCAGAGCCCCCAAAATCGTGATGACTAACCCGGAAACCCGGTTAATCGTGATTAACACGCGTAACCGGAACTTCTTACGAAAGATATTTACCAAAGTCGAGAGCGTGTACCACCACACGCCACCGCCTAACAACACCCCCATCACCACCAACAACTCTCCCAGCATAGAAGAAGATTCTCCGAAAACGGACATTCCGGCAAAAACTGCCATAAAGACGACCACCGTGATCGGATTGGAAACCGTCAAAAAAAACAATGAAAGATAATCTCCCAACAACCCGGTCTTACTCACCCGGCCCTGACGTCGTTGACGAATCTGGCGAATCGGGTTATCAAAATAGATTTTTAACCCGATACACAGAAGAAAAATCCCTCCGATAATTTGTAACAATAACTCATGAGTCTGCACTGTATTTATCACGTACCCCAACCCGAATGCCGCCACCGAAGCGTAAAAGAAATCCGCAGAAGCAGCTCCCATACCGGCAATAAAACCTGATAGCGCACCCTTATGCAAGGTTTTCTGGATAATTAATACCCCCATCGGACCTAATGGTATTGACACCATTAAACCAACCAACATTCCCTTGAAAAGATACAATATATCGTACATGCTATTTTACCGGAAATTTACAGTTCCACACTATCCGAGGAAAATCGACTCAATATCGTGTCATCATTTATCTCTTTTGACAACGACTCGATCGTCTTCATCGGCACGTCAAAAATATCTAAAATAAGTAAACCATCCAAGCACATATTAAACTTAGGATCGATATTAAAACCGATAATCTTGGCATTCAATGAAATATATTTCTTCAGTAAAACCGGTAACTTATCACTCGACGGCTCAATATCCCCGATCATCTTGTCCAGCACGGATATATCCTTTTGAGCGGCATCCAGCATCACCTGAACCCCAGGCTCTTCCGAATGAACCTGATACTTGGAACGCGGGATCACGTATTTTGCCAGTTCATGACTATAATGATTTTCCTGAATAAAACGCATAATCAGCTCTTTTGATACCTCCGTGTACTTCCCGCTAATTGTCACCGGACCGATCAGATAACGATACTCCGGGTTTTTCAACAAGAAATAAAGAATACCTTTCCACAACATGAACAAGGGGAGCGGTTTACGCTGATACTCTTCCGTGATAAAAGAACGACCCAACTCGATCGACTCGTACAACACAGGTAACATCTCTTTCCGCATCTTAAACAACGAGTTGATATAAAATCCCTTCATCCCGTAACGGTCAATAATCTCTTTTCCTTTCCCTACGCGATAAGCCCCGACAATTTTCTCTTCCTCCCGATCCCAAATAAACAAGTGATAGTAATAAAGATCGTATTCATCCAAATCGATACTACGATTCGTTCCTTCTCCCACCGCACGGAAAGTAACTTCCCGCAAACGACCAATCTCGTTCAACACGTTCGGAATCTTCACGGAAGGGGAACAATATATATCGTAATTCTTCATGTTAAACAACAGGTAGTCTTCCGCTATCCCCTCGATTTCTTTCTTCAATACTGCACTCTCGGTCTCTGCCGCAATCGGTTCTGCTTTAGGCATTGCTTTCTGTGATTTAATAAAAAACTTCTTCACTTCTAACGCAGATCCCAATAAATAAGTTTTCGCCCGCAAGAACTTACCATACTGAGCTATATCATGAAATGTATTCTGAGTCTCCACACTGATCGGGTTCCCGATCCTTAACTTCACCACCCTGTTTTTCTTGTTCAACAACTCGGAAGGCAACTTAATCGTTTTCAATACCGGATGAATCATCCCCAGTAAATAAAACAACAAACTGTTAGAACCTTTAAAATATATCGGGATAACAGGCACTTTCGCCATTTTCACCAACTTCAAAACCGAAGAATCCCACTCCTTATCCTCCACATGATTCGAATCAGCTTGGTAAGAAGAAACCTCTCCGGCAGGGAATATTCCCAAGGGTTTCCCGTCAACGACATGACGTATCGCCTCTTTAATTACTCGCATATTTGAATCTTTCTTGCCCTCCTCCGGGTCCAGCCCCAATATATAATCCTGTAACGGAACAATTTTCTTCAACAGAAAATTAGACATGATTTTATAATCCGGACGTAATTTACATAGCAAACGCACCAGGACGATACCATCCAGTCCCCCGAACGGGTGATTGGAAACCGTGATAAAAGTACCGTTTTTAGGAATTTTTTCCAAATCCTCCTTACTCACCTCGATAGTCACCCCCAAAGCCTCGATCAAACTATCCAAAAGGACTTCCGGATCATCATCATTTACCTTCACATTCAACTTATCCAGTTTATGCAACCGCAAGATATACATCACCAACTTGGATACCAAGCTTTCTCGAAAACGGTTCAACCCATGAGAGCCAAGCAAAAAATCATTCGTATCAATTAATTTCATCT